>PVBE011312975.1_pt1 | contig 24988 bp, 26 predicted proteins | sample 1631181 | NCBI WGS metagenome assembly PVBE01 (sample SAMN08397723, study PRJNA350692) | Marine metagenome, whole genome shotgun sequencing project. | isolation source: water | place: Pacific Ocean | collected 2012-04 | reverse complement strand
TCCTGGCGCCAGAGGCTCTACTCACATTCTTCGAAATCTGAGATAGCCATCGTGTCGACAGCCTTCAGAGCAGACCTCAACCGAGCAAGCATTTCCCAGTATGCTGGCACTCCTGCCATGCCGGTCTCCCGTGCTACATGCAAGGCTCTTTCAAGCTTCTGGTGCGCCAAAGTATGAGTGTGACCAAGCGCATACCCTAGTGCGCCCAGAGTTACTGAGCTGGGCGTGGTCCCCCAGACTATTATGCCCTTTGATCGAATGCTCATGGACAAGGCAGCGGTGTATAGCAGGCCCAGGTAGGCGTTCGGGGCCCAATCGGCAGTCTTGATATCCGGACTCCTCCGGCTTTCAAGTGCCGCCTCGTTTAGCAGTGCCCGCTCGGTCTCTTTGAACTGCTCCGCCTCGGCGTGTTTCCTCGCGAGTATGCTCCACATTGCGGGGTCTCGCGGATCGCGTTGCGCCTCACGTGACCAATGTGCGATTTCCGCTTGCAGTCTTCCTCGGAATCCTTCCAATGTACCCTTGAAGGTTTCAAATCCGGCTGGTGAAGTCAGCAGCGTTCCGTAGAGCGTAGCGTATTCCACCATGGCTGCCTGTGGGTTCACTGAACCAGCATTGCGCAACTCTTGTTGAATCTCTTGGTACCAACGAATCCCTATCTCTTGGTTGGTCTTTGAAGTGGTCGGCCAGTTCTTATGGGGCAGGGTCCACCAAGTGTGAATACACGCTGCTGCATAACTAGTCAGTAACTCTTCGTCGGCTTCGGGATAGACTTGGCTAGCCCGAAGGAGGGCGTTTGTAAGTAGCACATAGGCGTTGCCTTCCTTGTGAGGATCCGCCGAAACTGCTTCCTGGCAGAGCCGGACGACTTCCAGCAATGCTGATTGGGCCTCGGCGGCGTCATTGCGTAGCAAGGCCTGTTTCATCACCTGCCAGGAATCGGTGGCTTGATTGAACAAGCCGCTGCTGCTCTTCTTGGCCGGTCCGAACAGTTTCTCCAGGATACCCACAGCGCTCTCCTCAAAGAGCCTCCACGCACCCACGTTGAGCTACATGCATGTGGTGGGGCGGGGAGGACTCGAACCTCCGACCTCAGCTTTATCAGAGCTGCGCTCTAACCAACTGAGCTACCGCCCCGAGGAGGGTTGACCGCGGGTGCCTGTGGGGGGACCTCACAGCGCCGCTGGCGCGGGCCGACGGTCCCTTGCTCACATAGGCGAGTATAGCTGTGGGCCTTCGGGGGTGTCAAGGCGAGCCACTTGCGGCGCGGCATGCCGAGGGTCAAGCTCCAGGTGCGCTCCGCCGCTCCCGATACAGCGCCTGCTCCGCGCGCACGACCTCCGGCGACAGCGTCCGCGCCGGCCCCAGTTGTCGCGAGAGCAGGCACACCTGCGCGGCGCGCTCCACCATCTCACACACCGCCAGGGCCGCGCTGAGTTCGCGCCCCAAGCCGACGAGCCCGTGGAGGCCCAGGAGGGCGGCGTCACGAGCCTGCAGGGCCTCGCACGCGCCCCTCGCCAGCTCCAGGGTGCCGGGGAGCGCGTAGTCCGCCACCGGCACCTCGCCTCCCACGAACACCACCAATTCGTCCACCACTGGCGGGATGGGCAATCCCGCGACGGCGAACGCGCTCGCGTACACCGAGTGCGTGTGGATGACGGCTCCAGCGTCCGGCCGCGCCCTATAGACCTCCAGGTGCAGCAGCGTCTCCGACGATGGAGCAAGCTGGCCGACGACCGGTTCGCCTTCGCCGTCGATGACCAGGATGTCATCGACGCTCAGGGAGCGGTACGGGCGCTGGCTGGGGGTGATGGCAAAGATAGGAGGGTCGTCCGAAAGGCGCATGCTCACGTTGCCACTGTGCCCGGCGACCAGGCCGAGCCGAGCCAGCTCCTGGGCCGCGTCCAGCACGGCCTCCCGCTCGAAGCGCCAGTCCCCCGATGTCACCTCGGATGATCCGCGGGGGGTTCGGCGGCGGCCACGGCTGCAAACGCATGGCTGGCCAGGAGCCGCACATCGTCAGGCGGCGGCGTGGGCGGCCCGAAGGGCGGGGTCAGGGCGGTGGACGAGGCTAGTTCGTCGCGGGTGATCCAGTGCCAGCCGTCGTGAAGCGGCGCGGGAGGCTCCGTCGGACGGCAGACGTAGATAAGGTCAATGTGCTGGTGGGGGCCGGTCACGGGGTCGTCGATGTCCTCGATCATGATCGTGAGCGGAGGCGGCACTTCCTCGGGGTAGGCCAGTCCCAACCGGATGCCGCCGGTCGGGACCACCTCGGTGTGCAGGCCCGTCTCTTCGTGGATTTCACGCAGGACGGCCTGCACGGGATCCTCGTTCTCCATCACGTGCCCGCCCGGAGGCAGCCACGCCCGAACCTTGACATGCCAATGCAATAGGGTCCGATCGTCGTGAACGACGAACCCCGTAGCCGTGAAATGCCGGTCGGGCGCCACTGCTGCCTCTGCGGACCCACGGGTGGGACCGACGAGCTACGCGCCCCTGGACGGCAGGCTCACCACCACCGGACCTGGACCCGAGGCGACGCCCTTGGAGTGCGTGGCCTGCATCTCCAGCTCCACCAGGTTCTCGCCACTCTCTTGGAACTTCCGTTTCACCGTGCCGGTGCACACCACGGCCTCGCCCACGGGGCTGAAGGTCCGGATGCGGAACGGCCCGAGCTTCTTGATCTTGCCGTCCAGGCCGATGTACTCCCGCACCGTCCGCTCCCAGCAGCCGAGCACGAAGGTGTTGTTGGCGAACATCTCCGGGGCGCCGCTGGCCTCGGCCAGACGGGTGTTGTGATGGACCGGGTTGAAGTCGCGGTTGGCGCCCGCCTCGATAACCAGCCGCTGGACGGTCATGTTGAACGTGACCGGGGCGACCTCGTCACCCTCGTTGACATCCTCGTAGAATCGCTGCTTTGACCAGTCTGCCATAGCCTCATTCCTCCTTGACGGTCGTCGTGTCGGGGTGGCCTAGCTGTCGGCGCCGACGTTGTAGTTGTAGGAGCCGTTGCGCACCCTGGCGACCAGATCGCCGCGCTGGTTGTGTATCTCGCTCTCCGTCCTGGTGAACGCGCCGTAGCCGACACGGGTCTTGGCCAGGTTCACGGAGATAATCTTCCTGCCGCTGGACGTGAGGCGGTCGCCCACGTACACGGGCTCGAAGTACTCGACCTCCATGTCCGTGACCAGCACGCCGTTGGTCGCGGGCATGGGGAGCGGCGGGGCCGTGCTCGTGCGCTCACTGGGGTCCGACACCGACACCTGGTCGGGGTTGGCCGTGGGCCAGCGGGACGCCTGTCCGGGGCTCCACATCGGCTGCGACATGAGGGTCTGGTGGATGGCGCTGGCGGGCGCGATGAGCCCCTTGTAGCCGTGCTGCTTGGCTACCTCGTCGTCGTAGTGGAGGGGGCAGTCGAGCTCGATGGGCTCGCAGTACTTGCGGATCGCTCCGCGCTCCACCTCGTCGGTGGCCGTGCGAGTCTCGCCGCCGGAGAAGTCCTGGCCGATGGCCGCGACAAGGTCGTCCCACGTGTGCTGCTGCGTCATGGCGCCTCCTTTGGTGCATGCTTGGACGAAGACCAGACGGATTATAGCGGCGCGGCATGGAGAGGGTCAATCGGTGCGTTCGTCACGCCTCCCCGATCCGCACGATCTCCCTCTGGACCGTCGTCGTGACTTCCGGACCGCGCTCGCCGATGTACACGTCGATCTCCGAGCGCACACCGAACGCCGGCGGGTACACGCCCGGCTCGATGGTCACGGCGATGCCCGGAAGGAGGCGGCGCGTGTCCCGGGTCTCCCACGAGTCCAGGTTGACCGCGTCGCTGTGGACCTCCCTGCCCAGGCTATGGCCCAGCCGGTGCGTGAAGTACTTGCCGAGGCCCGCATCCGCGATGTACCGCCGGGCCACCCGGTCCACCTGCCACCCCTGCAGCCGCCGCCCGGCTCGCAGCGTCCGTTCCATGTGGTCCAGCGCGGCGTCCCGCGCCCCGATGACCGCCTCGAAGGCGCGACGGTGTTGCTCGGGCGGCTCCTTGCCCACGTAGCCAACCCAGGTGATGTCCGCGAACATCGCATCGTCGCCATGCTCCTTGGCCCATAGGTCGATGAGCACCCAGTCGAAGCGGCGGATGGCCCAGGCGGTGTCCTGGCGAGGGTCGTAGTGGGGGTCGCTGCCGTGGGCGTTGGCGGCCACCACCGGACCCTCGGGCGACACCAACCCCTGCTCCTGGTAGCGACGGCGGATGAACTCCGCCACGTCCCACTCCGTCGGGCCCCATGCCAGGTTCGCGCCGATGTACTGGAAGGCCTCCAAGACGATGGCGCTCAACTTCGCCGCCGCGACCCGGTGGGACGCCAGTTGGGCTGGACTCCAACGCTGAGTGGCGTACTGGTACAGGTCGGCGGAGGGCACCACCTCGCACGAGGCGGCGTCGCGCACGAGCTCCACGGTCCCCGCATCCACCCGTGAAGCGCGGGGGATCTCGCCCATCGGAGAGTACTCCATGGCCAAGCGATTCTTGCCTTGCAGCAGCACCCGCAGCCACGACACCATCTGTCTCCGATTGACGAAGGTGGCGGTCGGGATGTTGAGGTGCGCGAACCGGCCCGCGTCCACGTGGTGAACCAGCAGCTGAGCTTCGCCTTGGGCGGGAACCAGGCACCAGCACGGGCGCGTGACGTTCTCCACTCGGCCCAGGAGCGCCCACATTACCGGATTCATGTCCCGGTAGTCGTACACCAGCCACGCGTCGATGCGCTCTTTGCGCATGAACTCCTGGGCTTGCTCGATGGACGACTCCAACATGACCAGAACTGCCCTCCACAACCGGCTCGACGCGTGCGTTATACTGGGCGGCGACCCGCCCACGACCGTCATTCTACCGCATCGCGGGCGCGCCGCGACCCCCGCAGGAGGGCTGCATGTCCCAGGTCTACGATATCGCCGATCATTATGTCGACACACTCACTCGCCTTGATCCCCTCTCCGCCACCTTCGCGGGCGTCGCCGGCCACGACGCCGAGATGACGGACTTCTCCCCCGACGGCATGGCCGCGCTCGACGCCCTCCGCCGCGAGACGCTGACGGCGCTGGCGGGCGCAACCGTCGACACCGAGGCGGACCGGATCACCCGGGAGTGCCTGGAAGACGATCTGCGGCTGGGCGTCGAGCAGTATGACGCCGGGGAGCACCTTCGGGCCTTGAGTATCCTGGGAAGCCCGTTCCAGGCCGTCCGCATGGTCTTCGACCTGATGCCCCGGGTCACCGAAGAGGAGTGGCGCGACATCACCGCTCGGCTCCGTCTGGTGCCCCAGACCCTGGCCTCGTACCGCGCTTCGCTCTCCGAGGGCAGTCGTCGCGGCCTGACCGCCGCGCGTCGGCAGGCCATGGGGTGCGCTGGGCAAGCGGATGTCTGGACCGGGGCGACGGGCTCGACTCCCTACTTCGACGGCCTCCTCGTCGCCTACGACGACACCGGGCCGGGCAACGCCGCCCTGCGCCGCGACATCGAGGCGGGGGTCCGGGAGGCGACGCGGGCCTACGCAGAGGCCGGCGCCTACCTCCGCGACACCTATACCGCGACCGCCCAGGAGCGCGATCCCGTCGGCCCCGAGCGCTACGCCTTCGGCGCCCGTGCCTTCAACGGCGTGGACCTGGACCTGCGGGAAACCTATGCGTGGGGGTGGGAGCAGCTCGCCTGGGTCGAGCGCGAGATGGCCGCCGCCGCCGAGCGCATCCTCCCTGGCGGTGGGATCGAAGCGGCCAAGGAGCTCCTGGAGACCGACCACGCCCGCTCCATCGAGGGCGTGGATGCATTCCGTGAGTGGATGCAGTCGCTCCAGGATCGCACCCTATCGTCGCTCCACGGGGTCCACTTCGACATCCCAGAGCCCGTGCGGAGCATCGAGGCCATGATTGCCCCACCCGGCGGCGCCCTTGCCATGTACTACACCGGGCCCGCCGAAGACTTCTCGCGACCCGGCAGGACATGGTACCCCACCGGCGGCAAGACTCGCTTCCCCGTTTGGGGCGAGGTGTCCATCGCCTACCACGAGGGCGTCCCCGGCCACCACCTTCAGATCGGCACGACCAAGTACCTGAGCGACGATCTGTCTCGCTTCCAGCGCCTCTTCGCGGGCACCTCCGGCTACGTGGAAGGGTGGGCGCTGTACGCCGAGCGGCTGATGGGTGAGCTCGGCTACCTGGAGAACCCGGACTACGAGCTGCGAATGCTGCGCGCCCAGGCGCTGCGGTGCGTCAGGATCGTCGTCGACATCGGCATGCACCTGGAGCTCGCCATACCCCGCGACCAGGAGTTCCATCCTGGGGAGACGTGGACGCCGGAGCTGGGTCTGGAGATGCTGCGCTTGCGTAGCCACTTCCCGCCTGACTTTGTGGCGAGCGAGGTCGATCGTTACCTGGGCATCCCCGGCCAGGCGATCAGCTACAAGGTGGGCGAGCGGGCGTGGCTGGACGCCCGCGAGGGGGCGAAGCAGCGGCTCGGCGCGGACTTCGAACTGAAAGAGTGGCACAACCGGGCCATGCGAATCGGCCCCATGGGCCTGGCCCAGATGCGGCGGGAGATGGGGGGCTAGGGGCGAGGATCTGGGACCCACGTCGCAGGGGGCTGGATAGGCGCCGCCATCACCGCGCGGCGGGGGAATCGTCCGGGCCGTCGGCCGGCGACGGAGCTTCCGGGACCGTGTCTACCCGCGCCGTCGCCTCCTTCCCGTCTGGCCCCGGACTTGCGACGCTCCATTCGCCGTGGAAGTACTTGAAGATATCCCTCAGGAGCGCTGTCGCGGGCACGGCGAGTATTACCCCCCAGATCCCGGCAACCTCACTTCCCACGACGATTACGATCATGATGATCGCGGGATGAACGTTCACGGCTCGTCCTTGTATCCGTGGCACGAGCAAGACGTTCTGCATCACCTGAACGGCGACGTACAGAAGGACCACCCAGATCAGGCGCTCGGGCGCGGTGGCCAGGACGACCACCAGTCCAGGGATCGCGCCCAGCAGAGGGCCCACGACGGGCACGAACTCGAACAGTCCTGCGATGCCGCCCAAGAGGAGTGAGTACCTGACTCCCAGGGCGAAAAGACCCAGAGACACGAGTATCGCAACCACGACCGCGAGGGTGACCTGAGCCCGCACGTAGGACCCCAACACCTGATTGGTGATGTCCATCATGTTCCGCATGTGACGCTGACCCGCCGGGGGCAGCAATGAATAGAGCCCTCCAACCGCGGCCTCGCGGTCCTTGAGCAGATAGAAGAGGAACAACGGCACGATCGCCAGCCCGATGACGGTCGTGAACGCGTTGACCACGCCCCCGACCGTCCTGGCGACAATCGATTGGCCCGCCCGAATCAAGATCGACCCGCCGCTGCCCAGGGTCTCCTCGACTCGCTCTCTGACATCGGCGGGAATGCTGTCGGCGTACTCTCCGCTCCATCGCTCCAGCGTGGCGCGGCCTCCCGAGTACACCTCAGGAAGAGACTCCACCAGCTCGGTGCCCTGTCGGATCGCGGGTGGAGCGGCGAGCGCCAACGCACCACCGGCCGCGGCGAGTGCCGCCAGGTATATCAGAGACACCGCAACGATACGGCCGGCGGTCGGCCACCGCCGCCTCAACGGCAGCCACGCCTCCAGCCTTCGGACAACGGGGTGCAGCAGATACGCCAGACCGCCACTGAGCACGAATGGGAAGAGGGCGCCTCTGGCCAGGACCAGCAGCCCAGCCACCGCCAGGACCGCGATTCCCACCAACATGAGACGATTGCGCTTCGCCTGGGGCGTCGTAACCATGCGGTCGGCCTCTCGCCTCTGTCCGAGACGGCCGCTCGGGGCTTCCATGAATCTCGGGAACGCAGCCCCAGCGACCTTCGAATTCGACTTGCTCAGCAGTGGTAGGATGTCCGCAATCACTGCCAACTATATGCTGGCCCATCGGCAGAGTCTAGCGGCGTGCGGAAAGAGGGGAGCCCAGGAGGACGAAGCCCCTTTGGCGGTCCTTCCACGGAAGGATGGGGTCGCCCCTCAGACTCAATTCCCACGCCCTCCCTGGCCAGGACGAGGCAGAGGAATGGTCGAGAACACTGCACGTAAGCAGCCTGCCAGTAGCCCAGCGAAGCTGAATCGGTGGTCCCGTTCGGCATGCCGCGCCCAAGCAGCGACGACCGGGATGAGAATCCGAGAGGGGAAGCGTCGTGATGCGCATCGGACTGATATCGGACACCCACATACCGGAGGCGGGCAAGCGTCTGCCGCCGGAGGTGTTCGACGCCCTGGCCGGGGTCGATCTGGTCATGCACGCCGGCGACATGCACGTAATCGACGTGCTCGACTGGCTGGAGGACCTGGCGCCGGTGGTTGCGGCGCGAGGGAACGGGGACATCCCGGAGGGCGGCCCTACCAAGATGCGCCCCGGCGTCCCGGAGGACCCGCGAGTGCAGGAGGCCCCGGTGGTGGAGGTGGGCGGGCTGACCATCGGGATGGTCCACTTCTTTCCGGTGCCGGGCGAGATCCCGTGGCTGACCCAGCAGGAGTTCCTGGACCGCTACTTCACCACCCACATCGACGTGGTGGTGTGCGGCCACACGCACGTGGCCGGGATCGTGGAGAACGAGGGGCTGCTGATCGTCAACCCCGGCAGCCCCACCATGCCCGGTGGCCTAACCAGGGTCCTCGGCCAGGTGGGCATCTTGGAGATCGACGGTGGCGTGGCGGAGGCTCGAATCATTCAGCTCGGGAGCCATGGCGCGTAGGGCAGGGCACGCCCCGCACCCACGCTGGGGACGTGTCGCGAAGCGAACCGGGGCTCGCGGTTCGACAGGCTCACCACAAGCAGGGCACGCCCTGCACCCACGCTGGGGGCGTGTCGCGGAGCGTTCCAGGGCGCGCGGTTCGACAGGCTCACCACGAGCAGAGCACGCCCTGCACCCAAGCTGGGGGGTGTCGCGAAGCGTTCCGGGGCGCGCGGTTCGACAGGCTCACCACGAACGGAGACGAACCGCTCATCCTGAGCCTGTCGAAGGACGAGCGGCCCTGCGGCGAAGGCGCACGCCCCCGGACCGCCCTTACCGGCCCACGAACACCGGGTCGCGCCGCTCCACGAAGGCCCGCACGCCCTCAGCGGCATCCTCGGTGGCGAAGCACCGGCCCACACCCTCGCTCTCGGAACGCGATCCCTCGGCGAACGACCACTCGATGCCGTTGTAGAACCCCCGCTTTGCCAGTCCGAGCGCGATGGGCGCCCCCTTGGCGATGGTGCGGGCCAGATCCATCGCCTCGTCCATCAGCGCTTCCAGTGGGACCACCTTCGCCACGATCCCCAGCCGCAGGGCCTCCTCGGCCTCCACGAACTCCCCCTTGGAGCCGCGAACGGTCAGCTCGAAGGCTTTCTGGGTGCCTACCGTGCGCGGCAGCAGGTATGTAAGGCCGCCGTCGGGCTGGATCCCCCGACGGACCTGGAAGACCGCGAAGCGCGCGCCCTCCGCGGCGATGCGGATGTCGCAGGCCAGCGCCAGCCCGAAGCCCGCGCCCACGGCGTACCCGTTGACGGCCCCCACGATGAGCTTCTTGGAGTTGCGCATGTTGTAAGCGTAGTTCGTCTCTTCGATCGGCCGCGGCGTCTCCTGGGCTCGCGCTGCTCGGGCCGCCCTGCCCTCCTCGCCCGTGGGGAAGTTGGGAACGTCGCCGCCGGAGCAGAACCCCCGCCCGTTTCCCGTGAGGACCACCGCCCGCACAGCAGGGTCCTCATCGGCCTCACGGATGTAGCGCAACATGCCCTCGCGAATACCGGGACTCAGGGCGTTCAGCTTGTCGGGCCGGTTGAGGGTGATCACGCCCACTCCGTCCTCGCACGTGTACAGGACCTCTTCGTTCGCCATGTTTCTCCCCCTTCCTCTGCGGTCGGCTCGTCCGGCATCGTTCGCTACCAATGGCGCCCCGTCGAAGGTCGTCTGGCGCTTGCTCCTGGTGGGAGGCACACGTCGTTAGCCCGCCGACAACAGCTCCACCTCCACCAGCGGAGCGCCCTTCACCCACTCGTCCAGCTCCGTGCGGTGCATCCGCGGCTCCAGGTCGCGCATGCGCCCGATGATCTCCCGGCGGGCGGCAGGGTCGGTGATCGCGGTGGCCCGTGCCGAGATGTCCCTCTGGAGGCTCTGCTTGAAGTGGAACGTGAAGGCCGGGTCGGCGACCATGTTGGCGTACCAGTCGCGCCGCCCCGGCGTCCCCGCGATGAAGAGTCGGCCGTCCTGCGCGTGGAACCAGATCTCCTTCCGGCTGGGCCTGCCCGTGCGCCGGCCTGTGGTTGTTATGTCCACCAGCGTGTCCCTCGCCAGCGCTCGCTCTACGTCCGCGTCCACGGAGCACCTCCCTCCCTGGGCGGCGGGCCCGATGGCGTTGCACGCGCGGCCGAGGTTGAGCGCATCCTACCCAGTGGGCCCGTCCGAGTCAAACGGCACGCCTCCGTTTCGACGCGGCCCGAGGTCGTGCGATACTGTCGGTCTCGGGCGGGCTGATGCGTCCCCGCCTCGCAACTGCTGCCAGCGAAAGGGGAGCGCTTTGACCCTCAGAATGATCAGCTGGAACGTGAACGGCATCCGCGCCGTCCTCAGAAAAGACGCGCTGGCGTGGCTGGCCCAGGACCCGCCGGACATCTTCTGCCTCCAGGAGACGAAGGCCCGCCCCGAGCAGCTTGACGGACCCATCCCAGGCCTGGAGGGTCACCACGCCTACTGGGCCTGGGCCGACCGGAAGGGGTACAGCGGCGTGGCCATCTTCTCCAGGGAGGCCCCCGTGCGGGTGACGAAGGGCTTCGGCATCGAGCGTTTCGATAGCGAGGGCAGGGTGCTCGTGGCCGAATACCCCGATTTCACGCTCCTCAACGTCTACTTCCCCAATGGGAAGTCGGGCGCCGAGAGGCTCGCGTACAAGCTCGCGTTCTACGATGCGATCCTGGAGTTCATGGACGACCTCCGCGCCGAGGGCAGGACAGTGATCTGCTGCGGCGACCTCAACACCGCCCACCACGCCATCGACCTGGCGCGACCCAGGGAGAACGAAGGCATCTCCGGCTTTCTGCCGGTGGAACGGGAATGGATGGACCGGTTGGAAGGGCGCGGATTCGTGGACGTGTTCCGCCAGTTCAACACAGAACCTGGCCAGTATTCATACTGGGACATGAAATCGCGGGCCAGGGACCGGAACGTGGGGTGGCGCATCGACTACTGGTTCGTGAGCGACGACGCCGCGCCCCGCGTCACGGCCGCGTTCATCCTGCCCGAGATCATGGGCTCGGACCACTGCCCGGTGGGCATAGAGATCGAGCCCCGCACCTGACCCCCAGGGGCGCCCGCCCCATCGGGGATTCACCGCTCGCCATTACGTGCTGGCACTCTATTGCCGCGTGCGTGCATTCCATATAGTGAGTGTGAACGGCTCCTAGGCGACGGCGGCGTTCCAGAGGAAGGCCGCCGAGAGAGCGTCCGCACGGAGGACACCCTCTCGGGGAAGCCGATTCGAGGCCGCTCGGTGGGGAATGGAGGAGAAAGGGGGACGCCGTGGCATCTCAGCATGGGACCTGGGAGTGCATCTGGTGCGCGTCGCCGGTAGACTTCGAGCGGTGCGCCGCGCAGGATGGAACGCTCTACTGTGACAACTGCGGCGGAGAGGTGGGCACCGAGGTCCATCTGCCCCGTGCTGTACCCCTGCCGTGGGAGCTCGGTCAGCTGGCCAAAGCCGCTTAGTCGCTCGGCGCCGACGGTCGTGGCCCTGCCGCGCGGACGGCGTGCGCACGGCCTGACGCTCAAACCGAACCCACACGCTGCTCGCGCGCGCCTCACACCCGCGGTCGGTAGACTTGACCCCGGCCCGCCTTCCACGAGCGGCCGGGGAGAAGCGTGATTACGTTCAAGGCTTGCCCAAGGTGCCGAGGAGACCTGTACCGAGACCAGGACAAGTACGGGGAGTTCGACTCTTGCCTCCAGTGCGGGGCCGCCGTCGACACCGTCGATGACCGTGTCTCGGTCGCTACGCCAAGGGGTGACCAGGGCATGGCGGCCACGCCGGCGTACGTGGAGCGCGCCGCTGTCGGCGTGGGTTAGGCGGCGGCGGGGTTCGCGCCACGTCGCGACGATTCGTCGTCAGCCGCTCAGGTACCGGCCGAACCACTCGAACACCCGGGTCCAGCCATCGACCGCTGCCTCCTGACGATAGCTGGGTCGGTCCACGGCGAAGAACCCGTGTCCCGCGTTCTCGTAGGTGTGGAACTCGTAGGTCTTGCCGAGCCGTTTCAGCTCCGCCTCCGTCTGCGCCACCTGCTCCGGCGAGGGGTTCGCGTCCTCCGCACCGAACAGCCCCAGGAGGGGGCACGCCAGGTCCGCCGTCATGTCGATGGGGGCCACCGGCTGACGGTCGCTCAATCGCTCCGGCGCGGCGACGACGCCTCCACCGTAGCAATCGACCGCGGCGTCGAGGCTGGGAATATTACAGGCTGTCAGGAAGACCTGCCGTCCGCCCGAGCAGTAGCCGATGACGCCGACCTTTCCGTTCGAGTAGGGTAGCGAGCGGATGTAGCGCACCGCCCCCTCCACGTCGCCGATGCAACGATCGTCCGGCACGCCGCCCGCCGCCCGAACCGCCACGGTCGCTTCCTCCGGATTCGCCGGATCCTCCCGGTAGTACAGGTTCGGGTCGATGGCTATGTAGCCGGCGGCGGCGATCTTGCGCGTCATCTCCTTCGTGGCGTCGTCCCACCCCGGCATGTGGTGGATCACCACCACCCCGCCAAAGGGGCCGGGGCCCAGGGGTCGCGCGGCATAGCCGTAGATCGTGTCCCCGTCATGCCCCTCGAGCTGCACCATCTCGGCAAGCATTCCCTCGTAAGGAGTTGTCGTCTCGGGCGTCATGCATCCCTCCTCTGATGGTATGGAGCCGAGCGGACTGGCAATCCTCGGGGCGCGGAGGCTGGGCTCACACGCTACCCATTGGCTCACCGCGAGCCGCCGCCCGTGCCCTGCCGGGCCCCGCGGCGATAGTATGCTCGCCCGGCGTTGCTGTCCAGTCCGCCCGGGGGGCCGTGGCCCACGTCCGCCCGCACTCTGATTCCACTCGAGCCCCGGCGCGCATCCTCCGCACGGTTGAAACGCTGCCTCGCGGCTGCTAGGATGCCCCCACCAGCGCGCCGGCGCCCGTTCGCGGGAACGCATCCGAGCCCGCGCTGCCGACCGGTGGATTTCAGGGGGAGGTGTGCGGATGGCGACGGCAGATCTCGGAGCCGGTGAGTGGTATCCGAAAGACAAGGTGTGCATCGTTGGGATCGGGGAAGGGCTCGAAGACGGGAAGTACATGCGCTGGGGCAGGGCGACCAAGAGCGAGTTCCAGCTGGCGTGCGAGGCAGCCCTAGCGGCTTGCGCTGACGCCGGCCTGGACCCGACCGAGATCGATGGGTTCTGCTCCTATGCGGATGACCGGAACGCCGCCCCGCGACTGTCAGCGGCTCTGGGATGCAAGGAGTTGAAGACCTCCGTCATGCAATGGGGCGGGGGCGGAGGCGGTGGGTCGGGGGCCGTGATGAACGCCGTGCACGCCGTCGCGTGTGGCTCCGCCAACTACATCGTCGCCTTCCGGTCCCTCTGCCAGGGCCAGTTTGGCCGTTTCGGTCAGTCACGGGCGGGCCAGCGGGCTGTCGGCGACACCGCGTTCCAGGCGCCCTTCGGGCTTCTGGCCGCTCCCCAGCGAATCGGCGCCATGCGGGGCCGACGCCACATGGCGCTGTATGGGACGAAGAGCGAGGACTTCGGTCGGATCGCCGTCCAATGCTATCGGGCGGCAAACCGAAACCCCAGGGCCGTGATGTACGGCCGGCCTCTCACCCTGGAGGACCACCAGAACTCGCGGATGATCGCAGACCCGATGCATCTCTACGACTGCTGCCAGGAGAACGACGGCGCGGCGGCGGTGCTGATCACGACCGTGGAGCGCGCCCGTGACCTGAAGCAGCGGCCCGTCCACATCCTGGCCGCCGCCTCCGGCAACCAGTACGGGGCGGGAGACAACCCCTTCCGAGCAGAGATGGCCGGCGCCAACTTCGGGCCCTCAGAGCACGGCGGCGGCGTGGCCCAGCGCCTCTACGAGCGCGCGGGGATCACTCCAGGCGACATCGACGTAGCCCAGATCTACGAGAACTTCACCAGCATGGTGCTCATCTCCCTGGAGGAGCACGGGTTCTGCAAGGTCGGCGAGGGCGGGGCCTACGTCCAGAGCGGCGCCATCGACTGGCCGAACGGATCGTGCCCCATCAACACCAGCGGAGGCAACCTGGCGGAGGCCTACATCCACGGGTTCGAGCTCCAGCTGGAGGCGGTCCGGCAGATGCGTGGGACGTCTACCATGCAGGTGGAGGGCGCGGAGATCGGGCTGGTGGCGAGCGGCCCCGGAGTGACCCCCGTGACCGACATGCTCGTGCGCCGCTAGGCGCGATCCTACGAGCCTATGGTGAGAAGGCCCAGCCCTGGCTTGAGTCGGGGCTGGGCCTTCCTGATCGTTCGACCATCCACCGAATAGCCGCGTGACTCCGCATGCGCCCGCAGCCGCCGCTCCTTTTGCTACTCGCTCCCCGCGCCCTGGGCTGGGACATTGCCGGGCAGCGATGCGTCCCACTCCTCGGTCCGGCGCAGTCGCGGCACCAGGGTGAAGAGACCCAGGGCCACCACGCCGTACGCCGCCGCTCCCACCGCGACCGCGAAGGGGGTGCCCGCCATCTCCGCCACGGCCCCGATCCACAGGCTGCCCAGGCTCATGAATCCCATGGCCATCATCCGCGTGCTCATGACTCGGCCCATCATCGCGTCCGGGGTGGCGAGCTGGAGAAGGCTCTGGTTCATGGTCATCACGATGGTGCTAACTGCCCCGGTCACAGCCATGAGGGCCATCGACGCCGGGAACCAGGGCGACTGGGCGAACAGCGCGAGCGTCACCGCGTTGGTAATCACGGCCCCGAACAGCAGCCGCCCCTTTCGTCGCATCCCGCTGAAGCTCGCCACTCCCAGGGCACCGATGAACGCGCCGATGCCGCGAGCGCTCAGCAGAAGGCCCAGGCCTGAGGCGCCCACGTCCAGCACCTCGTCACCGGCGAAGATCGGCATGAAGAACGTCACGGGCTGCACCAGGAGGCTGCTGGCGAAGCCGAGGAGGATCAGGCCCATGATTGCCGAGTCGCTGCGGACGAAGCGCAGTCCCTCCGCAAGGTTGCTCGCCATGCTCCCCCGGGAGGCGCCGGCCGGCCGAGGCGGCACGCGGATCATGAGCACCAAGAAGCTCGCCACGACGATGGCCAGCCCGGTCAGGAGAAAGACCCCGCCGATCCCGAACTGCTCGTCTGCGCCGCCAATCCACAGGACCAGCAAGCCGCCCAGCGATGGCCCAAGGACACCGGCCACGCTCATCACGCCCGCGAAGAGGGCAACAGCGTTGGTCAGGTCGTCGCGCGCAACGGTGTTCGGCAGCAGCGCCATGCTGGCGGGCCGCGAGAACGCCTGGAGCACGCCGCTGACAATCCCCGACAGAACGATGTGCCAGATCTGAATGGCGCCCGAGAGGATCAGGAGGGCGACCACAATCCACAGGGTCGCCAACATCCACTGCACGGCCACCAGGAGCCTGCGCCGGTCCATCCGGTCGGCCATGACGCCTCCCAGGAACGGCATCACGAGCTGCGGCACACCGACCACCGTGACCACCCAGCCCAGGGAGAACGCGGAGGCGGTGATCTGATAGACCAACAGCCCCCGGACCATCACCCGCATTTGCTGCCCTGTCGAGGACAGCGCGTGCTCAAGCCAAAGCAGCCGAAAGTTCGGGTGGCGGAGGGCGCGGAAGGTCGGGAGGCGCGCGAGTCGTCCGCTCGTGCTCTTCGTGTCGCTCAAGGTCAACCTTCCGGCGTCATGTGCCCGCGTCCGTGGATGTCGATCACCGCCGCCCTCATCCATCCGCCGGTCACCGTTTCCGAATCGCGCTCCCACGCGCCCTCGTCGAATAGTTATACCAGAGGGCGCGGCGTGCCGGAAGTGGCCCGACCATGTTGAGCGCGCGGCAAGCGGCCGCTGACGCCTCGCCTGCCGCGTCGGCCTCCTACGCCCCTGGCGCGGCCTCCACTATCGGCTGGGCCAGTATCCACAGGCTAGTCATGGTGTAGCCAACCATCAGCACGAGCATCGGATACTGGCTACGCAGCGCCGCTCCGCGCCCTCCGAGCGTCCGCAAAGCCACGGAGTGGGCCAAGTACACGGCGACGATGTGCCCGGACACGATGGCCACCACGGCGGCGATCCAGGCGAACCGAGCGTTGACGATGGCGATGTTTGTTTCGAACCCCGCAGTGCCGAAGATGTCCCACCCAAAGCCAAACGGGTCCGATGCCAGGGGCACGATGAGCTGCCCCTGGATCAGCAAGAATGACAGGAAGTGGGCCAGGTGGTATGCCAGCGCGATCGGCACCAGTGAGTACACGAAGGTCTGCGCCATGTCCCCCACCGACAGCGAATGCCCGCTTGTCATCCCCATCAAGGCCGCGAACGCCACATACACGCCCAAGAAGAGGCTGGGAAAGACGATCAGCCCCACGCTTCCCAGAGCCGTCGCGCTTCCCAAGGTCCGGTAGAGGTTGCCGGCGATGTCGTTCCATACCGGCGTGGCAGTGAAACCGTCAAACGTGACGGTGGCCAGCAGCACGATGACGAACGTCATCATGGACGGCGACGCCTTCGCGTCGCTCAGCAGGCCAACCGCATATGGGCGCAGGTTCAGCTCCCGTCGACTGGACGGGGCCCGCGCGAAGCAGCTGCCGCAGCCGATGCAGCCATCTTCTCCAAAGGCGCACCCCGCCGAGCACGCGTCGCATGCCTCGGCGTCGATCACTCGCAACTCTGTTGGAGCGAAGCGCGCCAGGAGCCCGAAGGCCAGTGAGAACGCTTCCCCGTGGCGGAGCCACCGGTCCCGACCGTACAGGAACATCCCACTCCACGTGATGACCGAGTAGACGATCGCCATCTGCCCGATCCGGACCGGCACGGCCGACTCGACGTAGACGAGCTCGATCCATGCGAAAGCGAGGAATAGGACCACGCCGGGCCAGACGCCCAGTCTGTTTGGGTAGAGGAGCGGCGGTTTGAGCTCGGCGCCGCGGGCCAGTCTTCGGTACGCCGATTCCGCCCAGCCGAAGATGATCTTCCACGGGTTGGTGAAAACCCACACGTCCCCTACCAGCGCCGACACATACGCCAGGCCCACCCACCAGAGGACCCAGACCAGGGTCGGCGCCAGGTTCTTGGTGGGGGTGGGGTCCCCGAATAGTCCCGCGGCCACCACCAGCAGGAACAGCCCGACGGATGCGAAGCGCACAGGCAGCGTGACTGCCGGATGGACCAACACCCGGCCGATTCCAAATCGCAGCAGGTTGAATCGCCGGTACCCCCGGAGGTCCGGCGCGCCCCGCATGTAGACCCCGAGGACCACGAACGACAGGGCGACCGCGGCGCCCGCCCCGGCCAGGTAGAGCCACAGCGGCACCGGCAAGTCGTAGCGCTCGCCGAAGCCGTGGGCGTACGCCGGAGCCGGAGCGAGCGCCGCCGCAACAACGGCAACGCCCACTCCGGTAAGGGTCGGGAGCCGAAGCTTACCCACCGCACCATCCAATCTCACGGAGAACACTACCTTGGTTGGACCGCGAGTCGGCCCAATTCGATATCCTCACCCTCCTCCTCACTCTCTTCCTGCTCCTCTTCGTGCTCTCCCTCTTCCTCGTGTTCTTCCGCCCCCAAGTGGATCGTGAAGGGGAAGCTGCCCGTGGCGGTGGCGGTAAACACCAGGGTCGCCGGCTCGCCGGGCTCGGCGGTCTTCTCGATGTCGTAGCCGTGGAGGTGGAAAGACACCGGACCGTCCGACGTGGCGAGGATGGTCACCAAATCGTCCTGCTTCACCTCAAGCATGGATTCGCCCTGAGCCAATATGCCTTCCTTGATCTCCAGCTCGAACGTCCGCTCCTCGGGGTCGCCACCGCCGCAACCTACCGCGGCCAGCATGGCGGCCGCCGCAAGAGCTGGAGCGATCTTGCGCATCAAGAACTGTCTCACGTCAGTGTCCTCCGTCTCGCTCGCCCGGCGTCAGCCGTCAGAGGCCGGGTCGTCAGACCCGATGACGGCTGGCGCGGGAAGTCACACTTCTAATTGTGCGATTGCTTTGCCCACCGTGGTCCAATCGAAGCCCGGCGGCCGGACCACCGATAGACACCCAGGCGGATCCTCTATCTAGGTCTTACCTCCAGGCGGCCTTCCAGCTCGTAGTCCGTCAAATCTGCGAACTGTGGTGCTCCCAGGTCCATGCCAGGCATAGCGGGCATGGTCTTGTGCAGTCCTATGGTGAAGCTCCCCGTAGCGCTCGCTTCCAGTGTGAGCACGGTCACTTCTCCCGGCGCCGTCCGCTTCATAACCTCATAGCCATGGACGTGGAAGAACCAGGGCTCGTCGGTGGCAATGTTCAGCGTAATCGTGTCGCCCTGCTTCACCTTGATGACATCGGGCTGCGCCATTGTTCCCTTCTCCAGCTTGACCTCGAACGTCCGCTCTTCGGGCTCGCCACCGCCGCATCCGGCCACAGTGAGCATTGTGGTTGCCAAGAGGGCCGCAACTACGCTGCCCATGAGAAACCGTCGCATGTCGATGTCCTTTCTTTCGTTCGTCCGGCGCCCGCCGTCGACGGGTTCAGCGGCCCCGTCCTTGACGACTCGTCCGCCGGGTCATTCTCTGTCGTAGTACGATCCCAATGCCGGTAGCCGCCGCCAGGACCGCCGCGGCCAATCCAATGGCTGTCCAACTGAAGCCCGATGGCTGGACAATGACCATAGGGAAGTCAACCGTGGCCTCTCCAAGCGAGCTGTCCACCGATACGGTGAACTCCCACTCCCCAGCCGCGTCGACCGCGATGTTCGCGCCGTACCAGTTCGTCAGCGACAGCGTCGTGTCGAGGGGACCCACCGCACCGTCTGGGCCTCGGCCGGAGAGCCGGACCGTGGCGTCGGTGACGGCGGCTGTACTGCCCTGGGGAGATACGAACACGGCCAGGTACATGTCGCCGACGATCGGTGGCGCAAGGGCCTTGATCTCGTAGGGCCCCACGGTCCCAGAGAAGACCTCCTCGCTGCCTCCGTGGGGTCCGTTCGCGTAGGCATGGCCCGCGGGGAGCACCACACCCAGCAGCACGACGATCACGGTCGCGAGTCTCTTCACGCATGTCGAGGAGGCGCAGATCATCGGTGGGCTCTCCGTCATTCAGGGCGCATCGCCGTATCATTCGCGAAGCGCTCCAGCGGCCGGTCTGGACGCTGGGCACGACGCTCAGGACGAGGGTCGGGGCGGGGGAGGTTCCAGCAGGTCCGCGAACGCCCCCGAGATGCTGGGGGCTTCGGGGAGCGCCGCCGGAACCGACGCGGGATAGCGCATGGATGCGAGATCGGGAGGCGCGGCGTCGAGACTGGCCCCAAGCGCCCCTCCGTCGTCGGGCGGCAGAAAGACGATCCCGGCCTCCGCGTCGCCGGGTGCGTGAACGGGGTCCGCGCTCGCCTGGTGGTCGTGGGGCCGCTCGAACGGGTGGAGGTGCGAATCGGGCGACCCCGCAGTGTAGGCGTGGGCGTGTTCCGGCTGCCGCTCCGTGAAGTGGTGATCGACTAGAGGGCCGATCGCGGGCATGAAGATGGCCCACGCGGCTACGGCGGTCAACAGCGGCGCGAAGAGCCTCACGGGACGCCGGCTCCGCGGTGGAGGGGTCGAGAGCGTGGCGCCGTGTGCGCGTGCGTGTCGTCCATACCCCTGCATTCTAGCGCCAATCGGCTCGCAGGGGAACGCCACACGTGCCCCGAATATCAGCGCGGCGCGTGGTCGCGTCCCCTCGTCGATGCTGGGAGTGGAGCGCGGACCCGTTTCCCTCTTGCACCTACCGCCCCGAGAACACCGGCTCCCGCTTCTCCATGAATGCCCGCCGGCTCTCGTCGCAGTCCAGGCTGGCGAAGCACTGAGTAATCCTGGGACCCTCGAACTCTAGGGCCGTCTCCAGATCGCTCTTGACGCCCCGGTACATACCCTCCTTGGCGAACCCCAGCGCCAGCGTGGGTCCCTGGGCAATGGCGCGGGCCATCTCCATCGCCTCGTCGAGCAGGTCCTCTCGGCGCACCACCTTGGTCACGATGTCGAGGTCCAGGGCCTCCTGGGCGTCGAAGAACCCGCCGTTCCCCGCCCGGACCGCGAGCTCCAGCGCCTTCTGGGTCCCCACGACGCTGGGCAAAAGGTGGGTCAGTCCCATGTCCGGGAGGATGCCACGGCGGACCTGGATCGGGGCGAACTTGGTGTCCTCCGCCGCGATTCGGATGTCGCTCGCCAGGGCCAGGGAGAGGCCGCCGCCCACCGCGTAGCCGTGGAGGGCCGCGACGACAAGCTTGGGGCAGTTGCGTAGGGCCAGGGTCACGCTGGTCTCGCGTGCCGGGCGCCGGTTGGCTGCCGATGCCTCGCGACGCTCGCGGCCCTCTTCGCCCGTGGGGAAGCCAACCACGTCGCCGCCCGCGCAGAATGCCCGCCCGTTCCCCTGCAGCACCAGCGCCCGCGTCTCTGAATCGTCCTCCATCTCCTTCATCACCCGCAAGAGGCCGCCGGTGATGCCGGGGCTCAGCGCGTTCAGCTTTGTGGGCCGGTTCAGCGTCATGATCCCCACGGCGCCATCGTGATCGAAGAGAAACTCTTGCTCGTTCATTCTCGTCCCTCCCTCTCTGTGCGCCGCCGTTGATCGGCGCTGCCGAGAGTGTAGCCGTCGCACGGGCGAGGGTCAACGATGCGCGGTCCGCAGTCGCTTTTCCATCACCCTGGAGAGCGGGCGCCAACGAAGGGGAGCAGATAGCGGCGCAACCCAACGAGCAGAAGCAATGAGCCGGTCGCCAGGGTCAGCGAAACGGGATGGCCGAAGAGCAGGGCGCTGATCACGAACGAGCCCGCGCCCAGGGCCGCGGCAGGGCCGGAGCTGCGCATCATCGCCAGCGTCGCCATGCCGAGCGCGATCGCAACGATCCCCGGCACGGGCATCATGGCCGCCGTGACACCGACGGCAGGCGCGATGCCGGCTCCGCCCCTGAACCTCAGCAACACTGGGTACCAGTGGCCCGTCAGGGCCGCAAGACCGACGGCGAGCGCGACCCACTCCGACACCCCAAGCCCTCGTGCCAAGGCCACCGGCAAGGCCGCCTTCAGGACGTCCGAGATGAAGACGGCCGCGCCCGCGCCCCGCCCCACGGAGCGAAATACGTTGGCCGCCCCCGGATTGCCCGTGCCGATGGCCAGGATGTCGAATCCCCGTGCCCGCGCCACCAGCCAGGCGGCGGGCACGGACCCCACGATGTAAGCCGCAATCAGGACCGCCGCTTCTAGCATGTGCCGCTCTACTCCCTCTCACCCGTGGCCGCGGACAGCCCGGTCCTCGCGCGATCTCGCCCGTCGGCCGTGGCGGCCGCGAGCGGTGGACGGTCCTAGACCACGCGAGCGCTCTTCATCCCGACCCCTCACTTCGCTCGTCGCCGAAGGAGACCCCCACGCCCCGCGCCGCCTCGATCAGCGGGTGGTCCGTGGGAACGCGCCGTTGCCCGCCGGCGGGTGTCGAGAGGTCCACCGATCCGATCCGGAAGTCGGTCATGCAGGCCATCCTGCCGAACTCCCCACCCACCACCATGTCCACGGCCTTCCGGCCGTAAACAGTGCCGAGCACCCGGTCCGCAGCCGTCGGCGGGCCGCCCCGCTGCAGGTGGCCCAGCACGGTTACCCGCGAGTCCGTCCGCGTCAGGCGCTCCACGTGGCCCACGATCGCGCGCCCAACCCCTCCGAGCCTCACGGGCTCCGGGCTCCCATCCACGTGCCGGTCGATGATGGGTTGTCCACCTCGCTCCGTCGCGCCTTCCGCCACCACGACGATGCTGAACCGCCGTCCCTGACGGCCCCTCTCGGCCACTCGGTTGCAAACGGTCTCCACGTTGTACGGGATCTCGGGTATGAGAACGATGTCGCCGCCCCCGGCCGCGCCTGCGGTCAGCGCAAGCCACCCCGCATTGCGGCCCATCACCTCTATCACCATGACCCGATGGTGAGACATGGCGGTGGTGTGGAGCCTGTCGATGGCGTCGGTGATGATGGAAACGGCGGTGTCGAATCCGAAAGTGAGGTCGGTGCCCAGCACGTCGTTGTCGATCGTCTTGGGCACGCCCACCACGTTGAGCCCCGCGTCCGCCAGACCGTGGGCCACCGTCATCGATCCGTCGCCCCCCACGCACACCAGCGCCTCCAGTTCATGGCGACGGTAGACCTCGCGGATCGTATCCGTCTGGTCGGACGGCTCGCCGCCGCCCCCCTTGGTGGTTCGAGTGAAGTTGAACGGGTTGACGTCGTTGGAGGTCCCCAGGATCGTGCCGCCGGTAGCCAGGATTCCGGACACGCTGTCGTACGACAGGACGCGATGCGAGTCCTCGATCAGCCCCAAGAACCCATCTTCGAATCCCACCACCTCATACCCATACCGCACGATGGCCGTCTTGGTGACCGCGCGGATCACCGCATTGATGCCGGGGCAATCGCCGCCGCTCGTCAGCAGGCCGATGCGCTTCCGGGGTCGCGACATAAGGACCTCCTTCGCCAGCGCGCGGGTCGTGCCGTCGCGCCGACCGGCCCAGTATACGCCGCCCACGACCCATGCGGCGGACACGGGCGCGACCATGCGAGGTCGCAGGGAGTATCGCGCGTCTCCGGTACTGGAAGGTCGGGATACTCCCATGCCCATTTCCGGGCTGCCACGATGCCGTGGCGGGTCCGCAACGTCTAGTATGGGTATTGAGGCCCGCCGGTCTCACCCGCGCCTCCCGCCGGACCGGTGGGAGCAGCCGGGGCCGCCCGCTCACCTCTCTTGCGGGTGGCCGTGGCTCCGCCCCCGACCCGAGGCGGAATGGGGCAGGCGCACGGCCCCGCGCCTGTGTCCCCGGAGCCCTGCGTTCGGGCTCGGCGCACTGGGCGTGGACCGGCGGGCCTCGATATTTCTCGACCTGCACTCACACCGGAGGGGCGACGAATGGTCGTGGCGGAAACGCGAGTGGATGGGCTGGAGTGGGCGGACGTGCGGAGGTTCCGCGAGCGCTTCAGCGCCATTGCCGGCAATGTGGCCGGGGCAGTCGTGGCCTCGGAAGAGACCATCCACCTAGCGCTCTTGGGGTTGTTCGCTGAGGGGCACGTCCTGGTCGAGGACCGGCCCGGCGTAGGCAAGACCCTACTCGCCAAGTGCATCGCCAACTCCATCGACGGGGTATTCACGCGGGTCCAGTTCACGCCCGACCTCCTGCCATCGGATGTCACGGGCGCCAGCGTGTTCAACCCCCAGGACGGCCGCTTCGACTTCATGCCGGGTCCTGTGTTCACCAATGTCCTCCTTGCCGACGAGCTCAACCGGACCAACCCACGCACCCAATCGGCCCTGCTCGAGGCGATGGCCGAGGGGCAGGTGACGGCCGATGGGGTCACCAGGCTGCTCCCGCGTCCGTTCGTGGTGTTCGCGACGCAGAACTCCCTGGACTCCGCCGGCACGTTCCCCCTGCCCGACACGGAGCTCGACCGCTTCCTGGTGCGCGTCAGCATCGGCCTCCCGTCCCCCAGCGACGAGCTGGAGATCTTGCTGCGGTCCGAGCACGGCGGCCAGAACGTCCAGCCGGTACTGGAGGTCGCCGATGTCCTGGCGATGCAGGAGTTCGTGCGGCGCGTGGAGGTGGCGATGCCTCTCAAGGAGTACATCGTCGCCCTCGCCGGGGCTATCCGCCGCCACCCGGCCGTCCGCGGCGGCATGAGCCCACGGGGCACGGTTCTGCTCCAGCGCGCATCGCAGGGGTGGGCTGCCTTCCAGGGGCGCGACTTCGTGACCCCGGAGGATGTCGCCGCCGTGGCCCCGAGCGTCGTGGCGCACCGCATCACGGTCGACGGCCGGCAGGACGGCCTCGCCGAGTCAGTGGTCCGCGAGGCACTGGCAACTGTGCCGGTGCCCCTCTAGAGCCCACGCCCATGACCGCTCGAGGAATCGGCCTGCTCGTCGTCGGTGTGGTCCTCTTCGTCCTGGGCGACGTCACCGGCGCTGGCTGGCTCTATCTGGCGGACGCCCTTCTATGGGCCATGCTGGCGTTCTCCGCCATCGTCCCACTGCTGTCCACCGGACGGTTGGAGGTGAGCCAGCGCCTGGAGGCCCCCGAGCCGCGCGACCGTGTCGGATCGACGGAGGGCGACGAGCTCCTGCTGACGGTCCGAGTGCGAAACGGGCGGCCGTGGCCCTGCTTGGGCCTCACGGTGACCTCCGACCTGGCCGTGAACGACACACCCGAGCGCGCTCTGAAGGTCTTCATCCCGTACGTCGGACCTAGGAGCACGGTGACCGTCGCGGGAGGGTTCATCAGTCCCCGCCGCGGCCTGTACGTCGCGGGCGGCCTCACCGTGGCCTCCAGCGCCCCGTTCGGCCTCTTCCGACGAAGCAAGCGCCTTCCGAGCGAAGCGTCGGTGCTAGTCTACTCTATGTCCCCTCCTCTGGAAGCGGAGAGGGCGCGGGCCGCCTCCGCCGGCGTCGCGACGGAGTCAGCGCCTGCCCGCCGCAGCAGCGACGTGTCGGGCTCACGTGGCTACGTGGCTGGAGACTCCGCGCGCGACTGGCCTGCCCTCCGAAAACTAGTCCAGGAGTAATGTTAGACCTGGACAGGAAAGGGGGGAGTCATGGGGATACGACGGCGGACGGTCGAGGAGATCATCACCAAGCTGCGGGAAGCGGAGGTGCGCCTGGCGCAGGGTGAGACCGTCAGACAGGTCTGCAGGCAGCTGGGAGTGAGCGAGCAGACCTTCTAGCGGTGGCGTCGGGAGTACGGCGG
>PVBE011266596.1_pt1 | contig 24989 bp, 24 predicted proteins | sample 1631181 | NCBI WGS metagenome assembly PVBE01 (sample SAMN08397723, study PRJNA350692) | Marine metagenome, whole genome shotgun sequencing project. | isolation source: water | place: Pacific Ocean | collected 2012-04 | reverse complement strand
TAAGGGGTAATTGTCGGCGTATTAATCAGACTTGTCTCCCAGTTGTTACCCGACTTCAGCTAACAACAACCACTCACGCACAAAATACAGAGGTCTGCTAAGGCCAAGACTCAGGGATTTGTGGTTTTCACACGCTCTCAGTTGTAAGCGGACTTCAGTCGTCAGGATTTCTGGCTTCTTCAGAAAGCGCACCTAACCTGTTCGAGCGTCCGCTTTCAGGTTAGAATCCTAACGGTTCTATAGGGTGGCCAGGGCCGCCATCAACACACTCCGGATGTCTGAAAGCGCTAGACACGCTTCTCGAAGACGTCCAACAATCTCCCGAATGAAATCCAATGGGACGATCCTGCCCAGGCCAAGGCCTACTGGGAGGCCGGCTCGCCTTCTCCAAATCGTACTAGCGGTCTAGCAACAGGAGGGTGCGGGCGTTCTTGCCCAGCACGAGCCCCTGACGGTGTTTGGAGAGCCCCGCGACGCTCTCCCGGATCTGGTTGGGCGATTCAGTGTGGGAATCGATGTGTGGATAGTCAGAACCCCAGAGGATGCGCTCCTCGCCCACCACATCCATCAAGTTGTTGATCGTGCGTTCCTCCGGCTCGGCGCTAAACCAAAGGTTGCGCTGGAAGTATTCACTGGGCTTGCTCAGTTCCAGCGGCGCCGTGAAGTCGAAGTGGTGGTACTTGGTGTCCAGGCGGTGCATGAGGTAAGGCGCCCAACCTGCACCGGCCTCAATGCAGAGCACCTTGAGCTTGGGAAAACGGTCGAAAAGGCCATCGAGGATCATGGTGGTGACGGCTGGTACGATCTGCATGATGGCGCCGAGGCCGAAGGTGTAGGCCGCCGGGACCTGCCCCTCGTCGTACCACTCGCTGATCCAGCTGAGCCCGCGGTCGCGCCGGTGCACAACGATGTGCATGATCACGGGCAGGCCGGAGTCCTCGAGTTCGCGCCAAATGGGATCGAAGTCGGGGTGGGCGAAGCCCTTGCCCAGCACCCGCTCCGAGCCAATGAAGACCCCGCGGAACCCCTGCTTGATACGGAGTCGTAACTCCTTTAAGGCGGTGTCGACATCCTTCAGGTGGAGATGAGCCACGGCGAGGAGGCGCTTGGGGTCGGCGGCCGCAAATTCCTCATACAGCCAGGTGTTGTAGGCGCGGGCGTAAGCGTTGCCCAGCCCCACGTCATCGGTCTCCCACACGAGGCCGATAGTCGGCGCGACAATGCCAGCATCGATGCCCGAGGCGTCGAAGAGCTTGAGCCGATCAGGGCCGTACATACTCGGCCGCGGCGCGCCATCAAGGTACTTGACGTACTCCGTTTCGGGTGTCCACAGCTTGGACCGCTCCAGCAGAACGCCGCCCAGTACCGCCAGCCGACCCGTCAGCGCATGCGGCCCGTTATCGATCACAAGCGACTCGCGGCCGTCCTCCTCGGTGACGATCTTGATCGCGCGGTCCTTGTATTTGTTCTCCAGATACCGTTCCCAGAGGTCGGGTGGCTCCAGAACGTGCGCGTCGCAGTCCACTACATAGGTATCCGCTTCTCTCGCTTGCGCCATGATCACATCTCCCTTGTAGAATAGATGGGAATTTTCATTCTTGCGGGATCAATATACAGCAGAGACAAATGTATGCAAATAGTCAAGAGGCACCTCGGAGAGGAATGTCTGAACGTCCGGAAACGGCACAGAACAGTCGATGCCCGATCAGTCAGGAATTCTGTTGTTGAATTCTCTGTTTCTTGAGAAACCAGACGCTTTCGTCGCCCTACCGGTTTAGATTTACAGCTCAGCATCACGCTTGCCAGCGGTGATCCAAACACTCACAACCTAAGTGAATAAAGAAGGTCGCGGTCGGTGCCTAGTCTGCTTCGGTCTCTGTCAGCACTCGGCGGAGTTCTGCGGTGACGTTGATCGCCTGCCGATCCTTGAATGCGCCCTTGGGCACGATCGCCCGCACAGGACAGTAGGGTGCGCAGACGCCGCAGCCGTCACAGACGCGCTTGAGGATGCTCAATTGACGCTCAGTCTCGACGATTGCCTGCAGAGGGCACATATACTCGCAGACGCCACAACTCACGCAGTCATTGCTGATGATGTAAACGGAACCGTCGGCGCTCATGGTGCCGAGGTCGCTGTCGTCCAGTGAGCGCTCCGCCATCACGTGGATCCGGTGGGAGTCGGTTCCGTCGAATACTCGGTTGGCACCTTTGCCGCCAGGTTGAAAAACTGCTGGAAGGTCTGGTTGTAGCGGTAGAAAAGGTCGGCGCGCTGTTGGTCGGGCGCTGTAAGTTCCAGTGTACCGGGCAACTGCAGGCGATTCAGGGTGTGCTCGAGGTCGGCTTCCCCTTGGCTACGGATGTTTTGAATCATTTCACACCAGACGGCTGCGTCGGCGGCCAGGCGAAAGTCGATGTCAGGTGTCTCGGTTGACTCAAGTTCGCGCACGGACGTCATGCCGTAGTCCTCAAAAGTGAGTAGGAAGCAGTCACTTTGTTCGCCGGAGCGAAACAGGAATAGTACTGTGGCGTCGCAGAAGCCCATGCGGCGGAACGTAGCCGCCTCAGAGTCGGCCGCCTTCTGGACGGCTTCGAACCATTCAACCGATGGAAACAGCATGGTTTTTCCTCTCCAAGAGGCCGTTTAATTTGCGCATGTTGGCTTCAGCCTCGGTTAATAGGGTGCATCGGCGGGGAGCACGATGCGACTACGCCGATCGAGACCGGCTACGTCGCAGCGGTTCAGGTATTCGTCAGTAATTCGGCGCCAGACAATTTTGACGGCTTCCATACCACGATCAATGTGGTCGATGCCTCCACCGGCCAGGACGGCCAGGGGCTCCACGATAAAGGAATTGACGAGGAAGCCTGTGAACCCGCGTTCCGCGATCTCGGCGACGGCGTGCAGTTCTCGCTCAGCCTTGGCCCGGTCAGGATGATTCTCCAGGAAATACTTCATGTGCATGGTGCCGTAAGAGACGTGACGCGCCTCGTCCTGCAGGCACAGGCGGTAGATCTCCTTTTCGACCTTGTTCTGGGCGAGAAACTCACCAGCGCGGAATATGTCCAGAACCAGCCCCTCGCCGACCACGTGCATAAGGAAGGAGCCCTGGATGTAGGAGGGGGCATGCAGGATATTAGCCAGACCGAACTCCGTCTCGGCACGGGCGTGAAGCAGGCCACCGCCGTTGGCGAGGGCGCGCTTGCGGAAGACCTCGAGGTGTCGTGCTTCGTCCATGGCCTGCGTGCAAAGGAACATCTTGACTTCGTGGTAGTGCTGGTTCATGCGCCAAAGCCACTTGGCAGGAAAGTCGCTGGCGATCATCTCTACCTCGGTGAGGAAGGTGCAGAACTGGCATTGTGCTCGCTCAAGGTCATCGGACAGCGGTCGGAGATCCTCCCAGGGGATGTCGCGGGTGACGCTCCACTGGCGAGAGACGGCCTCCTCATACAAAGGGGCAATGTTGTCCGCCCAAACCTCGTACTTGGAGTTCATCAAGTAGCCCATACCGGGGTACTCCGGATCCAGCGTCGCACCACGCGGCGCCATGCTGTCGGTTGGCGCCACGTCATCCGGCTCACCGGCGTAGGCCTTGTTGATGTCCATCAAGGTGAGACCGCGCGAACTCAGAGATGAACGGATTCCCCAAGTTGACTCCTGATCGTTAAGCCAGCGCAAGTCGTACTGACCGGCTTTCAGTTTGTCGATGTACTCCTCCTGTTCCGCGGTATAGAGGGGTGCATCCTCATCGGGTCGCTGGCCACTGAGGAGGAGCTCGGCCTGTTCTGCGGTCATGCGATCGAGGAGGACGTGGACTTGGTAGGGCGAGAAGATCTGCAGCATCCTCTCAAGTTTATCGAGAGGCCACTCCTTTTCGCGGGCCTTCTTGGCGAGGCGATCCGTGATAGTGTCGGTTCGATCCAGCTGCTCAACCATGGCTGTCTCCGAGGATTGCGGCCGACTTCATATCGTCGGCGATGGTACTCGATTCATTGATCCACAGAATCATGCTATCCATATTGTCTGGCTCAATTCTACGGGGTCAGCTAATCCATCGCTGACAGTCCGATTCTCGCAACTCAGCATGGTTCTGGCAAGTATTGAGGGGTATTCTGCTAAATAGGCCTTCGCTGCACTGATTACAAATGCTACAATGACCGCTCTTGGCACAGAGCAGAGATTGGTCTGATTAGTCAAGTAATGCGTTTCGTATAGCCAATTTTGAGCTAAAGCGGACGTTTAGATTCCTTTGCACCAGGTCGGAGTGATATTACCCTACAACTCCCATTTTTACTGGGTCTTGGTGTGGCATTTGGACTCAATTGGACGCTATTGGAAGAGATATCTGGTGCCCGGGGCCGGAATCGAACCGGCACTCTCCGAAGAGAACGAGATTTTAAGTCTCGCGTGTCTACCAATTTCACCACCCGGGCGGATTTGCTGGGCGCACTGAGAAACAGAAGCTGATGTGCGGTGCGAAATTGTACTTTATCCGTGATTTTAAAAGCAATTCGGGTGCAGTAGCCTTGGCGCAGGCTACAGGTTCAATTGCCCTTTAGCCTTGGCGAAGGCTGCCAAAGCAGACCCGAGATCTTCACGGGTGTGTGCCGCTGACATCTGGGTGCGAATTCGTGCTTTGCCTTCGGGTACGACCGGGTACGAAAACGCAACCACGTAGATCCCGTACTCCAGCATGATGTCAGCGAACTGTGTAGCTTTGGCGGCATCATCCAGCATGATGGGTATGATGGGGTGTTCTCCGGGCAGCAGCTCGAAACCCAGTGCCTGCAGTCCGTTGCGAAAGAACTTTGTGTTGTCGTGGAGCCGATCCGTCAGGTCGGTGGATTTGGAGATCAGTTCCAGGGCCTTGATGGCACCGGCAACCACCGGTGGTGCAACCGTGTTTGAGAACAGATAGGGTCTGGAACGCTGTCGCAGCAGGTCGATGATCTCTTTTCGCCCGCTGCTGTATCCGCCGCTGGCACCGCCCAGTGCTTTGCCCAGGGTCCCCGTTATGATATCAATCTGCCCCTTGCACTGGTGGTGCTCGTGGGAGCCTTTGCCGTGAGCACCTAGGCAACCCGTCCCGTGGCAGTCGTCGACGTGTACCAGCGCGTGGTATTTATCGGCCAGAGCACAGATCCAGTCCAGCTTGGCTATGTAACCATCCATGGAGAAGACGCCGTCGGTGGTTATCAACTTAAAGCGTGCGCCGTTTTTATCCGCTTCCTCAAGACGGTCCTGCAGATCTTCCATATCACCGTTGCGGTAACGATAGCGTTTAGCCTTACAAAGGCGCACGCCGTCGATGATGCTGGCGTGATTGAGTTCATCGGAGATCACTGCATCCACATCATCCAGGAGGGTCTCGAACAGCCCGCCGTTGGCATCGAAGCAGGAGGAGTAGAGGATGGTGTCCTCGGTACCGAGGAATTCACTGAGTCTCTGCTCTAGTTCCTTGTGAATCGACTGGGTGCCACAGATAAAGCGTACCGATGCCATGCCGTAACCCCACTGCTGCAGGCCGGCCTCGGCAGCAGCGATCACTTCCGGGTGCTGCGCCAGTCCGAGATAGTTGTTTGCACAAAGGTTCAGCACCTCACCCTGAGCGACGCCGATATGGGTTCCCTGGGGACTGGTTATTTCCCGTTCCTCTTTTAGCAGTCCGGCTGCTGAAATTGAATCAAGCTCTCTGCTGACATGCTCTTTGTACGCACCATACATAAGCCGTTTCTCCATTATCTAGATTGTTTGGTACGGACTAACGACTCTATTTAGGTCCAGTCCAGAATAACTTTGCCTGCATCACCTGCACGCATCACTTCGAAGCCCTTCTCGAAGTCGGTAAAGTGCAGCCGGTGGGTAATCACCGGCGTGATGTCCATACCGGACTCGATCATGACCGTCATCTTGTACCAGGTTTCGTACATCTCCCGACCGTAGATACCCTTGATGGTCAACATGTTGAAGATGACTGTGTTCCAGTCGATGGCCATGTCCTCAGCGGGAATGCCCAACATGCTGATCTTGCCGCCGTGGCACATATTGGCCAGCATGTCTTTAAACGCATCCTGGCTGCCGGACATCTCCAGGCCCACGTCAAATCCTTCCGACATGCCAAGTTCCTTCTGTACGTCCTGCAGGCTTTCCGATCCGGCGTCGACGGCACGGGTGGCTCCGAGGAGGAGAGCCCTCTGACAGCGTTTCGCGTTGAGGTCGGTGATCACGATGTGGCGCGCACCGGCGTGGCGACATACCGTGGCGGCCATGGCACCGATGGGTCCTGCACCTGTGATCAAGACGTCCTCTCCCAAGAGATCATACTGCAGAGCGGTGTGAACGGCATTGCCGAGGGGATCGAACAAAGCGGCGACTTCCAGGTCGATGCCTGCCTTGTGCTCCCACACGTTGGACATGGGCAGCACCACATATTCTGCAAACGCGCCGTCGCGGTTGACGCCAATGCCTTTGGAATCCGCACAGAGGTGACGCCGTCCCGCCATGCAGTTGCGGCAGCGACCACAAACCACATGGCCCTCACCGGAGACGATTTGACCGACACGGAAGTCATTGACATTGGCACCCACCTCCACGATTTCACCGACGAACTCGTGTCCCACCACCAGGGGAACGGGAATGCTATTTCTGGCCCACTGGTCCCAGTTATAGATATGCAGATCGGTGCCGCAGATGGCCGTACGCAGCACCTTGATCATGACATCGTTGATATCAGTCTTCGGTTCCGGGACCTCATCCAACCATAGGCCCGCTTTGGCTTCCTTTTTTAGCAGTGCTTTCACATGCTTATCCTGCTCTCCAACTCTTGGGCGCGCTTATCCCCAGCGCCGGGCGCCCATGTCACCCTCTCTGTCTTGCCAATCGGGATCGACAACTCTGCCGCCGATTTCGAGTCGACCCGCTGCACCTTTCTCAATGGTGATGGCTTGCAGCCAGTTTCCATCGTCCCGCTCAGGGAAATCTTCACGGTAGTGCCCTCCTCTACTTTCCTCACGCAAGAGAGCAGGTCGCGCCATAATTTCCGCCACCTGCAAGCGGTTCTGGAGTTCGAAAGCCTCAACCAGTTGGGTAGCATTGGATACCGTCAGGCGAGGCATCAGCTCGTTTCGTATCTGCTCGACGCCTTCGAGCACGGTGTTTAGGTTGTCCTTGCTTCGGGTGAGCAGCATGTTTTCCCAGGCCAGTTTCTGAATCAATTGAGTGAGCTCGGACGGGGTGCGATCACCATCGCTTTCCTCGAGGTCTACTATTCGTTGCTCGTGTTCCCCAATCAGGGCCCCCGCTACGCTCGGCACACCCGTCTGCTTCGCCCACTCTGCGGCATGTCTTCCCGCTCTCTTGCCGAAGACCTGAGACGCAGCCAGCATATTGCCTCCCAACCGGTCCGCTCCGTGGGGTCCGGCGGCGACCTCGCCGGCCGCAAACAGGCCCGGCGTTGTCGTCTGTGCGTTCTCGTCGATCACCAGCCCGCCGTTCGAGCAGTGCAGGAAGATACTGACCTCGACCGGTTCCCTGGTCATATCCACTCCACGGTATTCGTAAAACTCCCTGCTGGCGGGCGGAATGTTTATTTTGGGATCGGTCAAATCGATATACACCCCGTTGTGCTGGTTACCCCTGCCGGCCAATATCTCTTTTATGATCGCTATGTCGATGTACTTGGAAAGCGTATCCCGGGTGCTGAAGGGGAAGTGACGTGCCCTCTGGTCCATGCACTCCTTAACGGTGGTGCCCTCTGGCAGGTAGTTCTGGATGAATTCTTCGCCGTTGCCGTTCGTTATCCTCGGATAATACGGCCACATCCAGCCGGCAGTCAGCATGTTGATAGTCGGATAGACGGTGCCCTGAAATATCTGATTAAACTCCATATTCATCAGTTCGGCGCCGGCTTCGTATCCCATGGCGTAACCGTCTCCCGTGACGCAGGAGGGATGCAGATTGCGTTCGAAAAGCTGCCCATTGCCTCCTGTTCCGAGCACGGTTGCCGCGGCCTTGAAGACACTGTTGCCACCGTTCTCCCCGATACCGATCGCTCCCCGGCAGGTACCATCCTCTACCAGCAGACTGACGATCATCGTTTGTTCTTGAACCTGGATGTCGCTTCGCCTGATCTGGGACTCCAGCGCAGTCATGATTGGAAGGCCGTGGCTCTTCATCCCCATCCCACCGAACGTCGCTCCCCACTCCGTCAGGTCGGTCATCGCGTCCCACGTCTCCTCGGTCAGGATTTCGACCAGCCTGCGGTCAGCCACACCCAGCCCTGCCTGCACGATGTCATCGAACGCCTCCTGGCGTCCCGAAGCGGGAGGACCATTCGGCATGCCGATGGGGCGCATGCCACCGAGTTCGGAAATCGCCCCGGCGGTGGCCCCCGAGCCTCTGGTTCCCACGGCCCCAAAACGTCCCTTCACAGCCAATACCACTCTGGCGCCTGCGTTATGGGCTTCCAGCGCTGCCCTGGCGGCTGCCCCGCCACCACCAACGACCAGAACGTCAGTCTCGATTGCCTGGGTCATGTGTGCTCTCCTGGATGGGATTGCCTAGGGCGAACAGGGGTCGCTCATGATGGGTTGCCTTCGCACTGACGACCGATTCGTCTTCAAGCAACCCGGTCAAACAGGGGCGCTTCTGACGAACGAGTGTTGAGGCCCGGGTTCCCGGTAAGCCGCCAGATGGATCGTTTAGTGAATCCAGGAATCCGGAATGTAATCCATCGGCCGGACCTCATTCAGCGTGATGGCTGCAGGCAGGCAGACCACCTGGCACAAACCACAGCCCACGCACATATCCGGTTTGGTCACCGCGGCGAGATTGTCGTCCGTCATCTCGATGGCATCGAAGAAACAGCGTTCCAGACACAGTTCGCAACCATTGCAGTCGGCACCGATTTCAGCCTGGAATCGGCTGGGCGCGACACTGTTCAGTCCATGCTTGATCTTGACGGGAAAGTTCCCACAGCAGTCGCGGCAGCAGTTGCAGATGACCTGGTGCATGCTCTTCTGATTGTTGACCGTGTGAATCAAGCCTTCCTCTTCGCAATCAGCCATCAGCTTGACAGCTTCCTTCTTGGTCAGTTCTCTGCCGGTGCCCCTGGCAATTGCGTAACGGGCGGCGTTGTTGAACTGAACACAGCATTCCAGAGTCGTGTCGCACTTCTGGGCGGTGATCTTGCAGGTGCAGGCGGTCACGGCGATGACTTCCGCCTTGTCGATAGCGATATTGACGTCGTCCTCCGCCAATACTTGCGTGCCCGTCTGTAGTGTGAGCCCCACGGGAATGACGCGCATGCCTGCCTGGTGCGACTGACCACTCTCCGCTGCACGCTCGAGACCGGCCTTGGACAATTGGTAGCCGTCCGTGTCCGACCAATCCTGCCAGGCGTCCAGAAACTCACGCGGCGCGTCCTTCCAGAGGACGGTAGCATCGTGGAACTGGACCATATGGGAGCAGGCTTTGTAGGTGATGGGATCCGTCTTGAATGACTTGAACACCAGCCCCTTTAGGAACAGGAGTTCCGCCATCTTCTCGGTTTCCTCCTCGGTACGACCGAATTTCTCGGACAGAGTGGGCACATTGGCCGGCATGGCAAGCATCAGGTCCGCCTCGTCCAGATCAGCGATAAGGGCGAAAAGGGCCTTGATCTTCTCAAAACGTCCCATGCCGATCAGTTCGGCCAGTTGGGTGTATTGGGCTTCCATCTGTGTCTCCAATCGATCGTGAATACTCGAAATTAGCTCCCTTTTCCGGAGATGTCAACGTACCCAAAACCAGCGTGCTTGTTCCCTGGCAATTCAGAGCTTATGGTCGACCGAGGGCCAAGCTACCCAAGGTGCTGATCGAACGACCGTTGAGCATCATTTCCGGACGTTTGCTGTCGTGCCTTACCGGCAGCAAGACACGGGATGGCGACCATGGAGGATCTGGCCGAAGCTAACTCATTCGTCTGCATCCCCATTGTCGGCAACATCGAGGAATCCACGCACCGCGCTCACGTTGCCGACATTCGTGTCTATCGCATTGAATTTGGAATAGTTGTCGAAGATGTAGAGCCAGCACGCCCTCGAATCCGCTTCTCCTTCAGTGAAGCGATCTCCTACATAGTCGGGATGCAAAACAAAGATCCTGGTTTTGAAAATACTGACTTCGAAGAAAATCTCCATGTTCTGTAGGAATAATTCACCCTCACCGTATACCTGTTCTGCAAAAAGTCTCTGGACTTCGTTCAGTCGTTGGTAATTTGCCGTGTCGATTTCAAAATAGGCAGACTCACCACTGCTCTTCTCCAATTCCAAATTTGAAAGCTTCATTCTTAACGTGTGGCCGGATCTGACAGAATCCAGAACAGCTTGTCTTGCAGCGCTGCCTGGCAGATATCTTTGATGATTGATCAATTGAGCACATGCCGTAGTCAGATTATTGAGAATTGGGTTCGCTTCCCTCCCACCAAAATAGACGTATCCTTCGCCATGCTCCAGCGTGTACATAGCGAAGTTTGCCGTGTAGAACCACTTGTTTCTCAATCCTTCATCTTCATATCTGGCATTGGTCAATTCAGCAGACGTGTCCATCTCCGTAAAGAGAGGCGCGATCTGTGCCAACGATCCGTTCCGAATCACTTTCGTTTCAAAACTCATGTGTTCCTCAGATATTCAGGTCTACCGATAGTGTAACTGATTCTTCGCCATCGCAACTTCCGGCATGGATCGTTTATACTGACTGCTCCCTCAGGAAAGAGCATGAGCCCAACTGCGTAAGGTGATTCATGACCAAAGTCATGTCCAGCGATGACAAGAAATTGCTTGAAAACCCGGTGTGGGAAGCGATCAGTGGCCAGCAGTTTTCTTTAGGAAAGGTAAATGGGCAGGCCGCGCTTTATGACATGCAGGTGTCGCCGTTCGGTGGCGTGCAGGAAGTTTCCGAGTCATCGCTGAATGACCTGGCAGATCTTTGCTCACCCGGCCGGATTGTTGCATTGCTATACAAAGATGCAACCGTGCCTGAAAGCAATCGTTGGGAACTCCTCGAGTACGTCTATGTATGGCAGATGGTTCATCGCGCGCAAGTAGAGCCAGTGACGATCGAAAGCACAACCCTGACCGATGAATTCATCGATCGAATGATCGAGCTGGCCACACTTACAAATCCAGGTCCCTTCAGCAGTCGAACCATTGAGCTTGGCGACTATCACGGCGTGCTGGAAAATGATCAGCTAGTGGCAATGGCCGGCGAGCGATTCAAGCCGCCGCATTGGGTGGAGATTAGCGGCGTTTGTACACATCCATCGGCGCAGGGCCGTGGCTATGCCGCCGGTTTGGTGAACGAGTTGGTCCAGCAGATTGACCTGCATGGCGACGGGGCATTTCTGCATGTGCGGGTCGGCAGTCCCTCCGAACAGGTAGCCCTACGCGTATACGAGAGACTGGGTTTCGAGCATTGCCAGCGCATGGAACTTGCTGTTCTGCAGCGGATATAGGCCTTTCAGATGGTACAGTTGGAACTCGACGAGACGATGGCTAATTCTTCAACTTCATCAATTCTTCACGCATGGCCTTGATCTCACTGCGCAATTCTTCCACATCCGACTTGAGTTCATCCAACTCCGATGAGGAGAAAATTGCAGTCGCTGACATCTCCGGCAATTGTGGTATCCACTTGAACCCTTGACGAGACTTGTCCGGGCCGATCTCAATGTACTCGAGTAATTGCGCGTTGCCGGCCAGTTGCAGCGAGAACGAATGGTCGGTTCCGTCTCGCACCAGACCCACCTCGACCTCATCACCCTCGCTAAGATCCTTCAACTCATACCTGAGCTCTCTGGCAGTGGCGACGTCGGTGCCGTTAAAGCTGACGATCACATCTCCCGCCTTGATTCCCGCCTCGGCCGCCGGTGAGTCCTCCAGTACATGGGTGACCAAAATGCCATGCTTAACTTGGAAGAAGCCGGCCAACTGGTCATCGATGTCCTGCATTGAGATGCCGATCATCGGGCGATCCTTGTCCATGAGGGTCATCCATTTGTTGATTCTTGACCCGACACCATGTGGCGCTGCGTGTTCGCCGAGTACCACTGCGACCGAAACGTTAGTACCGTCGTGAAACAGGTCCAGGTCAGTTGGTTCACCAGGTGACCTGTTGCGGAGCGCTTCCACCAGCTTCTCGACTGAAACAACCGGTTCTGAATCTATGCCGGTAATGATGTCACCCACCACCAGGCCGGCGCCTGCTGCCGGCGAACCGTCCAGCACGTCCAGGATCAAGATGCCTGTACCATCAAAACCGTAGGCCTCTTTCAGGTCCTCGTTGAGTGCCTGCAGGACTACGCCCAGAAATCCTCCGGAGTTTTCCGCCACGGCAGCCGGTCCGAATACCACAAGGGATATTACGAGAATCACTCTCAACAATCTGTTTTTCATGCGCGTTTACCTCCTGGATTATGCAAGACGCCTTCCACTTTCATGGCTTGTGTCAATAGACAACCGGTAGGTTGCCGGGGGTGTCGTTATGTTTGGTGTAAACCAGAATCTGTTTACCGTTATCCAGATCGAAGCGGCGAATCGAAACCATCTCCTCACCAGTCAGCGGGCTCAGCTTCACTGAGCCGGGCTGATATCTTCGCGTAAGATAGTCTTTGACCAGTAGCTGATCGCTTGCCTTGCTGAGTGGTCCTGCATAGTCGTACTCCTGTTGCTCGATCGGACCGGCAAACCACTGATGCAGATCATTAGGCAAGTTCGGCTGCACCACGAAAGCCACCAAAATCCCAAGCAGCGCCACTTCCGTTGCCAAGACACTAACGAATGCGCTCTTCCAGGGCGTCCCCTGTACAAACTGGTTAGCGCTCAGTAGCCTGCGCTTTAATGCCTGTTTGAAGTGGGGCGCCGAGACATTCGGTTTGGGCACCCGCTGCAAAAACACTTCCAACTCGTTCATGATCAATTCCTCGTGATTCCAGCACCCGTCTCAGTTTGGCGACCGCTCGACTCGTTCGGGTTATCACCGCTCCCACACGTTTCCCCAGGATCTCTGCGATCTCCTTGTGCGGTTTTCCCTCGAAGTAGCGCAGTACCAGGAGCGTATGGTCTTCTGCCTTAAGCGTGCAAAGGCACTCGTGCAATTGGACGAAGAGCTGGTGCTGCGCAACCAGCTCTTCGGCTGCGTTCAGCTCGGCATCTCTACCGTCATGGGCCACCTGCCAATCTCCGTCACCCAGATGATCCACCGGGTGTCGTCGTTTGCTGCGGTAGTGGTCGTGCACTTCATGAACCGCGATCCGATACAGCCATGCTCCAATCGACACACCCGACCACCTGAAACGCCAGAGTCTATTCAGAGCCTTGGCGAATACCTGGGCAACCAGATCTTCCGTGTCGGTAACACTGGCCACCCTGTGCTGAATGTAATTGAATATCGCATCGTAGTAGCGCTCATAAAGGTCGCCAAAGGCTTGTGGATCCAGTTTAGACCGCTCGACCAGCTTTCGCTCCTCTTCCAAGGTGTACTCACGCTGCTTGCTCAATACCCAGCTCCCGGCTAGATGCGAGGCACTCCGAAGGTGTATTCACGCTGCTTGCTCAATACCCAGCTCCCGGCCAGATGAGAGCCACTCCGAAATTGTGGCAGACTTTAATCAGCTCTATACATACAACGGAGTTTTGACAGAAATGTCACAGAATAATTCACAATTCGCGACTGCCGGGTGACCGATCAGCGACTGCTGCGCTGATACCTGCATCAGCGTCGCCCATCTATTTGGGCCAGCGCCGGGGCCTTGGTGCGAGCTAATTCACGCCTGGAGGGCAGGATTGAGGTGCACTTTGATGGATTCGGAGGACTTATCCAATGCCGTTTCAAACGCCTGCTGCACATCATCCAGCTGGAATCTGTGAGTGACGAGTGTTCTGGCTACCTCGGCATAGTCGGACAAGACGTTCAGGGCGATCTCGTAATCAGCCCGTCCATCACTTGCTGCGTACGTCATTGAACCGATGAGCTCCACCTCTCGAAGAGCGAGATGTAAGGGATTGACCGACACATTCGGGATGCTGAAAACTCCGATTAATAACAGCCGTCCTTTGGGACGCAGCATGAGCTGTGCCTTGAGCAGCGTATCGCCCTTGCCGCCGACCGTTTCGACCGCCACATCGATGGCCTGTGACTTACGCAGTTCAGAAAGTCTGGACTCACCTGCCTCGTTATCAGCGATCACTTCATCGGCACCCAGCCTTCGCGCCGCCTCCTGCTGATGAGGATGGCGCGCCAGAATAATCGCCCGGGCTCCGCATGCTTTAGCTGCCAGCAATGCCGTGAGCCCAATGGACCCAGCGCCGAGGATAAACACCGTCTCGTGGCTTTTGACTTTGGCTTTAGCGAATCCGTGCACGGAACAGGCGAGTGGCTCTGCCAATGCACCAAGTTCCGCATCGACCCCTTGGGGTGTTTTGAAAGCAGTGATTGCCGGAACATTCACATACTCGCTCATACCGCCATCTCTGTTCTCGCCGATGAGTCCTCGCTCCGAGCAGACATGGTAATCGCCGCTCAGACAGAATCTACAGTGACCGCATCGAAGCAGTGGTTCTACAGCCACCAGATCACCTTCACTGACACGGCGTACACCACTGCCGACGGCACTTACGATACCTGCAAGCTCGTGCCCCGGCACGATCCCGGGTCTTGGTGGAAAGTCGCCGCGAAAAAAATGTAGATCGGAACCGCATACACCCACGCTAGCCACCTGGATTTGCAGTTCATTCGGACCCGGATCCAATGCATCTCCTTCGACCACTGAAAGTGAGCGGTCTTCCGTCCATCGAACAGACTTGATCTTGTTAGGCATTTTCTACTCTACTCCCATCAGCAGATCCGAGAAGTGCAAACAGTCCGGCAATTCGCCCACTGTCGCTTCCAGAGACTTTGAATCCCGGTCACCCGCGGATACCGGTCAGGAATTCGACGATCGCACTGCTGGTTTCTGCAGGCTTCTCCTCCTGTACCCAGTGACTGGCATCGTCGATCAGTCGCTTGCCCCGCAAGTCAGCGAAATTGGCATCCTGGGCGTCATAAGAACCGGCGCTGAACTGTAGCACGGGGTCATCGGCACCCGCCAGAAAATACGCCGGCACCTGAATCTGCGCGTTGGCGAGCCAAGGGGTCAGGGTCGGCACGCGAGCGATATTCCGGTACCAGCTGAGGGGACCTCGGAATCCGGATTGCCTGAATGACGCCACATAGTAGGCGTGGTCCTCCTCGGTAATGGCAGGCGAGAGTTTTCCAGGCGGAGGCCCTGCGCCCAGGAACGAGTCTCTTGCCCCGTCGTTAGCCGGGGCTTCGTCGCGGGCGCCATTCACGAAGCGGAAGGTTCGATCGATGTCCGCCTCGAATTCCTTCTCGGCAATGCCCGGCGTCTGGAAATATCGAATGTACCAGAAGCGCTCATCCATGCCCGGGGGATTGATGGCCCAAGGTCCCATGGGTAAGAATGGCACCGACAGTCCCATCACACAATGCAGCCGGTGTGGATACAGAAGTGCCGTATACCACGCGACGATACATCCCCAGTCATGCCCAACGAGGTAAATCTCCTCCTCGCCAAGCGCGTCGGCAAGACCGATCACATCCGCGCTCAGATCGAGAATACTGTAGTCCTCGATCCCTGCCGGACAAGAGCTGTCACCATAGCCGCGCTGATCGGGAACAGCGACGCGGAAACCGGCAGCCTTTAGTGGATCGATCTGATGTCGCCACAGGTACCAGCAACGAGGAAATCCATGTAGCAGTATCGCCAGAGGACCATCCCCCTCGACGATGGTCCGAAGCGTTATGCCGTTCGTTTCAATTCTCTCCTGGTGACGTCCTGCCGCATCCAGCATGGAAAACTCCTATCTGCTCAAGCATCGACTGAATCACTGCCAGCCCCAAGTTTCGCACACCTGCCCTTTCGAAATCATCCTTTCTCGGTAGTCCCACCCTTGAATTCGAACACAGATGGCTCGGCGCTATTTTTTGACTCGTGGAATCCAAAAATACAGTATCATCGTCGTCTGTCATCAGCATCCACGGAATGGATGGCGTATACGTTCACCACTGTATGGCCGCAGTTGGCACTTGGGAAGAGACGAGAATTCTTTGAGGAGGAAAAGCAAACTTGAGCCGAAATCTGAAGAAGCTGAGCCGCAATCTGAAGCAGCACAGCGCAACGTAGCGTTCAAATATGGCGATCTTTAAACTGATTCGATCCGTATTATTGAGCGACGTTGTCGTCGTCGGTATGGTTGTGCTTCTGGTAAGTCTGTTGCTTGCGTTCGGCGTGATGGTCCTGTCGTGGTTGATATACAACGAACGGTACGGGGTCGGCTTGTTGGAATTTATTCAGCTCTTTCTGTAGTCGCTACAGCCTAGTAACGACACCAAACCGCTTGCAGCCTAGCGTTCAATCTCTTCCTGACGTGAGGGGCGATACCGACGTAAAAAAGTGCAATTGACACAACTGTCAAGGCTCCCAGAAAGGTAACCGTCTTGAGCACTTTGATCCTGGTCAGGGCACCCAGCACGATAAAACCAAGTACACAGCAGAGACCGATCGTTCCTACGCACAGACAAACATCTCTCATTTCCTTCGACATTGCATCAATTCTCACGTTGAACTCCCAGCCATTTTAGCAGATCGATACCCGATTACCGAGAAGACAGCGGAGCCGGACTGAGATTAGCGGGAACCGATGCCGTTGGGATACAATAGCCCGTCCGCAATCCACGCCTACAACCTACAGAAGGTACACAATATGGAACTTCGTGAAGTCATCGGCCGCCGCCGTTCAATCCGTTATCTGCAACCCGATAAGCCTGTCGAAAAAGAAAAGATCCAAGTGATGTTCGAAGCCGCCCGAATCGCCTCCCACTGGGGAAACGTGCAGAGCCTTCGGGGCGTCGCTCTATTCAAAGAGAGCGACACCGATATGATCGACATCCTGCAGGGCGCCATCATCGGCTGGCAGTTTCGCATCGCACCGGTGGTGATTATCTGGATCGTCGATCCGGAAGATGCGGTTGAATATCAAGCTGAAAGCCTGATGAAACTTGCCGAGGTGGGCGCACTTGGCGTCGGCCCCAGAGAGGTCAGAGAGAAAGGCGTGAAAGAGACATTACTACCCATCTTCGCCGGCATCGGTGAGGTCCTGAAATCGGTCGGTCCCTGTGATGTCGACTGTGGCCAGGGCATCGCGCAGGCTACCCTGGCGGCCTACGAGATGGGACTTGGAACCTGTTGTATCGGTGCGGGACCGAGGGGAGGCGAATTGATGAAAGCCCTGGGTGTACCGGACACCTGCCGGATGATTATGGCGCAGACGGTCGGTTACCCACTGGAAAGCTGGGAAGCCGGGGGTCAAAGACCGAGAAGACCTTTCGAGTACCTGTTCCACATTCACAGGTATGGCGAAGCATTCCCACGCAGCGAAGAGGTGGTTGCCGAACTGACCAAGGACGGTCTGTTTACGAGGCCCGCGCCACTGCCTGAGCGGGAAGAAGAGATCCTGTCTCTTAGAGATCAACTCGGTCTCAAGGAGCCTGGTGTCCTCTAGACCCTTGCACGACCCAGGAGCTAAACGATGCTTAGAATGCTGGTTCTGGCACTGACAGTATTGCTGTCGCCAGTGGCGCTGTCACTGCCTTTTTCCGATGCCGACAGCTCGAAAGTTGATTACAGCAAATCCCGTCACCAACCGGCATCGAGCTGTCGATCACTCATGTCATTGACTACAGTCGACTTCAGCGTCGTCACAGCTTCACTCGAGTCCGGCGCCGTGGAATTCTGTGCCGTTTCCGGTGTGATACCCAGCGAGATACGCTTCGCGGTGGATCTGCCAACGAATTGGAACGGCCGGCTCTTTATGCACGGCAACGGAGGCCTGGCAGGCACCCCACCGGAAAGTCCCGGCCGTCGGCGCACCAGTCAGCGGGCACTGCAATATGGGTTTGCCACCTCCTACACCGATACCGGTCACGACCGGCGCATAGAACAGGGCGGGAGTTTCGCGTACAGGAACCTGCACAAGCTGATCGACTATGGTTATCGAGCCGTGCACCTCACCGCGCAAACCGCGAAATTGCTAACTGAGAAGTACTACGGCGACGCTCCCGCGTACAGCTATTTCATGGGATGCTCCACCGGTGGACGGCAGGCCCTGATGTCGGCACAGCGATTCCCCAACGACTTCAATGGCATTATTGCCGGGGCTCCGGCTAACGACTACTCCGGCCTCAAATTCTCTCAGGCCTGGCGCATGACTGCATTGAAGGAGCGACCCCTGGACCGGAAGGAAATCGAGGTCCTTGCTGATCGAATCTACCGACAGTGTGATGCCCTCGACGGTCTGAAGGATGGTCTCATTGATGACCCACGCAACTGTCCGTTCGACGCGGAAAAGGACCTGCCAGGATGTGACGGGGCCGATGCTGTCACGTGCTTTACGGACCAGGAGATCGCGGCGCTCAAGCAATACTACGCCTCAGTCAAATTGGCGGGGCGGACTATTTATCCAGGTCATCCCGTGGGCAGTGAAGTGTCGGCCCCGGGCTACGATGGCATTGCCCGGCCCGGCTGGATTCCCTGGCTCCTGAATGAAAACGGCCCCGCCCTACTGGATCTGTTGGGGTCCGATTTCTTTCGTTACATGGTGTTCGTCAAAGACGATCCCGATTTTGATTGGACCGAGTTCGACTATGCTGCCAGGCCCGACAATCTTACCCAGTTCAGGGACATCGTGGATGCGGTTGATCCGGATCTGAGACCCTATCGAGACAGCGGCGGTAAGTTGATCAGCTATTTCGGCTGGGCGGACCCCGACATCAATCCGTTGACTGCCATCGATTACCACGACGCAGTCGACGAACGGGTTGGCGGGAACGTCAACGACTTCTACCGTTTGTTCATCGTGCCAGGCATGTTCCATTGCGCAGGTGGTCCGGGGCCGGATGTGTTCGACGTGATGACACCCCTCATCAACTGGGTAGAGGCAGAGCAAACGCCTGCCAGCATTTCTACAGAGCACAAGGAGAAGGGCGAAACCCAATATTCGCGACCCCTTTGTCCTTATCCGCAGGTAGCAAGGCTGCAATCAGGTGTAGATCCCAACGATGCTAATAGCTTTCGCTGCATCGAGAAGAGGTAATTCGCGCCACCAATATTCGCTCGTCAGGCAGGCGTCGGCGCACGCGGGTCCAACAGCCCCTCTGCCTTGAAGGTCTTCCAAACTGTCGCCGGTATGACGGCGTCCAGATGACGACGATTCTGGGTCGTTTCCTCGGCCGTTTTGGCTCCGGGAATAGCCGCAGCCACCGTCGGGTGGGCTAACGTGAACTGTAGGGCGGCCGCTGCCAGCGGCACGTCGTGGTCCTGACAGATCGTGCGCATGCGCTGCGATCGTGCCACGATGTCACTTGGGGCCGGTCCGTACATGTAGGTCGCGGACTGGCTCTGCGTGGCCAACCAACCGCTGGCATAGGGTGCGGCCGCGATCACGCCGATACCACGTTCCTGGCAAAGCGGCAGGATCCTTCTCAGCGCCCGTGTCTCGAGCAGCGTATAGGCACCGGCGACGACGAAGAAATCCAGATCGACAAGATCCGCAATGCGTTCACAGAGCTCCTCGTGTTCACCGCCCAGCCAGCTATCGGCATTGCGCGATTCAAGGTTACAACCACAGCCGATAGCCTTGATAGCGCCGGCTTCCCGAAGATTTTCCAATGCCCCGGCGCCCCCGCCGCCGTCCCGCGACAGCTCGTCAAGATGTCGCTCCAATTGCTCCTGCGAATGGTAACCATAGTCGATGTCGTGGATGGTCAGACTATCTACCGAGCTGAGCCCAAGTCGCTGCAACGAATCGTGGTGTTGTGCCATGATTCGATCGTGACTGTAGTTGAAATCGACCCGAAATCCACTCAGGGAATCTCGCACCGTGCGCACTTGTCCACCCGGGCTCAGCGTCTTGTTAGCCTCGTCCCGCACCGGTTCCGGCAGCAACGTCTTGCCGACCTTGGTGTTGATGCGGTATTCAGCTCGTTCAGCGATGCCACTAAGGGCGAGTCCCAGGCGACGTTCCGAACGTCCGATCCCGTACCAGGGCGCGGTATCGTAGTAACGAACACCACACGCCCAGGCAGCGGCGACGGTTTCCAGACTCGCTTCATTACTTACTTCAGGACTGCCGATGGTACCACCGCCAAATCCAAGCGGCGTAATGGCAAGATCGCTCTTGCCGACGTTGCGTAGGGACTTGATATCCATTACTCAGCTCTCCCGGAACTCTACAGCTCTATCTCAAATCGAATACGAAAACCAACACGTCCGCCGAGGCGAGTTCCCTGCCATCCGGGCACTTTGAAGTCAAACCTGTCACGTCGCCGAAGGCCACACAGGTGCATGAGTGCCAAGAGGCACCACTGGCCGGCGCCACCGAGTGGGCGTTAGGGATAGCTGTACCGGTGGTCTCAGATGGACCATTGGGCCAAATCCGGTGTCCGAATTAATGGAGAACTCGTCTGTTTCCTCTCGGGATAAAGGAACCACCCTCTCCGCCCAATCCGATTCTGCAATGCCAAGTTTGCGCAGCCACATGCCGGTTTGCGAGAGGGATGCCCTGACCAGATAACTGCCGCCATATTGTGCTCTTCGTTTCAGTGCGACTAACGTGCCGAACGCTGCCAGGTAACCGGTCGTGTAATCAGTGGGCGCACAGGGAAGCAGTGCCGGAGCGCCTTCGCCTCCCTGAACGTCTGCCATGCCAGTCACTGTTTGCGCCAACTGCTCCCAGCCGGGTCGTCGACGCCAGTCCCCTTCGTGTCCATAGCAATTGATGGAAGTGTAGATAATGCCCGGCCGCAGTCTGGCGACGTCGATGGCACTGAAGCCATACCTGTCCAGCGCGCCTGAACGATACCCCTGCGAAAAAACATCTGACTCTGAGACCAAATGGCGTAGACGTTCAACGTCCTGGCTTTGACCCAGATCCAAGAACGCAGACAATTTGCCGTGACCCGTATCTGCCACAAACGAGGGTACCGAGGGGAGATTGGGAGACCCGATGCGCATCGCATCGGCGCCATATTGAGCGAGTGTTCGGGCACAGGTTGGTCCGGCTAAGACACGCGTGAGGTCCAGCACCCGAATACCGGAAAGTGGTTGATCTCCATCCGGGTCAAATGGTTCCGGTTGGCTATCTGCTATTTTGGTGATCTCTACTACCGGAAGGGACGCCAGAATACGCCCTTGTTGCGACTGGTCCCATTCGTCAGCGCTTCGAAGCATCGCGCCGCAGACGCCTGCTTGAACGATGGCGTTCTCAAGATCCCGGGCCTTCCAGCCCTTGACCGTGGCTGCTACCGCTTCTTTGTCACTCTCACAATCCAGTAACCGTAACAACTTGGCGGTCGTAGTCGGAAAGCTCGGATGCAGATAAACGAATCGCTTGTCTTGAGTTGCATAGAACCCGCCGATCCGTGCCTGTCGTTGCCCCGCGTCAAAGCCCTGAGGCGCTCTGGAAGCGTCTTCGAATTTATGAAACATAAAACTGATCAGGGATGCAGCCGCTTCTCGGGTGGATACCCGGACCTGCTGCGTCTGGCTACTTCTCATCTGCCAAATCTCTGCAGCCAGTGTAGCACCGGCGGCGAGCGCTGCCGCGGCGCCCTCAGCCACGCGAAACGGCGTCTGCAACGCGGATCTTCCCTCGTCAATCTCGATCGATTCGGGTGTCGTGCTCCCCACCCCTGCCATTAGCTGTCTGAGTGCGGTCTCTGCAATGCTCATAGGTCTATCCCCATCCGGGCACCATGGTCGCTCTGAAATCGATGCAGAATTGTAGCCCAGTTGATCCGATCAAGACACCAGACTCTTGGCGTATGTCATGGCCCCGCTCGCCGTACGACATACCGTTGCTTCTGAACAACAGCTATCCAGCTCGCCATCAGCCCTTGTTGGCAAAACGGCTCAAGAGGTCTCTCAGAGAATTCATCCCCATGACAGAGACGATGCCGACCGATAATCGATACAGTCGCTTTCAGTATAAGCGACTGGGATGCTGCAGGAGACTCACCGTGATGGGTCCGCAAAGACGTTCGAGATCACTGACACTCAGGAAGCCAAAGGAGCCGTGGCAGACACGCGTCGCTCTTAGACTCATTTCGCGTTGGCAGAGGCCGACCCTAGCAAAATAAACGACAACGGCGTAGTCTCAATTTTGTCTGCAGCGGTCATGTATGCTCCTCATGGGTCACGTTCTCTAACGGTAGGTATGAATACTCGCTCAATGCTAATCTCGTTCGTTATCTCACTGCTGGGTTTGAACGGGTGTACGACGACCAAAGTATCCCATGGTTCAGCGGTACTTGAGGGCACTGTCCGGAGATCAGACGAAACCGTGGTTGTCGGGCTCATCGCCGATTCTCAGTTGCAGACCGAGAAAGTCAAACACTACGTATCGTTGTGGCGCAATTCTTGGATTGACAAGCATTTTCTTCCACTCTCGATCAGGTCCCCTGCTCTGGATGTATCGGCACAAGAGATGCTCAAGTATTTCTTGAATCGCTTTCATGGTGCCAACGTGATTCTCTACCTTGGGGATGCGGCAAACAACGGTTGCCTAGACGAGTTAAGTAGTGCTCTAAACCTGTTGGGAAAGTTTAGAAGTGAGAAACGTCCTGTATTTTTCGTAATTGGCAACCATGACTATCTGGGCGCTGGAAACACAGCGACGATGTTCGAGAATCGAAAGGAACTGTGCGGAGCGGAGGAATCCAATCCACCGCTCTCCAAATATGAAGCACTTAAAAGAATCAGCCACTTTAACCGAAAGAGCGCAGAGGTCGCTGGTTGGGCGTATCTAGACAGTTTAGGTGAGGACATCGACGAAGGACTCAGGGCGTTGAAAGATAGATGTGGGTCCGGCAATGGTCACGAGCAACATCTTCAGGATGGCTGCTATCTCGCGGGCACTGCAACTAACGGGCAAGGCATGCAAATCCTTCTTATTGACACCTCAGACTATGCAGACAAGAATCACCAGGCGAAATTTGCCGGTGTTGAGATGTATGGTGAATGGGGATGGATGTCCTTCTTGGACAAGACGACCTCACAAACTTCGTGGTTTTCTCGTCAACTCAAGAGTCAGTATGTGCCCCGTATTAGGATCATTGCATCGCACTACAGTCGTAACGACCTGCGCCTCAAGATCCCTGGGTTGCGCGTTCACCTTAGTAAGTCTGTAGGCAGACCTGGTCGCTTATTCGAACCATACCCACAGGAATCGATTTACTGGATTTCTGCGCACACTCACGCAGAGAAACCAAGGCCCTCGGTTGGTTGGATCTCAAAGAACGCGTGCAAGATCTATACCTTTTGGCGTTGTTGGGGGCAGACAAGACCTGTGGGACAGCTCAACATCGGGTCGACGACAGACTGGGAGCCCCACGCCGTCATTGCGGAAGTCAGCTCTGAATTGATCTATGAGACGATACGTATTGATGTAGACGAGGAGTGGTGCGAAGAAGTAATCAGGAATCTCAGACAAGCCACAGCTCCCGACTATGAGTCCATATTGAACGAACAGAAGGGGCTGGGGCTTTTTGGTATGGACAAGAATTACTGGGCTGAGAGTTGGGACCCTGAGCGGCATCGGAAGCTGGCCAACAAAAACCTACGTAAATTTGTCAAAGAGACTTCTACGCATGATGATGAACTAGAGACTTGGGCCTGCATTGGCAAAACCGCTTCCTGGATCGAAAAGAGGAAAAGATAACGGTGCGGTTCTTGAACCTATCATCGGTCTATGATGCGTTTGACGCGTCGATTATCTTGTATCCACGATACTGTTGGGGTAACACAGGCGATTGCATATCCAGGAAATGGCATCATCTCAGAATGAACTCTCAACCTTTGAGAGATTGATTCTCGAATAAATTACGACACGAGAGTTCTCCGGTATGATATTGATCTGACTCCATTAGTCAACGATGCCTTGTCAAGTCAACGCATTGCTTTTCGGTGTGGTCATGTAGACTCGCTGAAGGAGATTACAACATCACAAATAGGGAACAAGTTATGTCGATAAGGCGTTTCTTTCAAGTTGGTATTCTTGTCATCTTGTCACCATTGGCAATTGGGTTTGGAGGCGATGAGCATCGGGAGATCAGCGATCTTGCGTTGTCCGTGGCGATTGATTATCACTGCTCACAGGCTGGTAAGTCACAAACGGAAAAGTGCAGGAAACTCAGGATGGCCGTTGACGAGCTAACGGCTGACTCAACGGAAGACATAAAGGAAATAATGACCTACGGCAAGATCAATGAAGTCGTTGACTTCATGCATTATCCCAGACAAATATTTGGTACCGGAGACAAACCACTGAACGACCACGTTTTAGAATTGCTTAACAAAAGTTCAAAGTATGCAGTGCTGTTTGACTACCTGTCTGCTTCCAGTCACAACGAGCGACACTTCCAGGATGATCTCATGAAGAGAGCCTCAACAGCCTTCACTTGGCAGCCGTGAATGACGCCAGGGATGGTCACATTCTTAATGCTCTGGTGAATAGTGCCCTTTCCGATCACTTTCTGAATGACTTCTTTGCGCCGGGACACATTACAACACCGCGGGAAAACTCACATGATACGGTCGCATTGGCCATGCATGATTGGGCTAACAGAGCTGGGACCTGCTTTGAGATAGATGCCGAACACTGGTCTGAACTGGATAGACTTCTGCGGTTTTTTGAACAAGGCAACTATCAGATTCTGGATGCAGAAATCGATGACTATAAGCTTGCAGACAGGAATCTGACGATGTGCGGTAACACGGCTGATTTCAAACTCGAAGGTTTGAGTCAGGAGCAGATAAAGCAGTCCATAATCGGTAATTTGACGGACAGTCATGACAGGATTTTTCTGCAAGGTGATGGGGGCCTGATTCGCAATCCAAAAC
>PVBE010018736.1_pt1 | contig 24990 bp, 16 predicted proteins | sample 1631181 | NCBI WGS metagenome assembly PVBE01 (sample SAMN08397723, study PRJNA350692) | Marine metagenome, whole genome shotgun sequencing project. | isolation source: water | place: Pacific Ocean | collected 2012-04 | reverse complement strand
CGTCGTCGCCCACCGCCTCCTGCCAGTCCCACGCGCCGTCGGGTCCGCCGAACATGCCCATGTCGGGGAGGCTCCCATCGGCGTCCTGCTCGGCGCCGTAGTCCGTCCCCGCCACCTCCTGGTCCTTGCAGGGGCTCGTCTCATCGAGGTGGAAGTCCATCTTGTCGACGTTGCTGAAGACGCAGTCGTCGTTGATGGCGCCGTCACCGAGGATGGTGTCGTCCAGGACGTAGCGCTCGTCCCCCAGCATCGACCACACGGCCCACTCGGAGTCGGGGTGGAGGCTGGAGAAGAAGACCTGGCCGCTGAGTTCGGGGCCGAAGTCAGCGTCGAAGACGGAGCAGAAGGTCCCCTGGTCGTCGCCGTGGAGGATTGTGAACTCGGACTTGATCGAGGCGCGCACGGCGCAGAGCGCAGAGCCGAGGCTGGCGTCGTTGTCCGCCAGGGTGGAGTACGACAGCACCGTCTTGGTGTTCTCGTAGAAGCCGCTGCCGGAGACGTAGAGACCGCCCGCGTAGTCCGCGTGATTGCCCACCAGGCCTACGTTGCGGAAGACCGCCTCCGGTGACGAGAACACGGCCACGCCGCCCCCGATCTGGGCGTCGCCGCCCATCACGATCGACCGGGTCATCGTGAACGGGGCGAGGCCGACGATGATCGAGCCGCCGAAGACGGTGGTGTTCCCCGAGCCGTCATCGATGGGCACCTCAAAGCCGTTGCCGCCGTCGAAGATCATCCCGTCCACGTGCACGCCCGGACTTCCGGCGTACGACACCGTCATGATCGGACCATCGCCTCCGGGGACCACGGTGACCGTTCCCGGCTCGGCCTCGAGGTTGAGCGAGCGCATGGTGATGGCGAACGTCTCGGCGTACTCGCCCGGCGACACGAAGACGGTGCCGCCGGTGGGCACCGCGGTGACGCCCTCCTGGAGGGTGGAACAGACCAGGTCGCACTTGCCCTCGCCTTCGACGCAGCCGAAGTCGACGTTGCTCGGGTCGACGCACACGACCGCTTCGCTGTCGAAGGTGCTCATCTCCGCGGTGTTCCACTTGACCAGGCGCTGGCCCCCGTTGACGTTGAACAGGGCGTAGAGCTGCTCGCCGGAGGCGTCTGCGGTCAGGGCCAGAAGACTCTCGGCCGGTTCGGTCGCATCAGTGACCGCCAGCCCGGGGACCCACACGTACTGCAGCCAGTTGCCGGCGTGGTCGAACAGGATGATTCCACTGGGGAAGCCGACCGCCATCCGGCCCCCCGCGATCGCGGCCACAGAGTGGGGCTGGCCGATCTGCTCGACGGCCAAGGGAGACAGGGCGAAGGTCGCGGTCTCCTCCGCTTCGTCGCTGGGGATGATGAGCATCCGGGCGTCGCCGGAGACGTCGCCGCCATCGACGGACTCACCGACCACCATCAGGAGCTTCGGGACGTCCCCGGTGGTGTCCACGGCGACCGCCTTGGTCGCTTGGGGGGGCACGTGTCCGAGCGAGTCGCCTCCCGGAAGCACCTGGTACGGATCGCCGCCGACGAAGTCAGCCTCTTGCGAGAGGAGACCGAACCAGCTCCCGTCTCCGCACATCTCCGAGGTGCCGAACGGGGGGGTGTCGAACGGCAGGGCGCCGCCCGCGAAGAAGCTGGTGAACTCCGCCTCCGTCTCCCCCACCGTGGCCAACGCCACGGGGTGGCACAAGCCATTGCCGGCGTCGCCCTGGGCGAACGCGATCACCGAGGCGCTGCTGGCCGGTCGCGAGCCCACGCTCCAGATCGTGTGGTTCTCGGGATCGGCGACCAGCGAACGTCCGGCGACCCAGGGGGCGGCGGCGACGATGGTCGTGGGCGTGTTGGTGAGCGTGCCGATGTTGGTCGTCCCGCCGATCGCATCCAGCGAAGTGGCGTTGAACGCCTGGAACGACGCCCGGCCGTCGGGGCCCCGCCCTCGAACACGATGAGCAGCGGAGTGCCTCCGCCCAACGGTCCGCCGGGGTCCTCCTCGTCCCAGTGCATCGCCGTACCGTTGACCGCGTCGGTCCAATCGGCGTGGGGGGGAGGCTCGAAGTCCTGCGCGCCCGCGGCCACGGGGAGCGACAGGGCGCCCGCGAGGCAAGCGGCGGCGGCGGCGCCCACGGGGGGACGGCTTCGACGACGACGACCGGCGAGGCCGGCGAGGCCGATCAGGAGCGCCAGCCCACCCCCGCGGCCGCCCGCGGTGCTCGAGCCGCAGTCGTCGCAGCGAAGGCCGGTGGGGAGGAGGTCGTCGGGGCCGTCGGTGGCGTCGTCGTCGTCGTCGGTGGTGGCGTAGTCGTCGTCGGTGGCGTCATCGTCGTCGGTGGCGTCATCGTCGTCGGTGGCGTCGTCGTCGTCGGAAGCGTCGTCGTCGTCGCCGACCTGGGGGAAGAAGTCTCCCAGATCGGGAGAACCGAACGCGCCCTGGTCGGTCCCGTCCCAGCCCGCTCCCCGGCAGTCGCTCTCGGGGAGGAGGTGGAAGTTCGGGTCGTCGCCCGCATCCGGCGCCACGAAGCCGGAGTCGACGTGCTGGTTGTTGCTGCCGTCCGGGCAGTCGAGCGTCACCCCACCCCAGGAGTCCTCGGGCATCAGGTTGGAGTACGAGACGCAGCCGTTGACCCAGCCCCCCGCCGCGAGCGCCGGACCGGGGCCGACGGCGTCGATGATCGAACTGCTGATCTCCAAGAAGATGTTCGCCAAGGCGATCTCCGGGCTGTCCGGTCCTTCGCGGTTGTTCCGCGTGACCGTGATGTGGTCCGCCAAGATCGTACCTGTCGGGAAGAGTCCCTCGCCTACCGCCGCGATCGCGGATCCGCCGTTGGTGCCCTCGTTGTCGTAGATGGCGACGCCGTTGAGCTCGACTCCGCGGCCCGCGATGATCCCCATGCCGCCGGCGGCGAAGTTGAACCGAATCAGGCTCGCCTTCAGCGCCAGCGAGGCCTCGTGCACGAGGATGCCGCCTCCGACCGGGGCGAGGATCGGACCGTTGCCGAAATCGATCTGGCTCTCCAGGCCGCTGCCCCCCTGGAAGACGATCCCTTCGACCGTCAGACCCATGCCTCCCCACGGGGAGTGGCCGACCTGAAGCGCCGTCAGCGCCGGAGCGTCGTGCCCCTTGGCGTCGATGATGACCGTGCCCAGCTCCTCGGCCCGCAGGGTCAGGGACTCTCCGACCACGAACAGCGCCTCGTTGTAGCTGCCCGGAGCGATCATGATCTCGTCTCCGGTGCACGCTTCGTCGATCGCCTGCTGGATGCGCGCGTACTCGGCATCTTCCCCGACGAACAACGTACGACCGACCACGTTGGGCAGGTCGTCGAGGTCGTACTGAGCGAGCACCGCTGTCCCCGTGTTGTCGAGGCTGGAAGCGTCCCAGTCGGTGGCGAAGAGGGCGTAGAGCTTCTCCTCGGAGGAGTCCACGTCGATCGACATCAGCCGGGCGGTCTCGTTGAGGGAGGCAACCGGCGCATTGCGGCTCCAGATCTCGCCCAGGATGTTGCCGTTCTGGTCCATCACCACGAGCGCCTCGCCGTCACCGATGACGATGCGGCCGTCGGCCATGACCCGGATCTCGGTGGGGTTCTTCAGCTGCCCCGGGTTGTTGCCGCATTGGTAGGCGCCCGGCACGGGGAAGTTGTGGGTGAAGATTGCCGACGGGGTCCCGAAGCCCACCGCCGTCGAGACGTCGTAGACGAGCACGCGCGCCGGTTCGCCGCTGACGATGTACAGCTCGCCGCCACTGTCCTGGAGCCAGAGCGTGACGGCCCGGGTCGAGTTCGGCGGGAGCTGCCCCTCACCGTCGCCCCACGAACTGAACGTGAAGCCGGTCTGGGCCGCGGGGGCTCCGTGGAAGCCGGCGGGCTGGGTGGGGAGGCAGCCGCCGCATACGTCTCCGCCGGCGGGCAGCAGCCCCTCGCCGTAGAAGATGAAGGTCCCGGACGCGGCCACGGCGACGGGGTGGTTCAAGGGATCGCCCGACGGCGTGGTCTGCCTGGTCCGCGCCGACGGGAAGCCCGCCAGTTCGGGGCTGAAGCGCCAGATCGTGTTGGACCAAGGATCGGCCACATAGTCGCCCAGCGCGGTGTTGTAGATGGCAACGCCGCCGGAGGGCTGAGCGCCGAACTCGTCCACCGGCCCCGGCTCGGGGGCGTTGTTGCAGCCGACGAGGCTCCCGGCGACGGCGCAGTCTTCGAAGGTGAAGTTCACCCCGGAGTCGTCGAAGAAGTTCCAAACCCGGACGAACGGAGCCAGCGGCTCGTCGCCGCCCGCCTCCCCAAGGGGGCTGTGGAAGGCGATCTCGGACCCGTGCTCAAGCGTCAGGGTGACCTCGGGTTCGACCTGAGCCTGCGCCATCGGGGCACCGACCATCACGGCGAGGGCAACAATCAGGCTTCGGGTCCTCATGGCGCCTCCAGATGCACGACCAACGGCGATCCAGCGGCGCGGGCTGCGTGCGGACCGTGGGGGTACAGACATCGTCCCTCTGGCCAGTATGTGTGCGCGAGGTCGTCCGCGACCGGGGCGATCCGGATCACCCCCCGCAGTTCACCCCATTCGTTCTTGATCACCACCGGGTCTCCGTCCTCGAAGCCGAGGCGGCGCGCGAGGGGGCCAGAAACGTAGACAGCGTCTCGTTCGCCGCCGGTGCGTCGGGTCGTCAGGCGAATGCCCGGTCGCGGCGGACCGGGCGGATCCACCGGGGGGATCCGCGCCCGACCGTCGGTCGTGGCGAAGCCGTCGGCGTGCAGCGTTGCTCCCCCCCACAGCAGCTGAGCCCCCGGCGCATGGAGTCGTTCGATGCCGGCGTAGGCGGGCACGTCGACCGCGATCCGCTCGCGCACCGCGGCGGCATCCAGCGGCTTGAAGTCGCTGCCGCCGTCGGGGTCGATCAGGTGTTCGATCTGCAGCGCGATCTGCCAGTCGGGACGAGCCTCGCCGATGGCGTGACCGAGGATCTCGGGGCTGAACCGGATGCGCCGATCGATCGCGGTGGTGGTTCCCCCTCCGCGCTGCTCGAACCGGGATTGGGCCGGCAGAATCAGCGTCGCTTCACCGGGTTGGAGCAGCATCGACGGATCCAGGAAATGCCCCTGGTGGACCCGGACAGCCGTCTCTTCGAGGCACCGAGGCCGGTCCGGGGGAAGCCGATCCGCGAGTCCAGGGCCCACGACGTAGAGCAGGCCGAGCCCGCCCCGGCGGCCGGCGTCGACGATCTCGTCGGCCTTCCAGCCTCCGCGGCTGCCCAAATCGGGGCCGAGGCCGAGGTCCCGCGCACCGCGCACGCCGGGGCAACCATCCAACGGTAGGACGCCGCTGCCGGGGGTGCCGAGCCACCCTCGGCCCAGCGTGAGGGTGAGGATGTCGCCGACCGTCTTGGTGCCGTCCGGCCCCCGCCCCAGGGCGCTGCCCAGGAGCAGGACGCTTCGGCGGGCCCCCGCAAAGATCCGCGCGATGTGGCGGATCTCGTGGGCGCTGAGCCCGCTGCCAGCCCTGAGATCGCTCCAGCGCAGGGAGCGGAGGTGAGGCTTGATCCGGGCCCACCCGGCCACGCGCTCCTTGAGGTAGCCGTCCGCGAGCCCCCCGAACTCGGTCAGGGCCTTCAGGATCCCCCACGCGAGGTGGCGGTCGCCGCCGCCGGAGATGCGGGCGTGCTCGTCGACGAGGCGGGCGCCGAACAGGGTCGGTCCGAGCTCGCCGGGGAGCCACACGCCGTCAAACTCGTTCTCGCGGACGGGGCCGATGGCGACGACCCGGGCGCCCCGTTGGCGGGCGAGGGCGATCAGGCGGCTGAGGAAGGGGTGGCGGTGCAGCCCGGTGCCCCAGAGCACGACCAGATCGCTGCGGGGAATATCCTGGAGGGTGCAGGTGGCAGCCTCCAGGCCCGCGGTCCACTGCAAAACCGAACCAATGAGGCGACTACCTGCATCCTCCAATAGATCGATGTGGGGCGAATCCGCGGCGTCGGCCAACCTTTTCAGGCAGAAAAGCCCTTCGTTCGTGGTCTCGGATGGGTTCAGGAGCATCGCCCAGGGGCTGCGGCGCTCCCGCAGTCGGGTGGCGACGAGGTTCTGTGCGTCGTTCCACGAGATCGGCTCGAGGCGGGGCTCGCCGGTGCGACGAAGCAGCGGCACGGGGATGCGGCCGAGCTCCTCCAACTGGGCGGCGGTCTTGGCCTGGAGGGCGTCGATCCGGGGGAGCTTGGCGGGCACAAAGGCGGGCCGAGTCCAGCGATGGAGCTCGCCCAGGCGACGGTGGCAGACGTGCGTGCCCGCGATCGCGTCGTCCCGCCAGCCGTGGCTTCCCAACTCGCAGGTGGTGCAGACGCCGTAGCGGAGCACGTCCAGCCCGAACCGGAGGGAACCTCGGCTTCGCCACGCGGCGCTGGCGGCATCGGCGAGGGAGCGGTCCCGGGGACGGCCGGGGCCGAACGGGACGAGGGAGGCGAACGCCGGGCGCGAACCGATGCGGATCTCCGGCTCCAACGCCATGGGTAGATCCTACGCCTCCTGTGCTAGAGACGCCGGCATGGCACGCGAGGCGTCACGGTCCTTCGACGTCGTCCGGGTCCGCGAGGGCGCCCGGTCCACCGTCGACGATTCGCTCGTCGTCGAGGAGCCCCTCGAGATTCGTCTCGGCGACGACCCCACCGCGGTCGTGATGCGCACCCCGGGCCACGACATGGAACTGGCGGTGGGCTTCCTGTTCACCGAGGGCATCCTCCGCGACCCCGATCAGCTGCTGTCCGTCGCCTACTGCACAGACACCGAACCGGGCGCCGAGGGAAACATCGTGCGTGTGCTCGCCGAGGGCGCCGACGTCGACGCGGTGGATGCGGCGCGGCGGGCGGTCTACGCCTCCAGTTCCTGCGGACTCTGCGTCAAGACGACGCTGGACGCGGTTCGACTCGTCACCCCCGACGTAGCCCCGATCCGCGGCCTTCGAGCCGAGGTCGCGGCCGCGCTGCCCGACACGCTGCGCACCCACCAGGAGCTGTTCGAGGCGACCGGGGCGCTGCACGCCGCGGGGCTCGCGTCGGTCGATGGCGAGCTCCTCCTCGTCCGCGAAGACGTGGGCCGCCACAACGCCTGCGACAAGGTGCTGGGCCACATGGCGATGCGCGAGGTGTGGCCGCTGAGCAACCGTGTGTTGGTGCTGTCGGGACGAGCCTCGTTCGAGATGCTCCAGAAGGCCGCGATGGCCGGCATCGGCGCCGTCGTCGCCGTGTCCGCGCCCACCTCTCTGACGGTCGAATTCGCCCGGGAGGCGGGGATCACGCTGGTAGGGTTCGTCCGCCCGGGATCGATGAACGTCTACGCCGGTCAGCTCGGCTGACGGAACTGCGCCTACACTTGGGGGCATGAGCCGACTCCTGCTGCTGCTCGCGCTGCCCCTGCTGGCCGCCTGCCCGACCCCGTCGAATCAACCGCTCCCCGACGACGACGACGACGACTCCGCGATCGGCGACGACGACGACTCGACCCCCGAGGACGTGGACTGGGACGACGACGGTCTCCCCAACGACTTCGAAGACAGCATCGGCACGGATCCGACCAACAACGACAGCGACGAGGACGGCTTCCTCGACGGCACCGAGTACTACGCTTACTTCCGCCCCTGGGACGGAACCGACTACCCGTACGTCGGCGAGTACCCCCGCGCGCCCATCCCCGACACCATCGAGTCCGAGGGCTTCAACCAGCTCCAGGTCTCTCCGGACTGGAGCGCGGTCGACCAGTTCGGCCAGGAGCTGTTCCTCCACCGCTTCGCCGGGAACATCGTCATCGTCTACATCGACACCGAGGAGGCTCCGCCGATCGGGTCGGTCGCGCCGCTGGTGCAGAAGGCCTACGCCGAGCTGCAGGACCAGGGCGTCGTCGTGCTCTGCTTCCTCACCCAGGGGCTGACCTTCGGCTCACCCCCGGACGCTCAGCGCTTCATCGACACCCACGGCATCACGTTCCCGGTGTTCGAACACCAGAACCAGTCGATCAGCAGCGACTACCACGTGGATCCGTTCGTCCCGCACTGGTCGGTCCTGTTCCGCAACATGCGGATCTTCGACATCAGCGCCAGCGGCTACAATGAGTGGGAGGACGTGCTCAGCCAGGTCGAGACCCTGCTCGAGGAAGAGTGGACCGACTACGACTGGCCGCTGCCCTGAACCTCGACCGCCTCCGGCTGATCGGCCTCGGCCTCCTGTGGTCGATTCTGTGCGCCAGCCCCTCGACCGCGCGTGCGGAGGAACCGCCGATCCCGACCGCGGCCGAGGCGGCGGCGCTCGCGTTCGACACGCACTCCCGCCACTGCGCTGACGTCGCCTCGGGCGCCACCGTCAACGCGGTCGCCTCGTTGGTCGAGGTGGGGGAGGCCTGGGCCACGGTGAGCCGGTCGTACTCGCAGGCCCCCGAGCCCTACCTGCTGTACTGGCGCGGCATCCTCGCCCAGTGCCTGGGCCAGACCGAGCGGGCCATCCAGGACCTCCGGTCCTTCCACGACCGCAACGCGACCGACCCCGATCTGCGGAGCCTCGCCACCGACGCCCGGCGGCGCCTGAGAACCCTCGGCGTGAACTTGAAGAAGCCGCCGGCTCAGCCCCGGACAGCCGGCGCCGCCCTCGCCCCGACGGGCCTCGGGATCGCGACCGGGATCGGCTGGGGCGGCTACTACCTGGACACCCTCACGCTGGGCATGTTCGCGGTCCGCAGCCGCCTCTCGGCGTACGTGCTGCCCTGGCTCAGCGTCGACGTCCCCATCACATTTCGTGCGGTCCCCCTGATCGAGGTCGACGGCAATGACGACGAGGTGCGCGTGGTTCGCACCCTCCCGGCGTTCGGGCTGGGTGCCACCATCCGCCCCCCCGAGGGTCCGGTCCGCCCGTTCGCGGGAATCGACCTGGCGTTCCTTCTGTACGCCCAGGCGGTCGTGGCCCAGTCCGACGGCTCAACCGCCACACGTCCCCTCTTCGGGCCCGTTCTGACCGCGCGCGGAGGGGTGGAGTTCCACTTCGCCGACTTCCTCGGGGTGTACGTGTCCGCGGCCGGTGGCTTCGCCTACGCCGATCGCATCCAGGAGACGGTCAATGCTCTGTGGGCAACGACCACGGGCATCATCACGCTCGACTCCGGAGTCTGGTTCCGGCTGCCGATGCCCTGATGCGGCTCGACGAAGGCCAAGTAGAACGCCATCGTCGCGCCTGAGAAGGGGCCGATGTCCATCGTCGCCCAGATGCCGACGTGCAGGGCGACGCCGATCCCCAGCCACGGCCAGCGCAGATCGAAGCGTCGGGCCCAGCCGCGGGCCCGGGCCCCCATCCAACCGTGCCACGCGACGAACCAGACGCCCAGCAGCCCGAAGAAGGCCTCCCAGTACCAGGTCACCGCCGTGCCGATCCGGGTCAGCAGGGCGACGTCGCCCTGCCAGGGCATGTCGAAGCGCGGGTAGCCGACGCGCAACAACGAGTAGTGCAGTCCGTCGTACGGCCAGTACCAACCGAAGCCCCGCTTCCCCAGGCCCGTCGCGGTGTAGAGGACCACGATCTGCGCGACCATCAGGTAGCGGGGGAACGCGTACACGAGGCGATCGCTGGTCCAGCCGCCGGTCCGCAGCCGGCAGTCGAGGCTGTGCGTGGCCGTCGCGCTGGACAGCACCAGCAGCCACAGGCCGTTGGCGATGACGAGGTCGTACCCGCCCGAGGTGTTGGACGACAGGCTCCGGATCGCCAGCAGGAGCTGCAGCAGCGTCAGCGCCGACCATCGCCCCCCCAGACCCAGCGTGACCGCCGCCGCCGCCACCGCCGCCGCCACGAACATGCCCTGCACGACGGCCGGCTCCTGCCCCCCGAGAAGCTCGACGAGCCAGTGCAGTCGGCGCCCCGACGTCAGCCCGCCGTCCGCGGCGGCGAGGTACAGCAGGTCCCGCGCGTCGGAGCGCAGCGCCCCCAGCAGGTCCCACAGCACGACCGTCCCCAGGGCGATGCGGAACCAGGCCTGTGTGCGGCCGTGCTCCCGCTCGGTGCAGATCCCCACCCACCGGCTCCAGAGCGACGTCATCGCTCCACCACCGTGGTCTTGATCTCATCATCGAAGACGAGGTCCGCGGATTCCCCCGGGCGGGGGATGGTCGCGAGCATCACCCGGACCCGAACCTCGTCGGCGTCGGGGTGCTCCGCGAGGGTGCGCTCCGCGGCCCTGGTCGCGAACGTCGACCACCGACGGTCCTTCTTCTTCCCCTTGAGGCGTCGGCGGTAGTGGCGGAACCGGTAGTAGTCGATCACCGGGTCGGCATCGGCGCCCTCGGCCCAGACGGTCTGCCAGTCCCCATCGATCCGGACCGCCAATTCGATTCTCGAGGCGTGCCGGTGCGTGCCCGCGAACATGCGCCACATCTGGTAGGTGCCGCAGCATCGCGCGTACGGCTTCGTCGCCCGCACCACCGATCCCCGGAACCGGTTCCACCGCTCCGACGAAGCGACGATCCGGTCCTCGATCGCGTCGTTGTCGAACGCCAGGTGCTTGAGCGTGGCGCGGTCTGAGCGGCTCTCCCGGGTGGGCGCGTCGCCGATCCCGGTGATCCCGATCAGGAGCAGGTGGACCGCCACGAACGCGGCCAGCGCGTGCTCCCCCCAGCGTGGCAATCAGCCGCCGATCTGGACCATGTGCCCCTCGAACGGGTTGGCCCCGTCCTCGGTGGTGATGTGGGCCTCCGGCTTGCGCAGGATGCCCCGGCGGATGGCCGCCTCCAGCTGGTCGTCGGTGGCGCCGTCGCGCATGACGTCGCGCAGGCTCACCATCTCCGGCTCGTACGCCAGGCAGGTCTTGAGCATGCCGTCGCTGGTGATGCGGACCCGGTTGCAGGCCTGGCAGAACTGCCGGCTGAGCGCGCCGATGGCGCCGACCTCGACCCGGGTGCCCTCGACCTTCCAGTAGTTGGCGGGGCCGCTGCCGGCCGGACCGGGGATCTCCCTCAGGCGGTAGCGTGCCTCGATCTTGGCGCGCACGTCCGACCAGGGAACGAGGGGGAATCGAGCTTCACCAAACGGCATGTACTCGATGAACCGGATGGTCACGGGGAGGTCGGCGAACCGCTCCACGAAGTCCGCCGGCTCGTTGTCGTTGACGCCCTTGCAGACGACGACGTTGATCTTCAGCGGGAGCCACCCCATGGCGCAGACCGCCTCGATGCCCTCGAGCACCACGTCGAGCCGATCGGTGCGCGTGATCTTCGTGAAGTTGGCGCGATCGAGCGTGTCGAGGCTGATGTTCAACCGGTCCAGACCGGCGGCCCGCAGCGGCTGGGCGAGCTTGCTCAGGTTCCACCCGTTGGTGGTCATCCCGATCTCGCGAAGCCCGGAGGAGCGAGCCTCGGCGATCGCCTCGATCAGCTGCACGATGCCCGTTCGCACCGTCGGCTCGCCGCCGGTCAGCCGAATGCGGTCGACGCCCATCTCGGCGAGCACCCGCGCCAACCGGCCGGTCTCCTCGAACGACAGGAGCTGCTTGCGCTCGATGAACTCCACGCCGCACTCGGGCATGCAGTAGACGCAGCGGAAGTTGCAACGATCCGTGACCGAGAGGCGGACGTAGTGAATCCGCCGGCCGGAGGGATCGATGATCGGGGCTCGAGCTGTCATCGCGGTCAATGTACCGAACCGAGGTCTGAGGGGGTGTTCACGTTGCGAAAGCTGGCCCCGGAAGGGTGGACTGCGCGCCATTCCGCCTCCGGGATCACCACCATGTGGTCGCGGTCGTACCAGCGGTGCAGGGCTCGCTCGCCCTCCTCGACGCGAGTCAGCATCAGGGGCGGGAGGACCGTGAAGTACATCGCGTGCAGCCACTGCTTCTGGCCGTCGACCTCGGGAACGATGATCTGGCCCTTGGTCTCGGGGTCGTCGGGTCCGTCGCGCCAGTCGGACATCCACCGCACCAGCTCGGGGTCGATGTTCGGCATGTCGCACGCGCAGGCGAAGGTGAAGGGCTGCTGGTCGACCCACATGCCCGACGCGATGCCCACCAGGGGGCCCGAATCCGGGATCCGGTCCTCCACCACGATGACGTCCGCGGGCAGGGCCGGGAGCACCTGCTCGGAGTCACGCCGCACCACGATGACGGGCCCGTCCGCGACGGCTCCCAGGCGCTCGCACAGCGAGGGCAGCACGAGCTCGCCGTCGACCTTCATCCAGGCCTTGTCGGTGCCCATGCGGCGGGAGCGGCCCCCCGCCAGGATCACGACCTGGAACAGTCGGCTCATCCGCGCAGCCCCGGCTCCCCCTGGGCGCCCCCGGCTCCCGGCAAGAGCTGGACTACGACCTCATCACCGGTGCGCAATTGGCTCACGCCCTCGGGGACGGAGATGAGGCAGTTTGCTTTCGACATCGACGAAGCGATGCCCGACCCCTGCGGTCCGGTCGTCGCGACGGTCCCGTCCGGGGACAGCACCGCGCGGTTCAGGAAGAGGAAGCGGTCGTTGCTCTTGAGGTCGTGCGCGATCGTGGCGGCGCGGGTCGGCAGGTAGAGATCGGTGCAGCCCTGCATGGCCCGGAGCGCGGGCCAGACGTACTGCAGGAAGCTGACCATGCAGCTGACGGGGTTCCCCGGGAGGCCGAAGTAGGGGGCGTCGTGGAGCGTGCCGGAGGCGTTCGGCTTGCCCGGACGCATCGCCACCTTCCAGAAGGACTGCTCGCCCATGTCGGCGAGGATCTCGCGCACGTAGTCGTAATCGCCGACGGACACGCCCCCGATGGAGACGGTGGCGTCGCACCCGCGAGCCTCCTCGAAGATGCGCCGCAGGTCCTCCCGCGTGTCGCTGGCGATGCCCAGGTAGCGGGGCTCGCCACCCGCCTGTCGGATCAGGGCGATGAGGGCGTAGCTGTTGCTGCTGTAGATGTGGCCGGGGGGGAGCTCCTCGCCGGGCTCGTGGATCTCGTCGCCGGTCGAGACGATCGCCACCACGGGGCGCCGGTGCACCGTCAGCTCGGCGACTCCCTGGCTGGCGAGGAGGGCGAGGTCGGCGAAGGTCAGCGGGCGTCCGGCGGGGGCTGTCTCGTCGCCCACCGCGAGATCCTCACCGGCGGGGCGGACGTTGTCCTGGGGCCCCTGCCCGGTGGAGTCGATGCGCACCCGATCGCCGTCCAGCGCCTCGGTCCGCTCCTGCATGACGATGTGGTCGGCCCCCGGCGGCAGGGGTGCGCCGGTGAAGATGCGGGCCGCTTCCCCGAGCTGAAGCTCGCGCTCGGACCAGCCACCGGCGGGGATAAGGTCGGCGACGGTCAGCTCGACGGGGAGCTCGCCGGCGACGTCGGCCCAGCGCACCGCGTAGCCGTCCATGGCGGAGTTGTCGGCGGGCGGCTGCGCGCGCGTGGCGTGCACGGCGGAGGCGAGCACGCGTCCGAGGCCGTCGGCCAACGGCACGGTCTCGGTGGGGAGGGCGACAACTCCGCCGAGGAGGATCGCCTGGGCCTGTTCGACGGTCAGCATCAGCTCATCCCTGCTTCGGCGCGGACCCGCTCGAGGTCCTCACGCGTGATGGGGCCGTCGTACTCCTCCCGGCGCATCGCGTAGATGACGCCGCCGGGGAGCCCGAGCAGCCCCTTCTCAATCCAGAACCCCAGGTGCCCAAAGAGGAACGACTGCGTCGGCGCGACGAAGTCCTTGAGCAGCTTCACGAAGACGAACTCCCGGATCCCCTCGCCGCCGACGGTCGGCCCCACCAGGGTCGCGGACGTCATCAGCAGCGCGCTGAACAGCACCATCATGATCCCCGGGCCCGCCCCGCCAGCTTCGCTCAGTCCCATCAACAGCGTCCAGTACATGATCGCCGTGGTGAGGTGCCCGACGATCGCCAGTCCCACGGCGCCCAGCAGCATGTCGCGGCGGCCCGCGTAGGCGGTCGACGCCTCCAGCACCTTCTCCGCGAAGCCGCGGACCTTCGCCCCCGGGACGAACCGTGCCAGGGGCCGCGTCAAGCCCGGAGCGAGCAGCACGGTGAAGAAGACGGCGGTGAATCCGGCGGCTCCGGCGGCGACGATCAGAGCCATCCGCTCGTCGAAGCCGGGGAGGATGCGCCAGCTGATGGGGAAGATGACGATCAGCAGACAGGCCAGACCGACGAGGCCGATGACCTTGTCGATCGCGATGACGGCGGCGCAGGGGACGGGCTGCTTGGTGACCCGGATGGAGTCGTACAGCTTGAAGCCGTCCAGCCCGAGGGTGCCGGGGGTGACGATGCCGAAGAAGCGGCCGATGAAGAACGACCCCGCGAGGAAGCGGTAGTCCAGGTGCAGCTCCTGGCCGCGGAGCAGCAGCTGCCAGCGCCAGATGTTGCCGAAGATGCCCACGAGCTTGATGGCGATGCCGAGCAGCAGCCACGGCACGAACCGGCTGGGATCGATGGCCTTGAGCTCTTCGAGGAGGTCCGGGAGCGAGATTTCGCTCCGCGCAAACAGCGCCCAGAAGACCAGCACGGTCAGGACGAGCTTGATGACGAGGATCGCGGTCCGCTTCACGGTCGCGGGAGGGTAGTCCGAGTTGTGCCAGAATGCTCCCCTTGCGGCGGGCCCTCCTCATCTTGATCGCCACCCTCGTGCTGCCGGCGCCGGCGTTCGCGGCGACCGACATCGTGGTGGAGAACCTCAAGAGCGTGGACGCCGCGTCCCGGCAGGCGCACCTGAACTTCGTCGTGCGCGAGCTGGCGATGACGCTGTCGTCGCCGCCGACGTACGCGGTGGGCTCCCTGGGGCTGTACGAGTTCGAGATCTCGACCGACCAGCGGATCGCCTTCATCCACACCGATCCCGACGACGCCGCCGGCACCTCGGCGTGGAACGACCTGTCGGAGGCGAACGAACCCAGCACGGTGCAGTACGTGCCGTCGGTGGTGTTCCGAAAGGGGCTGCCCTGGTCCTTCGAGGTCGGCGGCCAGGTCGGCTGGCTCGCGATGAGCCGCCAGTTCAAGGTCGGCGGCTACGGCCGGTGGGCGTTCCTGGGCGGCTGGGACAAGGTCCCCGATGTCGCCGTGCGCGTCGGCTACGACGGCTACGTCGGCAACGAACAGCTCGACGCCGGCGTCATGACCCTCGACTTCGCGGTGGGCTACACGTTCAAGGCGGCCAGCAAGAAGGAGCAGGCGGGCACGCGCTTCTCCCCGCTGGTCGGCTACGCGTTCCTGATGGCGCACGCCCAGCCGGTGGCTGAGGTCAGCGGCATCACCCAGATGACCGGGTGGGCCAAGACCGCGCCCGACGGCATCGATCCCCGCGACTTCCGCTTCCACCGCTTCTTCGGCGGCATGGAGCTGCGCAGCGGCCAGGTGGTGTTCCGGTTCGGCGCCGACATCACCGTTCCGCGCGGCGGGCCGTTGATGGCGGCGATGAACTTCTCGCTCGGCGCGCGCCTCTAGGACATCCGTGCGAGCGGGTCCAACTCCTTCACGATCTCCAACGCGAGGTCCGGCCGGTCGGTGATGAGTCCGTTGACCCGCATCGCCGCCAGCTCCCGCATCCGGGTGGGGTCATTCACCGTCCAGGTGTTCACGGCGAGTCCCCGCAGGTGCGCCTTCCGGATCAACTCAGCCGTCACCATCGTCTCTTTGGGGTGCAACGCGTAGGCCGACAGCAGGGGCGCAGTCCACGGTTTGCGAAGCAGCCGGTGGCGGATCTTGAGCTTCAGGCTCGGCCCGGAGCTGAATGGAAAGACGAGCCCGACGGGCGCGGCGCAGTGCTTGCGGACGCGGTACAGCGACAGCGGATTGAACGATGAGATGATGACATCGCCGTACAGATCCATGCGGTCGATGAGCTGACCGAGCTTGTCGGCCGTACCGTCTCCAGCCGCATGGTCTTCCTTGATCTCGATGTTGAACCGGACCTGCCCCCGCAGCGTCTCCAGAAGCTCGACCAGCGTGGGGACGCGCGCGTCCGCGTACTCGGGATCCAGGTGGGAGCCGACGTCGATCTGCTGGAGGTCGGCCAGGGGGAGCGAGTCGGCCCGCGCGGAGACGCCGCCGACCCGCAACAGTGTCTCGTCGTGGAAGACCACCAACTCGCCCGAAGCGCACGTGCGCACGTCGAGTTCGAGGAAGTGAGCCCCCAGATCCACCGCGTGCTCGAACGCCATCATCGTGTTCTCGGGACGCAGGTGCGCGCCCCCACGGTGGGCGTGGACCTGCACCGACGGCGCCTTGGGCGGCTCGTTGCGGCGGGTTCGGGCGCGACCCGGCTTGCGGGGCGCCTCGCGGGGGCGTTCGACCATCGGCGGAACCGTATCAGCGCGGCCGCCGCCGTTGCGTTCCTGGGCTTGATCAGCACCGCCCACGCCGACTCCCTCGAGGTCGAGGCGGCCTTCGACGACGTCGCCTGGACCGTCGCCGGCACCCTCGCCTGGACGGTCGGCAACCCCACCGACGCGCCCCTGGAGCACGTCGAGCTGTTCCTCTACCCGGAGATCTACGCCGAGGACCCGGATCTGGACGACATCCTGATGCCGCGGGTCTACCCGTTCGCATTCAGTGCCGGCGGGCAGACGCTGGACTGCGCCCACGAACGGCTCGACGTCGACGTCCCCATCGCGCGAATCGCCCTGCCCGCGGCGCTCCCCCCGGGCGGCTCGACCACTGTGGAGTGCGGCTTCACGACGACCCTGCCGAACAAGTACGGAAGCTTCGGACACACCGCCCGCACGGTCTCCATGAACGGCGGCGCATCCCCCCTGCCCGTCACCTTGACGGCGGCCGAGGGGTGGATCCACGACGCTCCTCCTCCACTGATCGACCAGACCCTCGAGCTCACGCTCCCGGCCGGCTGGGGGGGAACGGTCGGCGGCACGCTGGTCGGGCAGGCCAAGGAGCGGCCGGTCGTCGCTCCCGCCAAGAGCCGACCCGGCCCCCGCCGCTGGCTCAGCGTCGGCCTCGTGCGCGGCATGGAGCACCAGAACCTGGCGCTCGAGGACGGCGAGACCCTCACCTGGGTGGGGCGGCCGCTGAAGAAGCTCCAGCGTCGATGGGTCACGCGCGCGGCCGAGGAGGTGCGGCGGATGCGTCCGTCAGACCGCGGGGTGGTGCTCATCGAAGCCCCGCTGCGGCGCAACCTCATCGAGGTCGGGGACGGCGTGCTGTTCGTGTCGGACCGGTTCCTCGAAGCGAACACGCTCTTCTGGCGCTACCACGACCTCCACTTCGCCCGCGGGCTGCTCGCCGACTCGATCCTCGATCAGGTCGACGCGCGCGAGCACCCCCGCCATGCGCCCACGACGCTGGACGGCATCGCCTGGGAGCTCATCCCCGGCTACCTCGCGGCGCGGTGGAGGAACCACCAGAACCTGGAGGCGCTGCTTCAGCGGGTGCGGTTCCTCCCCGCCGTCGACACGCTGCTGGAGACGCCGGTCTTCCCGTTCGCCGATCAGATCTTCGACAACCCCTGGGTGGTCGACCCGATCCGCGCCGACGTCCGCCGCTTCAACCGCCCCCTCCGGTCGGGCCGGGTCCTCTTCTACAAGCTCGAGGACCTCGTCGGCGGCGACTCCGTGCTGGCGGCCGCGACCGACTACCTCGACGGCGGCGGCGACGGCGACTTCCACGACCTGCTCAGCGCCCGCACCGGGCGGGACACCCGATCCGCAGCCGCCGAATGGCTGGGGCCGCCGTCCCGGCAGAACCTCCGGGTCGAGTCCGTCCTCCGCACCCGGGACGAAGAGGGATTCCACCTCACCGCGGTGACCGTGCGCCGGGACGTGCTCGACGGCACCGTCACCGACAACGAGTCGGTCGAAGTCCGCGTCGACGGCCCCGCACCCCGCAAGCGGCGCGGCCGGCTGACCCTGCGCTGGGAGGGCTCCGAAGCGGTCGCCTCGTGGGAGGTCAAGACCGCGGGACGGACCGGGGCGGTCACCATCGACCCCCGCGGCCGGGTCCTCGAGGTCGATTCGCACGGCATCGGGATCAAGCGCGACAACCGGTCCCCGGGAGCCGTGCGCGTCACCGGCTACGCGTACTTCCTCGCCCTGGGCGGGGGCACCGGCCTGGATCTGTCGGCGTACGCCGCCGTGAACTTCCGCCCCAAGTACGACACGCGGCACCATGTGCTCCTCCGCGCGTTCACCGATCCCGAGGTGCTCGTCGGCGCGGGCCTCAGCTACGTCCACTACTTCGGCCCCCAGCGGCTAGGCAGCTACCGACGCCATCGGGTCGTCAGCAGCGTCGACATCGACTACCTCAACCCGTTCTTCCGGGAGACCGACGACCCCCTGGTGTTGGAGCTTCGCGGCTCCTACATCTGGGAGAGCCGCGCCGGAGGGTTCTTCCCCACCCGGGGCGGGAGGTTCGCCGTGTCGCTCTTCGCGGGAAAAGACATCGCCCTCAAAGACGACGCGAATCGGCCGATACAGGAAGCGGGTTATGCCGGAGTCGACGTCACCGCTATTCGCATGTTCCGCCTCCACCCCTGGCACGTTCTCGCCGTGCGGGGGAAGGTCGGGGTGCTCGCCGGAACCGTCGAGCATCGGCAGTTCACCCTCGGCGGGGTCAACGATCTGCGCGGCATCCCGACCAACCACACACTCGGTTCGTTCCGCGCCTCCGCGACGGTCGAGTGGCGCCACTTCTTCGTTCGGGACGCCAACGTGCAGATGATCCTCAGCCGCTTCCGGGGCCTGCAGGGCTCGCTGTTCGTCGAAGCCGGCGTGGTCGCCGCCGATCCGTCCACGCCCCCCGGCGCCGACGACGTCGGGGTCAGCATCGGCTACGGCATCCGCATCTTCGGCGACTGGTTCGGCGTGCTCCCGGCCATCGGCGGCATCGACTTCGCCTGGTCGCCCAACGTCCCCGAGGGCCGGCTGCCGCTTCTGGGTGCCCTGGAAGGAGTCCCCCGGGTACCGTTCCAGGTGTACCTCGTGGGATCGCAGAGTTTCTGATGCGCCGACTGCTCCTCCTGCTCGCTGCCCTCGTCGTCGTCTCCGGCTGCGCCACCACGCGCGGCCACAACCGACGGGGACCGTCCGACCTCCAGCGGGTGCTCGATTCGGCGCTGATGCTGCTGGGCGACGCCAAGGTCCGGGTCGGCGAGCGCTCCTACCGCAGCGACTGCTCCGGGTTCGTCACGGCCGCCTTCGACAGCGTGCAGATGGCGATCGCGGACCCCGGGGTCGACGCCAACTCCGGAACCGAGACCATCTACAAGACGCTGAGGGCGCGCGGCCGCATCCACAACAAGAAGGTGCCCGAGCCCGGCGACATCGCCTTCTTCCACAACACGTGGGACCGCAACGGCAACAAGGTCCGCGACGATCGCTTCAGCCACGTGGCGCTGGTCGAGTCCGTGGGTGACGACGGCACGGTCACGCTCATCCACTACGCCTCCGGAAAAGTGAAGCGCGACAAGATGAACTTGAAGCATCCGAACGATGCGCGCGACCCCGAGACGGGCGACCCGTGGAACTCCTACATGCGCCGCGGCGGGGGCAAGGTCCTCACGGGGCAGCTCTTCTACCGGTTCGGACGGCCGCTCCCGAAGTAGAGTGCGCGCCATGCGCGCTCGACTCGCCCTGCTCTCGCTGAACTGCCTGCTTCTGACCGCCTGCCCCACCGGCAGCGACGACGACGACGACGCCGGCCCCACCGGCCCCCAGATCCAGCACACGCCGATCACCGAGGCCGTCGAAGCGACCGAGATCCCCATCGACGCGACCGTGACCCCGCCCGAGGACGCGGAGGAGACCCTGCCGCTGCAGGTGAACCTCAACTACCGGCCGGTGGGGGGCGACTGGGCCATCGCCGCGATGGACACCCCCGAGGGCGGCGCGGAGTCGTCCTTCGCCGCCGTCATCCCCGCCGAGGCGGTGGTGGTCGCGGGGGTCGAGTACTACCTCCAGGCGACCCACGGAACCGACATCGCCACGGACCCGACCGAGGCCCCCAACGACTTCCACGCCGTCGTCGTCAGCGCCGCCCCGCTCAACTCGCCCGACCCCGTACGGGCCCGCTACGACGTCGCCTCCGACACCGTCGAGGTCACCTGGACGGCCCCCGCGAGCACCGCCTTCACGGGCTACAGCGTCACCGCCGAGCTCGACAGCGGCGACAGCATCGAGACCGTCTGCCAGGCGGGCGAGGCCGACTCCGGCTGCAGCGTCGCCGCGGACGGCACCTGGGACACCGACTACGCCACCTGGACGGTCACCTTCGCCGCAGACGCCCAGGCGGGCACCAGCGGCAGCGCGGGCACCGACAGCCTCCACCTGCTGCTGGGGAGCTGGTCCAAGGAGGTCACCCCCGGGAGCCCCGCCCTGTTCGGCACCGGCGAGCTCGAGTTCTTCCTCCCCTCCGGCGTGGCCGTGGACGGCGGCACCGTGCACATCGCGGAGCAGTCCAACAACCGGCTCCAGAGCTTCAGCGCCGAGGGCGACTTCCTCGGCTTCGTCGGCGCCCTCGGCGGCGGCGGGCTACCCGGGGACGGCAGCAGCGAGTTCAACGCCCCCCAAGACATCGCGATCGACGCTGGCGGCTCCCTCTGGGTGGCCGACCACACCAACGCACGCGTGCAGTCCTTCAACGGCACCACCCGGCAGTTCGAGGACGCCTTCGGCGAGCTCGGCGAGGGCGAAGGTCAGCTCCGCTTCCCGGTGTCGCTGTCGTTCGACGGCGACGGACTGCTACATGTCGCCGAGTCGGTGAACGGCCGCATCTCCGTGTTCGACGGCACCGTCTTCGTCGAGTCCTACGCCGCGGTGGAGGAGGACTTCCTCACCCCCACGCGCGTGGAGTACCTGCCCGACCTAGGCGCGATGGCGGTCTCGGACCTCGACGCCGTCCACCTCCACCCCGTCGACGAAGGCGCCACCGCAGCGACCTGGGACATCAGCCCCGGTGGCACGGCGGTCGTCTCCGGCATCTGCGCGGTGGGCCACGGCGAGACGATGCTGACCCTGGACGACCCCACGACGACGACGGGATCGACCGGCCACAAGCTCGTCCGCGTCGACGACCAGGGCGAGGTGGTGACGGAGATCGGCGAGTGGGGCGTGGGCGACCTGCAGTTCTGGCGCCCGATTGACTGCACCACGGATGCCGACGGCAACGTCTGGATCGCGGACGGCCTGAACCACCGCGTGGTCGTGCTCGGCCCCTGACAGCCGGATCTGCCTGAGGTATCGATGAAGTCCATGCGCTCCGCCCTCATCCTCACCGCTGCCGCCGCCCTCGCGGCCGGTCCCGTCTCCGCCGCCACCCTGGGCTGCCCCGACGGCGATGGGGACGGCTACATCGACGGCTCCTGCGGGGGCCCCGACTGCGACGACACCAACTCCGCGATCTTCCCCGGCGCGCTGGAGGCGTGCGACAGCATCGACAGCGACTGCGATGGCCTCGACGACGCCAACGACGGCGACGCCGGCGCCACCACCGTCATGTACGAGAACCTCGAGGCGTCCGACGGCGGCTGGGGTCCAACCTCCCCCTCGGGAGTCGGCTTGTGGGAGTGGGGCGCGCCGACCTCCGGTCCCTTCGGCGCCTACTCCGGCAGCAACGTCTGGGGCACCGTCCTGGGTGGCAACTACGGCGCCCCCGACAACACCTCGTACCTGGACACCAGCCCCTTCCTGGTCCCCGTCGGCACGCCCACCGTCCTGAAGTTCGCCTACTGGCAGCAGAACGACATGGACTGCCAGGGCGACGCCTCCGTCATCGACATCGTGGATGCGGTGGGGAACATCGTGCCCGTGGACAACGACGACTCCTGCCTGGGCGGCCTCGCCGACACGACCGGCTGGGTCGAGACCAGCGTCGACCTCACGGCGTTCGCGGGGGTCGAGGTCTGGGTGCGGTTCATCCAGATCACCGACGGCGCCGACAACAGCTCGCCCGGTACCTACCTGGACGACGTGCGCGTCGTGACCACCACCGACACCGACGGCGACGGCTGGTCCGTCTGCGGCGACTGTGACGACACGGACGCGGCGGTCTCGCCCGACGCGCTGGAGATCTGCTCGGACGGCATCGACAACGACTGCGAAGGCACCGACGCGGTGGCCGACTTCGACGGCGACAGCTTCATCAACCTCTTCTGCGACGGCGACGACTGCGACGACCTGGAGGCGGCCGTGTTCCCCGGTGCGACCGAGATCTGCGACGACGGCCTCGACAACGACTGCGACGACGGCGACCTCATCGGCGACGCCGACCTGGACGGCTTCGACGGCGCCCAGTGCGGCGGCCCCGACTGCAACGACGACGCCGCCACCACGTTCCCCGGCGCCCCCGAGCTCTGCAACAACGCCGAAGACGACGACTGCGACATCGCGACCCCCGACATCGTCGACGCCGATCTGGACGGCTTCTCCTGCGACTCGGACTGCAACGACGAGGACGCCTCCATCAATCCGGACGCCATCGACCTCCCCTGCAACGGCGCCGACGACGACTGCGACCCCGCGACGTCCATCGATCCCGACGAGGACGGCGACGGCGCCAGCTGCGGCCTGGACTGCGACGACGACGACCCCACCCGCTCGCCCGACTTCCTCGAAGTCTGCGACGACGGCATCGACAACGACTGCAACCCGTCGACCGCCGACGTGGCCGACCTCGACTTCGACGGCTTCGGCTGCCTGGATGACTGCGACGACGCCGATCCGGCCGCCTTCCCCGGCGCCCCGGAGATCTGCGGCGACGGCCTCGATCAGGACTGCGACGGCGACATCGACGAGCTCGTCAACGACAACTACGCCCTCGACGACGATGGCTCCGTCACCGTCTCGCTGTGCTCGTTCTCGTTCCCCCTGTGCGGCGCCGACTGGACCCAGGTGGTGGTGCAGGCCAACGGCCGGGTGACCTTCGGCTTCGACGACGACGGCTCCTCCGGCCTGGGCTTCTTCTTCGTCCAGCAGACCCCCGAGATCGCGGCGCTGTGGTCCGATCTCGACCCCTCCTCCGGGGGCGACGTGATCGTCACCGAGGACGACGGCTTCTCCCTGTCGGTGGCGTGGCTCAACGTGCCCTCGGCGGGCGCCGCCGGGACCGCCAGCACGATGGAGCTGCTCCTGTTCCCCGACGGCACCGCGTCCATCGAGTACGGCGCCCTGGATCAGACCTGGGGCCTCGTCGGCTTCGCCTGCAGCGCCGACGACGTGGTTGAGACCGACCTGAGCGATCCCGGCCTCCCCGACGCCGCCTGGGCCATCGGCCAGGGGACCGAGAGCGCCGTCTACGAAGCGTTCAGCCAGGAGAGCAACCCCGTCGACCTCGCGGACGGGTACATCGACCTGTGCCTCACCGGCGGCACGGACGCCGACCTGGACGGCTGGACCGACCTGTGCGGCGACTGCGACGACGACGACACGTTCCTGCACCCCTCCGCCATCGAGACCTGCGACGGCGCCGACGAAGACTGCGACGGCGACATCGACGACCGCGACTTCGATGGCGACGGCTACATCGACAGCGACTGCGGCGGCGACGACTGCGACGACGACGACCCCACGGTGTTCCCCAACGCCGAGGAGCTGTGCAACGGCCTCGACGACAACTGCGACGGGAGCCTGCCCGCCGACGAGGCCGACGGCGACGCCGACACGGTCTCGCTGTGCGCGGGCGACTGCGACGACGCCGACGACACCGTCTCGCCCATCGCGCTGGAGGTCTGCGACGGCCTCGACAACGACTGCGACGGCATCACCCCCTCGACCGAGTCCGACGCCGACGGCGACGGGGTCGTGAGCTGCGACGGCGACTGCGATCCCGCCGACGCCGCGACCTACCTCGGCGCCACCGAGGTCTGCGACGGCGCCGACAACGACTGCGACGGGCTGCTGCCCGCGGACGAGCTCGACCTCGACGCCGACGGCGTCACCGGCTGCGGCGGCGACTGCGACCCGGCTTCCCCGGTGGTCTACCCGTCGGCCCCGGAGCTGTGCGACGGCATCGACACCGACTGCGACGGCAGCCTCGGCCCGAACGAGGTCGACGGCGACGGGGACGGCTTCTGGACGTGTCAAGGCGACTGCGACGACTCCAACGCATCGGCGTTCCCGGGAGCGGTCGAGCTGTGTGACGGCGTAGACACGGACTGCGCGTCGGGGATCCCCGCCAACGAGGCGGACGCCGACGGCGACGGCTTCATGCTTTGCGACTCCGACTGCGACGACGTCGCGCCGTTCGTCTACCCCGGCGCGGCGGAGCTGTGCGACGGCGTGGACAACGACTGCGACGGGAGCGTGCCGGCGGACGAGACCGACAGCGACGGCGACGGATTCAGCGGGTGTCAGGGGGACTGCGACGAGGGCGACATCGCGATCTCGCCCGCGGCCGCCGAGGGCTGTGACGGGATCGACACGAACTGCGACGGCTCGGTGCCGGCGAGCGAGGACGACGCCGACGGAGACGGGTGGATGATCTGCGAGGGTGACTGCGACGACGCGGTCTCCTCCACCAACCCCGGCGCGGCGGAGGTCTGCAACGCCGAGGACGACGACTGCGACGGCAACATCCCGACCAGCGAGGTCGACGACGACCTCGACACCTGGGCGACCTGCGAGGGCGACTGCGACGACGCCGTCGACACGACGTACCCGGGCGCTCCCGAGCTGTGCAACGGCATCAGCGACGCGTGCGATCCGTCGGTCCCGACCGACGAGACGGATCCCGACGGCGACGGCGTCTTCGAGTGTGACGGCGACTGCGACCCCGCCGACGAGGACACCTACCCCGGCGCCCCCGAGCTGTGCGACGCGGTCGACAACGATTGCGACTCGGTGGTGCCGTCGAACGAGTACGACGACGACGTCGACGGCTACCCCACCTGCGGCGACGACTGCGACGACACCGACATCTACGTCAACCCCGGCGCCGCGGAGCAGTGCGACGGCGTCGACAACGACTGCGACGGCGTGGTCGACGACGACTGCCTGGCGTGCGAGGTCGAGGTCCCGGCGGACGAGGCGACGATCCAGGAAGGGATCGACGAGGCCGCCGCCGGTGAGTCGGTCTGCGTCGCGCCGGGCACGTACACCG
>PVBE011870920.1_pt1 | contig 24999 bp, 13 predicted proteins | sample 1631181 | NCBI WGS metagenome assembly PVBE01 (sample SAMN08397723, study PRJNA350692) | Marine metagenome, whole genome shotgun sequencing project. | isolation source: water | place: Pacific Ocean | collected 2012-04 | reverse complement strand
GGGCGAATGCTCGGGATCATCACGGTGGACGATGTGATCTACGTGATTACCGAGGAGGCCACCGAGGACATCTACCACCTCGCTGGCCTGTCCGAAGAGGATCGCGTCTTTACCTCACCCCAGATCTCCATCCGCAAGCGGCTGCCCTGGATGCTCCTCAACCTGGGCACCGCTTTCACGGCAGCATCCGTCGTCGGGCTCTTCGAATCCACTCTCGATCAGTTGGTAAGCCTCGCCATTTTCCTGCCCGTCGTGGCGGGGATGGGGGGCAACGGGGGAATCCAGACCCTGACGGTGATCACCCGTTCGATCGCCCTGGGCGAAATCGAGTTCTCGAGCGGGTTGCGCGCAGTTGGCAAGGAGATGTTTGTCGGGCTCATGATCGGCCTGGTCGCCGGAATTCTCTCCGGGATCATCGCCTATTTATGGCAGGGCAATCCCGTGCTCGGACTCGTACTGCTTCTCGCCATGCTGATCACCATGACCGTCGCCAGCCTGCTGGGAGCCGCCGTTCCCCTGCTCCTGAAGACTTTCGGCAAGGACCCCGCATTGGGCGCTGGCGTTCTGGTGACCTTCTGCACCGATGCCCTGGGATTCTTCTCCTTCCTGGGAATCGCCACCTTCTTCCTGCAGGAATTGGTCTAAGCCGTAGAGAAATCCTTCCGAGCCAGGGCCCGAGCGCGGCTCAAGGGGAGGCCTCGGGGGCGCCCTTCCGACTCGGCACTCGACTGATGCGATTCCGCTGCCAGCCATCCGGCCCGCGAATCAGTTCCCACGTCGGCCAATATTCGAGATCCAACTTCAGGGTGATCACGCGCTCGCGACCCTCCAAATCGAGGGTCTTGAGCCGAACCGAGCCCCGGTCCGCGGCATCCGCCACGGCCGCGAGGAGATGATCCAGATCGGGTGTCGGTTGACCATTGACCTCGACGATCCGGCTGGTGGCCCGGATGCCATAGCGATTGGCGGGGGATCCGTACCAGTAGCGAGAGACGTAGACCCCTTCCCGCTCGAGGGAACGATCCCGGGCCAGGGCGCGGATGGGTTTCTGAAGCAGCGTTCCCGCCCAGAGCACCACCCGGTCGGTGCCCTGCCCGTCCAGGGACTCCGTGGGCACCTCGAGATCCATTTCTTCACCGTCTCGCACGATTTTCAGGGCCACGAGGTCTCGATTCGACGCCTCTTCGACATCCGAAAAGCGTGTCACAGGTCTGCCATCGATCGAGACCAGGAGATCCCCGGGACGCAGGAGGCTCGCGGAAGGAGTTCCCGCGGAGACATAACGAATCGAGAGAACCCAGCGGCCCTCGGGATCGTGGTCTTCGAGAATTCGCGCACGGGACTCGGAGAGTCCGCGATTGCGTGCCTCAGCGAGGGAAAGAGTCTGGAATTCCACCGAAAGCGTACGCCAATCGACACTCCGACCCTCCCGAATCCGATCGGTCACGCGCCGGATCGAGTGGATGGGGATTCCAGCAAAAAAGGTCTCCGGACTTTTACTCTCCCCGGACGTAAAGGAAGCCCAGAGCGCCTGCACCCTTCCCTTCTTATCCGCCAGCACGCCGCCCACTGTGGCCGACATATCCTCCAACATCACGAGTTCGAGGTTGCTCTCGCGGAAGCGGGGCGGAAAGGTCGATGACAATTCGACGGGCTCGCGACGCGCAATCCGGGTTTCGCGAGAAACGATCCGATGATCGCTCGACAGACCCACGAGCCAGCTTCGGTCGCCTACGGCAATCTCGTCCTCGCGAAAACGAGCACTCCGCACCGGGGTCTCGCCCAGCAGCGCGGGATCGTATTCAACAACTGCAAAATTGTGTTCCGGATGGATATAGAGAACCTTCCCGGGCACTTCCACCGAACCGGAGAAGATCAGGGATAGATCGCCCAGGGCCACGGGAACCGTCTCTCGATCGACCAGGACCAGGCCCTTTTCGGCGTCAATCACGAGTCCACTCCCGACGAAGCGATCGAAATGAACCCCGTCGATCAGGTAGGGGATATCGTAAGTGACGAGTACGAGGGAAGACGCCAGGGCCCGCGCGACCCGAGATTCACTGGCCTGAAGTTGGGTACTCGCGGGCTTCGGATCGACCGCCGCGGGGGGCGGCGGGGAGAGCTCGCAGGGCCAACTCCCGCGGGCATCATCCCGAACGCAATGCTGCATGGAGAACCAATGCCGATCGGCCCGAATCACGGCCACCCCCGATGTCCGGGGATTGTCGAGCCGATAGAAGCGCAGGGGAATACGCTCCCGATCGGGAAAGCCGGCCATCTCATCCTCAAAATCCCGCAGGGTCTCAGTCGGCTTCCCGTCCACGTGGGTGATGACGGCGCCCGGGGGCAGGCCCGCGCGAGAGAACATGAATCCCGGATTCGAGAGATACACACCCGATGCCGGCACCGAATAATTGCGAGCCTGGTGGTAGGAGAGGGGGTTCACGACGGCACCGCCCATTTCCAGGTATCGGTCGGGAATCAGGCCGTGGAGATCCGCCACCGCGAGCTCGAGTTCCAACTCCTGCCCACCCCTTTCGACCCGCAGAGAGACGCTCTCGCCCACCGAATCATCCAGGATCTCCTCGAGTCTCAAAAAGCCGCCGAGGAACTGATCGTTCACCGCAACAACCACATCACCGGGTTCCAATACCCCGTCCCCAGGCCCTCCCGGGACGACTTCGCTGACGATGATCATCCCCGTTCCGTCGGGAAAGGCGGCCCGAGCAGCGGACTCGCTCTCCCGCCGAACCCCGAGCCGTCGGACTTCATCGTAGGGCTGGTAGGTAAAGACGGTCTGGAGCGTTCCGCGAGCAACGGGCTTCCCCTGCCGAAGCAATCCCAGCGCCCTCTGGACGCGATCGAGGGGCAGAAAGAAACTCGAAGAGGCCCCCCGACTGCCCGCGGCATTCATGGCGACGACCTTGCCCTCGATATCAATCACCGGCGAGCCCGAGGAGCCGCCCGACGTTCCCGAGGCCGCCTGGATGTAGAACGTATTGAAATCATTCCAGGACTGCGGGCCGTATTCGGGCGCCTTTCTATCCAGGCGAGCGATCGTTCCGGGCAGGATGGACAACTTCTCCCCGGCATCGTTGCCCACGACCCGGATCTCGCGTCCGACCCGAGCTCGCTCGGGCGCCAGCTCGAGTTCGGGGATCTCCATGAACTCCACGTCATCGGGATCAAATCGATAGAAGCCGAAATCGTGGACGGGATCTCGATAGATCGCTCGGATGGGTATCTCTTCGTTGTCGAGGAGCACCGCTTCCGCAACCACGGGGCCCGTGGTCACCACGTGCCGATTGGTCAGGATCAATCCCCTCTCCGCATCCACGACGAAACCGGTCGCCGTGCTATAGCCGGGATTGAGCCCATCGAAGGCCCGGGGAGAACTGACCCGCAAGACCACCACTGCGGGAACCACGGCGTCGAGGGTTTCCTGCCAACCGTTCACAGGTTGCGCGAGCGCAACGGCCGCCAGAACAGCAGCGAGACTTGAAATCATGAATCCCTCAACCTCGGAAGCGGGTGTCGATTTCGCGAAGCATGCGGTCCCTCACCTGATCGTAACGCGCGGGCAATTCAATCGGTGGATTCGGATTCTCCGGCACGATTTCTTCCAGCTTCATTTCATGATAACGGAGCTTGAAATCCGTGAACTTCAGGCCGTGAGCGGTCGAGATCACGACGACGCGATCGTTCTTCTTGATCAGTCCCCGGGCCAACAATTTCTTCATGGCGACCAGAGCAACGCCCGTATGAGGACAACTAAAGAGCCCCGTGCGATCCGCCGCCGCGCAAGCTTCCATGATCTCCTCCTCGCTGGCCTCCTCGACTACTCCGTCATAGCGACGCACGGCATCCTCCGCCTTGGCCAGGGAAACGGGATTCCCAATCTGAATCGCCGAGGCAACGGTCGAGCGAGCGGCGATGGGTTCGAAGGACTCAAACCCCCTTTGGTACGCCAGGTAGAAGGGATTGGCCGCGGCCGCCTGCCCCACGCAGATCCGGGGCTTGCGATCGACCAACCCCAAGTCGATCAGCATATCGAGGCCCTTGGCAAGCGCCGAAACATTCCCCAGATTTCCACCTGGGATGATCAGCCAATCCGGCACTTCCCAATCGAATTGCTCCGCGATCTCGATCCCGACGGTCTTCTGCCCTTCTATTCTCAGACTATTCATCGAGTTGGCCAGATAAATTCCGTCCTTCTCCGAAACCTGCTTGACGATCTCCATGCAGCCGTCGAAATCGGTATCCAGGGCGAAAACGATGGCTCCATTCGCCACGGGCTGAATCAACTGCGCCAGGGAAATCTTTCCCCGGGGCAGGAAGACTACCGCCGGAATTCCCGCGGCTGCCGCGTAGGCGGATAGGGCCGCCGACGTATCCCCCGTGGACGCACAGGCAACGGCGGGAATCTGCCGGCCGTTGGAAATCATCTGCTTGACCTGGGAGACGAGAGCCGTCATCCCCAGATCCTTGAAGCTCCCCGTATGGGAATTTCCGCAGAGCTTGATCCAGAGGTCATTGAGACCGAGTTCCCTGCCATAACGCTCAGCCCAGAAGAGATTCGAATATCCCTCGTACATCGAAACCACATTATGGTCTTCGACGCCCGGTAGAACCCACTCCCTCTTGCCCCATACCCCGGAACCATAAGGCCACTCATTCCGGCGCTTGCGTCGTCGTTCGAAAATTTCCTTCCATTCATCGCCGGAGGTCTTCTTCAACTCCTTCAGATCGTGGACCACGTGCAGCAGACCCTGATTGCGATCCGTGTAGACGATTTCATCGAGTTCGTAGCGTTCGTTCGGATTCTCCAGGCTTTCGAACCAGGCCGAGTACTTCGTCTGAGGCGACTGATTCATAGATCCTCCTCGATCCGAATGCGAACGGTGGGAGCCGTCAGATCGCTGCTCTCCTCTATCTCCAGAAGTGCCCGATCCAGCGCCGCCTCGCCGGCGAGGTGGGTCAGGACGATTACGGGCACCGCCTCCCCCGCTTCCGTACCCGCCTTCTGAACCACGGACTCGATCCCCACCCCCTGCTCCCCCAGAGCGCCGGCGAGCATGGCCAATACGCCCGGCCGATCCAGCACCGTAAAGCGCAGGTAGAAGCGACCCCTGAGTTCCGAGGCTTCGATCAGGGGTTTCGGACTCAGTTGATCGGGCATGAAGGAGAGTGGAGCCACGGCACCCGCCCCCCCCCGCTGGAGCTCACGAGCGATCTCCATCAGATCCCCGACGACTGCACTCGCGGTCGGCAACTCCCCGGCCCCCGCCCCGTAGTAGAGAGTCGGACCGACGGCATCCCCCTTGACCTCGATGGCGTTCATGGCCGCATCGACGTTGGCCAACAAGCTGCCGGACGGCACCATCGTCGGGCTCACCCGAACCTCGATCCTTTCTCCGCCTTCGCCATCGCGATGGCATTTACTGATCCCCAGCAACTTGATTCGGTAGCCGAATTCCGCGGCCAATTCGAAGTCCATGGGGGTCATCTGACGAATTCCCTCGGTGGGAATCTCTTCGAAGGTCAACTCCGCACCGAAGGCCATTCCGGTCAGCAGTGCCAGCTTATGCGCGGCATCGATTCCATCGACGTCGAAAGTGGGGTCGGCTTCCGCGTAGCCGAGGTCCTGGGCGCGCTTCAACACGACTTCAAAGGGCTCTTCTGTACGCTCCATCTCCGTCAGCACATAGTTGGTCGTGCCATTGAGGATGCCCAGAATCCGATCGATATGATTCGCCGCCAATCCCTCACGCAGGGAACGCAGGATGGGAATGCCACCCCCAACCGCCGCTTCGAAGGCCACGTCGACATTGGCTCCCCGGGCGGCGGCAAAAATCTCCTTGCCATGCAGGGCCAGCAGGGCCTTGTTGGCGGTCACCACCGCCTTGCCGGCCGAGATGGCCGCGAGCATGAAGCGCTTGGCGATATCGTAGCCTCCGACCAATTCGATCACGATATCGACCTCGGGATCCGCGATCAGCCCCTCGGCATCCGCATCCAGCTGGATGCCCGAAAGATCGACTCCACGATCCGTCTCGGTGTCGATGTCCGCGATCCGAACGAGGCGCAGGGGGAATCCGAGCCTCTGCTCGATCACCCGCGCATTATCGGCCAGGACTTTGACCACTCCGGTCCCGATGGTCCCAAAACCGATCAGCCCGACACCCACACCCCCTGAACTCCCCTGCTGCGTCATTTCTCGACCTATACCTCTCTCGCATCCCTCAGAAATCGCCGGATCCCCCGGGCGGCCTGCCGAATTCGATTCTTGTTTTCGACCAGTGCAAAGCGAACAAAGCCCTCGCCACTTTCTCCAAATCCGATCCCAGGGGAGACCGCCACCTTCGCCTCCTTCAGCAGCCTCTTCGAGAACTCCAGGGAGCCGATCTCCCGAAAGGGTTCGGGGATGCGGGCCCAGACGAACATCGTCGCACGCGGTTTTTCGATCTCCCAGCTTCCCGGACCGTGTTGGCCCAAGCCATCGATCAGGGCGTCGCGTCTTTCCCGGTAGACGTCGACGTTTTCCTGTACGCAATCCTGGGGGCCGCGCAGCGCCGTGATCGCCGCAATCTGGATCGCCTGGGGCATGCCGTAATCGAGATAACTCTTGATGCGCCGAAGGGCGTGGATCATCTCGGGGTTGCCACATGCGAATCCGACCCGCCAGCCGGCCATCGAATGGCTCTTCGAGAGGGAAACGAATTCGATGGCGACCTCCTTCGCACCGGGAACCTCGAGAATGCTGGGAGGTTTGTATCCGTCGAAGGCCACTTCCGCGTAGGCAAAATCGTGGAGGACCATCAGGCTATGGGCGCGAGCGAATTCCACCACCTGCTCGAAGAAGTCTCTTTCGACCACGTGGGTCGTGGGATTGGCGGGGAAGGAGAGGATCAGCATCTTGGGCCGGGGCCAGGTATGGCTCACGGCATCTTCCAGGTTGGCGAAAAAATCTGCTTCACCCACCAGCGGAACGGTTCGCAGATCGCCCCCGGCGATGATCACCGAGTATTGATGAATCGGGTACGCGGGATCCGGCACGAGCACGACATCGCCGGCCCCGATGGTCATCAGAACGAAATGGCTGAGCCCTTCCTTCGCCCCAATGACGGCAATCGCCTCGCTATCCGGATCCAATGCCACCGAGTGGCGGCGCTGATACCACTCCGTGATGGCCGCACGCAGGTTCGGAATGCCCTGGGATGAGGAATAACGGTGGTTCCGGGGGTCCCGAGCGGCTTCGACGATCTTCTCGACTACGTGATCGGGCGTGGCGAGATCGGGATTCCCCATTCCGAGGTCGATCACGTCCTCGCCCGCGCGCCGAGCCACCCGGGTCAGATCCGTCACTTCCGCAAGCACATAGGGGGGAAGGCGGTTGAGTTTATTGAAATCGTGCCGTATCCGAGGGAATTCGAGATCGCTCATTGACGGGATCGTTCCAGACCTTCTTTGTCGGTTCCAGGGTCGCCGGAACCCCTGCTTCTGCGAAGTTGTTTTTTTCGAATCGCCCCGCCTTGCCCGACGAGATCAATCCCATCCAGATCGGCCCGGAATTCCAACCCATCCGACCCGCGGATTCCGTCTTCCCGCATTCGCGCATGGAGCCGGCCCCGAGACCCGAATAGGCACCCACTCCCCGATCCGCCCGCTGGCAACAACTCGCGGGTGGACAATGCGACGAGCACCCTACCTTGGCAGATCCTACTCGAGAAAGGCATCACTGGCCTCCCCCGACAGCGGGCTCGGCACCGGACTTCGCCACGAAAATCGCGTAGAAGGGCAGACCCGCCGCCAGCAGAGCAAGGCTGACGAGGCACTCGAAGGGGCTGCCGATCAGCATCGCCAGAGCGATTCCCGCGTTGGCGAGCAGATAGAGGGCCGGCATCCACGGATAGCCCCAGGCCCGATAGGGACGGGGCCGGGCGGGTTGCCGGATCCGCAGCCGATAGAGGGCCAGGACATCCGCCATGGTGGCCAGGAGAATTGCGAAAACCGTGAAATCGAGTGCGCTCGGAAAAGTCCTCAGCAGCAGCAGCAGACCAACTGCCACCGCCCCCTGGATGAGGATGGCCGCCGAGGGCGTATGGAAAGCGCTATGAACCCGACTCGCCGAACGAAAGAAGAGCCCGTCCAAAGCCATCGCATAGGCGATTCGGGGACCCACCAGAACCGTCGCATTCAGGGTGCCCAATACCGAAATCAGCACGAATATTCCCACCAGGGTCCCGCCGACGGAACCGAAGAGCGCCAGCCCCGCCGCCTCTCCGGCATCCGGAACCCCGCGCAGCGTCTCCATCGGCAGGGCGTAGAGATAGACCGCATTCACCAGCAGGTAGATCCCGGCACAGACGGCCAGGCCCATGAAGAGCGAACGCGGCACGTTGCGACCCGGCTCGCGAATCTCGCTGGCCACGTAGACGGCCGCATTCCAGCCCAGGTAGCTGAAGAGAATCGGCGACAGGGCCCGGCCGAAGTGGATTGCCGAGATCTCCCCGGGAGCCGTCGAGGAGGCCACCCACAATCGCGCCGCGTCTCCCCCTCCGCTCCAGGGCCCCAGCAGGACGAATGCCAGCAGCGCGAGGATCTTGAAGATCGAAGTCAGGTTATTCGCTCGAGCCCCCCAACGCACGCCCACGAAATTGACTGCGGAGACCCCGATCGTCACGCCCACGGCCAGCGCCAGCACGCCGGGCTCGGTCCATCCCAGACGAGCCCCGACCCCCTCGGCCAGAACCGAGGCCAGAGCCGCAATGGTGCCGGCGTAGATGGCGAAGAAGGTGAGCCACCCCACCAGGAAGCCCGCGATCGGATGAAAGGCCTCCCGGAGGTAGACGTAATCCCCGCCCGCCCTCGGAAACATCGCGCCCAATTCCGCGTTGGCCAGGGCGCCCGCCAGGGAGAGGGCCGCGCCGACCAGCCAGGCCAGCATGATCCAGCCCGGAGCCGGCAGGAGTTCTGCCACCTGGCCCGGGGTAAAGAAGATCCCGGCGCCGATCACGGAGGCCACCACCAACATGACGGCATCCACGAGGGAAAGCTCTCGAACGAGTCGATCCCGGGGATGGGCTCTACTCTCTAGGTCCTCCACGGCGCCAAGCATAGCGATAGACCCGCAAAAAGTCGGTGCCATACCCGACGCGATGAAAATCGCGCCCCCGGCATCCGCGAGGCATTGCCGCGGATCAATGCAGGGATCGGCCCAGCAGATCCCGGGCGATGATCAGCCGCTGAACCTCGCTGGCCCCCTCCCCGATCCTGCGAATCCTCATCTCGCGATACCAGCGCTCCAGGGGCAGATCCTTCGTGACGCCGTACCCCCCGTGGATCTGGATCGCCCGATCCACGACCTGCGACCCGACTTCGCTCGCCACCAATTTGGCCATCGCCGCATCCGTCCGAAAGGGCAGGCCCCGGTCGGCCTTGCTGGCGGCTTCCAGGGTGAGCCAGCGGGCCTGGCGAATCTCGAGTTCATTGTCGACCAGCATCCACTGGATCGACTGCCGATGCGCCAGGGGTTCTCCGAAGGTCTCGCGAATTCCCGCGTACTCCACCGCCATCTTCTGGGCCAGAATCGCAACCCCGAGACAGCCGGCCGCATAGGGAATGCGATTGCGGCTCAGGCGATCGTTCGCAATCGCGAAGCCCTGGTTGAGTTCCCCCAGAATATTGGCATGCGGCACTCGACAATCCCGAAATTCCAACTCTGTCGCGTAATGGGCGGAGCGCAGGGTGTGTACGACCCGGCAAACCCGAAAGCCCGGGGTATCCGTATCGACGATGAAGCACGTGATCCCCCCCCGCCCCGGCGTCGCATCCGTGCGCGCGAAAGTGATGCCGAAATCGGCCTTGTCGGCGCCGCTGATGAAGGTCTTCTCGCCGTTCAGGATCCAATCCTCGCCGTCGCGAACGGCGGTCGTCTTCGTGGCCCGCGAGGGATCGCTGCCACCCGAGGGCTCGGTCAGGCCAAAAAAACCCCTCTTCTCTCCCCGCAAGACGGGATAGAGATAACGCTGCTTCTGATCCTCGTTGGCCTCGTAGAGTTGAGCCAATCCCGCCCCGCCAAAAACGCCGTAGCAGGGGGCGTAGAGGCCGGCGCGATGCTGGGCGACCTCGATCGCAATCAGCGTCCGGGTGACGAGATCGAGACTCGGCCCGCCGTATTCCTCCGGAATATCGAGACCATGGAGTCCCATCTTCTTCGTCTTCTCCACCAATCCCGCGTGAACTTCGGCCGGAAGATCCCCAGCATCGGGATCCAGATCCGCTTCCAGGGGAACGATCTCTTCACGGACGAAACGGCGCACCATATCGACGACCAGGGCCTGCTCGTCGCTGAGTTCGAAGTTCACGATCCGACCCCCTTTAGGCGATGGGATCCGGCCGCAGCCGACCCAGGTTTTCCGGAGCGAGATTCTCCGGGGGCATATCGCCGTGGTCCGCTCGATAGACCATCAGCAGTTCCCGGTAGCGAGTCAGGTACTGCATGTGGACCTCGTAGCGAAATTGGGCGGACTGCCCGCGGCGATTCGCACACTGCGCTTCGATCTCCCCCCTCAAGCCGAAACGCGACCGACCGCCCGCATAACCGAAGCAGAGGGTCCTGCCCTCGGAGTCCGCGATTTCGTAGATGCCCATCTGCGCGGGAAGCGCTGCCGCGGCCTCGACCGTCAGGGGAATGAAATCCTTCCGCAGCCGGATCGACATCAGATCACGCCCCGCTCCGCCAATTCCGCCAACTCCTGCTCCGACAGACCGAGCCAATCCCCGTAGACCTCCCGATTGTGTTCGCCCGCCAGCGGGCTGGGGACGATCTCCATGGGCGGAGTATCGAGAAAGCGCAGGGGACTATGGGGCAGAACCACGAATCCGAGTTCTCGATGATCGATCCGCTGCAGCATCCCCCGAGCGTGCATATGCGGATCCTCCATGACCTCCACCAGATCTCGGACGGGCGCGCAGGGAACCCTGGCACGACGAACCGCCGCATAGGCTTCCTCCCGGCTTCTCGTCTCCGCCCAGCGGGCCACGATGGCATCGACTTCTTCAGAATTGCGCGCCCGGGAAGCCCGATCCACAAAACGGGCATCCTCCGCCCATTCGGGATGACCCAATTCGGTGATGAGCCGGCGCCAGTGTTCGTCCACCACGCAGATGATCGCGAGAAAACCGTCGCTCGTCGCATAAACGTTGTAGGGCGACATCGGCAGGCCGACCGGACCATTGGCGACGGGAGCGGGAGTGCGCTTCGTGTGGTGGTAGTTCGTATACGCGGAGGCAAAAGTGAAATACATCGACTCCTGCATCGCCACTTCAACAGTGGCTCCGAGCCCGCTTCGCTCCCGGTCGAGGAGGGCCGTCGTAATGCCCGCGTAGAGATGAATGCCTCCGAGAATGTCCGCAACCGCCCCTCCCGCCCGCAGCGGCGGTCCGTCGGGCTCACCCGTGATGCTGATCATGCCCCCCATCGCCTGAACCGTATGATCCATTGCGAGCTGATCCCGATCGGGACCGCTGAGCCCGAACCCGCTTCCCGATGCGTAGATGAGTCGAGGGTTCGCGGCTCTCAGGACCTCGGCCCCGACACCGAGTCGGTCGAGCACGCCGGGGGCAAAATTCTCCAATAGGACATCGCCGCGCCGTGCGAGTTCGACCAGGAGTTCGCGACCCCGTTCCTGCTTCAGGTTCAGGCTGATGGCGCGCTTATTGGAATTCAGCATCGCGAAGGAGAGCGTCGGGGGCTTTCCCGGGCCGCCCCGGAGCTTCTCACCCCCGACGGGTTCCACCTTGATGACATCGGCCCCCGCCATGGCGAGAAGAAAGGATGCGTAGGGGCCCTGATAGATCTGGCCCAGGTCAATGACGGTGAGATCCGCCAACGGTTGACGACGATTTTCCATGGGGCCTCGGCTGCGGGAAATGATCCCGATACACCATACCCATTCTGCACCCGTACCCCCCGACCGGCCCGGCGGCAAATCCCGGCAGCAACGCCCCGCCCTCCTCCCCCCGTAGACACGAAACTAGCCGAATCGATCAGAGGCCCCGACCCCATGCATCTGTGGTGTTTAAACCTCGCTGGTGGATTGGCGACGGCGCCGGGGCGACCCAAGGACAGCGGCGTTGCCCGGCCGGATTGGGGATGCGACCGGGGGCCGCCGTTAAGGGGCAAACCCGATCCCCGATCAACCTCGGAAGTGCTCGTCTTTACGTTCGAATCTCGCAATCGGGCAAGAGCCCCCCGGGCTCGGGGAAGGCGCCTGCTGTCTCCATTTTTCGCCGTAGAGCCGGCCCGGGGCGAAGTGGCGAAGGCTCCGCTGGCGCCCAGCACTCGGGACCGGGGTCGGGGACGGGGACCGGGACGGGAAAAGGCGCTTCTTCCCAGCCCGGCGTGAGCACGGGCGAAGGTGTCTGGCCCCGCTCGACTGCGCGCCGGAGCAGAGCCTTCGGGGATCGAGGCAACAAGTTGAAAAAACGGAGAAAATTGCTTGCCGGGGCAGTCCGGAGTCGCTAAATCACTTGCCCGAAAGCCGCCATCATTCCGGAAATTGCGCGATCGGTGCCGGCCGTCGGGGACGTGCCGATCTCCCGGGCGAATGACCCATAGGCGGGCTTTGCCCCGGCTCTCGCGGGGGAATGGAGATGGCTCGGAGATCGGATCGATCTTCATTCCAGGACGGCAGCGCAGTCGCCGAACTTCGATCGACCACGAGAACGGGCGAATCCCGGATCCTGGCTCGCTCCCGGTGCAGATCCAGCAAACCAGAAATGCGACCATAGGACGGAATAGACCATGAACGAACTGCTCGACCAACTCACCCTGGCGCCCCTCGGGGCCGGATTTCTGGGTCTCCTCGTTGCCGGCTTCTTCTACGTCCGCGTCAAGTCCCTGCCAGAGGGCACGGACACCATGAACATGATCGCGACGTACATCCGGGAAGGGGCGATGGCCTTCCTGACCCGGGAGTACAAAGTGCTCGCGGTCTACACGCTCGCGGTCTTCTGTCTGCTCTTCCTGGCCTTCAACAGCCAGGGAACCGGACTGCTTGCCGGCTTCTGCTTTGTCCTCGGAGCCTTTCTCTCCCTGGCCTCGGGATTCACGGGCATGAAGGCCGCCACCTATGCCAACGTGCGCACCAGCCAGGCGGCCAGGGAGGGATCCAAGCCCGCTGCCCTGCTGACGGCACTCGACGGGGGCGCCGTGATGGGTCTCTGCGTCGCCGCCACGGCGCTGCTCGGCCTCGGAGGGCTCTACCTGTTTTTTCGTGAGGATCCGCATCTCGGCACGGCACTGCATAGTTTTGCCGTCGGTGCCTCGTCGATCGCCCTCTTCGCCCGTATCGGGGGCGGGATCTACACCAAGGCCGCCGACGTCGGCTCGGATATTGCGGGCAAGGTCGTCGAGGGCATCCCCGAAGACGACCCCCGGAATCCGGGAGGCATCGCGGATAATGTCGGCGACAATGTGGGTGACGTCGCCGGCATGGGCGCGGACATCTACGAATCCCTGGTGGCCGCCATCGTGGCCGCCATGGCGATCGGCCTCACCGCCAAGGTCGAATATGTGAACAAGCTCTACGACGCCCTGCCCGCGGGCATCGATCCGACCCTGCTCGCAGCGACCCTGCCCATCTTTCTTTCCGGAGTCGGGCTGCTGGTCAGCATCGCCTGCATCTTCATCGCCCGAACCATGAAAAAGAGCAGTCCCGCGATGGTCCTGCGAGCCGCCCTCATCATCCCCTCGCTGATCATCTGCGTCGCCGCCTATGTGCTGATGCCCATCTTTGGCGTCAGCCAGGTGGTCACCTATGCGTTGGCGGCCGGCGCCATCGGGGGAGGCCTGATCGGGCTCATCACCGAGTACTACACCGCCTGGGCGCCAATCAAGAAGGTCGCCGAGGCCTCGAAGACCGGAGCGGGCACGGGCATCATCAGCGGTCTCTCGGTGGGCATGGAGAGCACGGTCGTTTCCCTGCTCATCGTTGCCGGCGTCGGCTTCATCTCCAACGGTGTCATGCCCGACGGCATGGGACTCTATGGAATCGCGATGAGCGCAGTCGGAATGCTGGCCGGAACCGCAATCGTGATGACCGTGGACGCCTATGGTCCGATCGCGGACAATGCCGGGGGGATTAGCGAGATGAGTTCCCTCGGGCCCGAAGTTCGAGCCATCACCGACGAACTCGACGCCGTGGGCAATACCACAGCCGCCATCGGCAAGGGCTTTGCCATCGGCTCCGCGACCCTGACCGTGCTCAGCCTTTTCTCGGCCTTCATTCTCGAAGTCAACCACGTTCGCGAAGCCTCGGGCCTCAGCGCCCTGATCCTGCAACTCGACGACGCACCGATTCTCATCGGACTCTTGATCGGAGCCTGCCTCCCCTACGCGGTAGGAGCGAGTACGATGATCGCCGTCGGCAAGGCCGCCCAGGCCATCATCGAGGAGATCATCCGGCAGTTCAACGAGATCCCGGGCCTGCGCGAAGGCGAGGCCGAACCCGAGGGCAAGGTGATCGTCGATATCGCGACCAAGGCGGCATTGATTCAGATGGTCCTGCCGGGAACGGTGGCCATCTTCGCTCCCGTGACCGTCGGCTTCCTGCTCGGGCCGGCCTCCCTGGCGGGAATGCTCGCCGGCGCCGTCGCCGTGGGGGCCTCACTCTCACTCTTCATGGCCAATGCCGGTGGAGCCTGGGACAACGCCAAGAAATTCATCGAGCAGGGCGGACTCGAGGGCCATCCGAAGGGCTCCGATGCCCATAAGGCCTCGGTGATCGGCGATACCGTCGGCGATCCCTTCAAGGATACCTCGGGTCCGGGTGTCGCCATCCTGATCAAGGTCATGAGCGTCGTCAGCCTGCTGATTGCCCCCCTGATCGCGAAGCTCTGAAAATCCCATAATCACGTCACTGCAGCAAGAGAGCCCCGGCCGACTTCGGACCGGGGCTCTTTCTTTGCCAGGGCGGGCCGGCGCCCGGGCCCTGCCCGCGGCCGCAGATCTCGACACCCCGTCGCAGATCCATTTCGAGCATTTCGGGGCTATCCTCCGCCCCCTCCGGGAAGCAGCGAAAGGAGACCCCATGACAGCTGCCGAGAGCATCTTGAGAACCGCCGCAGAGGCTGGCGTAGAGATCTGCTTCGCCAATCCCGGAACCACCGAGATGGCCCTGGTGGCGGCGCTCGACCGCGTACCGGAGATCCGACCCGTCCTGGGCCTCTTCGAGGGGGTCTGCACCGGGGCGGCGGACGGATACGGGCGAATGAGCGGCAAGCCGGCCCTCACCCTGCTGCACCTGGGCCCTGGCTTCGCCAACGGCATCGCCAACCTTCATAACGCCCGCCGCGCTCGAACGCCGCTCATCAACCTGATCGGGGATCAGGCGAGTTGGCACCTCGCCCACGACGCCCCTCTGACCTCGGATATCGCATCTCTGGCGCGACCCGTTTCCGGATTCTTTCGCAGCTGCCAATCCGCGTCGGCCGCCGCCGGAGATATGGCTGCAGCCCTGGCCGCCGCACGCTCGGGGCCGGGATCTATCGCAACCCTGGTACTCCCCGCAGACTTCCAGGAGGGCGAGGGCGGTGGGCCCGCGGCCTGTCCCGAGACAACCCCAGCGGAGAAGGTCTCCCCGGCACGGATCGAAGCCATCGCGCAATTTCTGCGCGAGGATCCGCATCCGATCAGCCTGCTGCTCGGGGGGAGTGGACTCTGCGAACGCGCTCTTCTAGCGGCGGGAAGGATCGCGAGCCAGCACCCCATCCGCCTCGTGGCCGAGACCTTCCCGGCGCGCTGGGAACGGGGCAGGGGACTGCCGCGCGTCGAGAGACTTCCCTACCTGCCCGAACAGGCGACGGCCTACCTCGAAGAAGATCGCGCCCTGCTTCTGGCCGGTTCCCGCAGCCCGGTCAGTTTCTTCGGCTACTCAAATCTGCCCAGCGAGATCGCCGGCTCTCTCGAAAGGCAGGTACTGGCAACTCCCGATGAAGACGTCGCCCAGGCGCTCGAAGATCTGGCTGAAGCATTGCATGCTGCCAGTACCCCGGGCCATGCCCCGCTTCCGGAGGCAGCCGCAGGAGAAGGGGCGGGGCTTCCCGAGCCGCAGGCAGGCCCCCTCGATCCGGTCAAGCTCGGCCTGACGCTGGCCCGCCATCTTCCGGAGAACGCGATCCTCTCCGAAGAAGCAGCGACTTCGGGACTTCCCTTCTACCACTTTTCCGAAAACTCGCCTCGCCATACCGTGTTGGCACTCACGGGAGGGGCCATCGGACAGGGGCTCCCCTGCGCGACGGGAGCTGCTCTCGCATGCCCCGAGCGACCCGTCATCGCCTTCCAGGCCGACGGCAGCGGCATGTATACGCTCCAGGCACTCTGGACCCAGGCCCGGGAGAACCTGAACGTCACCACCCTGCTCTGCTCCAACCGCGCCTACCGGATCCTCCAGATAGAATTGGGGCGGGCGGGAATCAGCGAGCCCGGGCCGGGGGCCCTGGGAATGACTTCCCTGGACAATCCCGCGCTGGATTGGGTCGCCCTCGCCCGGGGCTGCGGCGTGCCCGGCACTCGGGTCACGACCGCCGAAGAACTCGAAACCGCATTGCCCCGGGCCCTGACCGAAAACGGCCCCCATCTGATCGAAGCTCTGCTCTGAAGCCCCCCCGATGGGATCGGGGGAGGCGGCGCAATGAAAGCGAAGCGCACGGACGGCGCAGATGCTCAGAGATCGGGAAGATCCGCTTTCGTCCCAGGCGCCACCCGCCCCGCGAATTCCGGGGTTTGCAGAAGTGCCCGGTCGACGGCCGAGATCACTGCCTCGATCGATGCCAGTACCGTGCTCTCGTGCAGGCCGGCCCCAAAGAAGTTCCGCCCGCGATCATCACAAACTTCTACATAGGCGGCTGCCCTCGCGCCTGAACCCACTCCCAGGGCGTGTTCCCTGTAGTCGACCAGTTTGAATTTCAGCCCGAGACAGGCTCGCAACCCCTGGAAGAGCGCGTCGATCGGGCCATTGCCCTCGCTATCGAGGCGATATTCTTCACCCCAGCAGCGGATGCCACCCTGAAAACGACAGACCTTCGTGGAAACATTGGAGAGAAGGCAATCCTCCGCCACGAGATCAACGGCCCCACCTCGATCCAGATATTCTTCCGTGAAGAGCGAGAAGATCGCATTCGAATCCACCTCCCCTTCCGTCGCCTCGGCCGCGCGTTGTACGCAACGCTGAAATTCGATCTGCATGCGGCGGGGAAGTTCCAGTCCATGATCCCGTTCCAGCAGGAACGCCACGCCGCCCTTGCCCGACTGGCTATTCACCCGGACGATCGCATCGTAGCTTCCGCCTACATCCGCCGGATCCATCGGCAGATAGGGAACCTCCCAGAACTGGGATCCCGAGGCCTCCAGAGCCGTCAAGCCCTTCTTGATGGCATCCTGATGGGAGCCCGAGAAGGCGGTAAAGACCAGATCCCCCGCATAGGGATGCCGAGGATGTATCGGCAACCGCGTACACTCCTCGCATAAACGCACCAGGGAATCGAGGTCCTGAAAAGAGAGTTGCGGATCGACTCCCTGGGTCAGCATGTTGAGGGCCAGCGTCACGATATCCACGTTCCCCGTGCGCTCGCCGTTGCCAAAGAGGGTCCCCTCGACCCGTTCCGCTCCTGCCATCAGCGCCAACTCGGCGGCGGCCACTCCCGTACCCCGATCATTATGCGGATGCACGCTCAGCCGTATCCGTTCACGATTTCGCACGTGGCGAGAGAAGTATTCGATCTGATCCGCGTAGATATTCGGCGTGGACATCTCTACCGTGGCGGGCAGATTGATGGTGAGCTTATTCTTCTCATCCGGCTCCCAGATCTGCGCCACCGCTTCGCAAATCTCGAGTGCAAAATCGATTTCCGTACCCGTAAAACTCTCCGGGGAATACTCCAGAGCGATCCGCGTATCGCTCATCTTTTCCGCCTCTTCGCGAATCATCTCCGTGCCCCGGCGAGCGATATCGACGATCCCCGCTCGGTCGAGCCCGAAAACGACCCGTCGCTGAAGCGTCGAGGTGGAGTTGTAGAGGTGAACGATGGCCCGCCCCGCCCCTTCCAGGCTTTCCATCGTGGGCCCGATCAGCTCTTCCCTCGCCTGGGTGAGGACCTGGATGGTCACGTCATCCGGAATCGAATCCGTCTCGATGAGTTCGCGCACGAATTCAAATTCGGAAGCGGCCGCTGCGGGGAAGCCCACCTCGATTTCCTTGAAGCCCACGGCGATGAGCCGATCGAAGAGCCGCCGCTTCCTCTCGCCGCCCATCGGCTCGATCAGGGCCTGGTTGCCATCTCGCAGATCGACACTGCACCAGAGGGGGGGCTCCGTGATCACCTGATTGGGCCAGACTCGGTCGTGGAGCGGCAGAGGCGTGCACGCGCGATAGCGCTCCGCGGGCTTGACCCTTCCGGGCCCACTGCTCTTTTCCCCATCCGTCGTAGCTTCGGCTCTCATTCTGCTTTCCTCCCGGTCGGCACGCCCTTCGATTCTCCTCACTTGGGGCTTCTGGCATCGAAGGATTCGCGCCCCCGCAGGCCATCCTGCGGATTTCAAAGGAACTTCTCCCACTCATTCCTGTCCGGGGAAAGCCCAAAAGCACGGAGCCCCCTCCGGCATTCCGCGGGAGAGGGCTCCGTGCTTTTGATTCTGTTGATGTTTTCAATCCCGAATCAGAGCTGAGCCTCTCCCATCCCGCCTAGAAGCAGGCTAACGAGTCGGTTCAGTCGTGTCGTCGAGAAAGAGCACATCGCGGCAATCTGATTACCAGTCTTCCAGGAGCATGTCAAGAAATTTAATCATCCGACGTGTCAAATGACCTCGCGCGGCCCCTGCTTTCAACTCAGCCCACATCGGCCAGGGAAAGACGGTCCCCCCAGCGCGCTTCGACAGCCCTTGCCAGGTCGGAGGAGTTCTGAAGCCCGGGGTCTTCCCGGACCTTCTCCAGAGCGGCTTCGCGAGCCACGGATACGAGTCGAGCGTCACGAAGAAGATTCGCGACCTTCAGATCCAGCAGCTGCCCGCTCTGTTGGGTTCCGAGAAATTCGCCCGGGCCGCGAATGCGCAAATCGGCCTCCGCAATACGGAAGCCATCCGTGGTGTCGAGCATTGCCCGCAAGCGCGCTTCGGCTTTCTCGCCCCCCCCGCGATCCACGAGCAAACAACTGCTGGCGGCCGTACCCCTGCCGACCCGGCCACGCAGCTGATGGAGCTGAGCCAGGCCGAAGCGCTCGGCATGCTCGACGACCATCAATGTCGCGTTGGGAACATCCACTCCCACCTCGATCACAGTGGTCGCCACCAGCACCTGCACCTCGGCCCGAATGAATCGATTCATGATTTCGTTCCGCTCATCGGCCTGCAAACGCCCGTGAACCATCCCCACCGAAGCCTCGGGGAAGGCTCTGCGAATACGTTCTGCGGATTCGAGGGCCGAACGCAGGTCGACGCTCTCGCTCTCCTCGACCAGGGGATAGACGACATAAACCTGCTCATTTCGGCCGAGGGTCTGGCGCATGAGCTCGACGATCCGTCCCCCCTCCCCATCCCGCAGCAGATGGGTCTCTACGGGCTTTCGCCCCGGCGGAAGTTCATCGATCACTGACACATCGAGATCCCCATAGACGGTCTGTGCCAGGGTGCGGGGAATGGGAGTCGCGCTCATCAGCAGCCGATCAGGCAGGAGTCCTTTCGCACCTCGACTCGCCAGGATTCCGCGCTGCCGCACGCCAAAACGATGCTGCTCATCGATGATCAGCAGTCCGAGTCGTGCGAATTTCAGATCCTCTTGAACCAGCGCATGGGTGCCGACCAGGAGATCCAATTCGCCCGCAGCCAGGGCCCTTTTGACCTCCGCTTTCTGCCTCCCGGAGAGGGAAGCCGTGAGAAGTCCCACTCGAAGCGGGGAAGAACCTTCCAAGGTTGCGAGCAATCCCGAGAAACTTCGAGCGTGTTGCTCCGCGAGCAATTCCGTCGGCGCCATCAGCGCCGACTGGTAGCCACTGGCCTGTGATGCCACGGCCGCCAGCAGAGCCAGAACCGTCTTGCCACTGCCCACATCTCCCTGCAGCAGTCGGTTCATCGGATGGGGACGAGCGAGATCTGCCTTGACCTCCGACCAGGCCTGCGCCTGGCCCCGGGTCAACTCGAAGGGCAGCGCCCCGATGATCGATTCAACTGCCTCCCGGCCCCCATCGAGAGCCATGCCGGGCTGGAAACCCCGGGCCTGGAGCCGAAGAACAAGACCGATTTCGAGCAGGTAGAGTTCCTCGAGGACCAGGCGCTGGTGTGCCGTCGATCTGAATTCAGAGTACGCATCGACATCTCCCGTCGGATCCGGGCGATGAACCAGGCGCATCGACTCGCCCATGCCGGGCAGTTCATATTTCAGGATCAGATCTGCGGGCAGGTACCCCTGCAGCAGATCGGCGTATTCGTCTACGACTCGCTGGATCAATCGCCTCAGCGTTCTGGGATTGACCCCCTCCGGCGCACTATAGAGGGGCACGATCTGGGCGGTATCCTTTGTCTCCGCGCCCTCCTCTGCCCCGTCCAGGCGCTCGATTTCGGGATGGACCATCTCCTTCGAAAAGCGATATCGCTTGACATCCCCCGTGACGAGCAGGCGATCACCCTTTTTCAGGTTCCGGGCAATGCTCTCGCCACCCCGAAACCATTTCAGATTCAGCGTACTCTCCGCATCGCCAACCACCACCTGCAGAATCTGCTGGGATCGACCCCGAGAATGCGTCGAAACAAAGTCCACCAGCAGCACGTCTGCGATCAGGGTGCTCCGCCTCCCCACTTCGACTTCGGAAATACACGAGAGATGGCGCCGATCCTCGTATCGGGAGGGCAGATGGGAAAGCAGGTCACCAATGCAACTCAGAACACGGCGCGCCAGGGACTCGGCGCGCTTGCCGCCGATGCCGGGCAGCACCGAAGTGGGTCGCGAAAGGCATCGCTCCACCCAACCCCGCTCGCGCAGAGGCGAAAGCCGCCGCAGGGCCTCCTCGACCCGCGCAACCCTGGCCTCGCCCCTTCCTTCCTCTGAGACCCTTCCTTCCTCCGAGAAGAGTTCAACCAGGTCGGAGAACAAGCGCAGAAGATCCGGAGGCAACGCCAATTCGCCGAGGTTGCGACACGCCCGAATCGCCGTCTTTTCGAGATCGGGCATCCTTTCACAATTCTGCCCGCCATCCCGAACCGCAAATTCCAGCGGCCTGAGCAGGCCCTCCAAGCTCTCAGCGAGCCCGTATTTGCGGACGGAGCCGATTCCGGCGTCGAACTCAGTCATGCGATTGCAAACTCTGGTTGACGTTTGGCATGGGCAGCCGCCCTCCCCCATTCCCTACGTCCGGGCGTGAATCTCCTGTAGGGAGCGCACTCCGATCGACTCCCGGGCCAATGCGGAGATGGCCGAGGCCGAGGCGCGCGCGGCCGCCAGGGTGGTGCAATAGGGAATGCCCCGCTGAAGAGCCGCGCGTCGCATCGAAAATGAATCCTCGATTGCGCGCGAATCCGCATCCACGGTGGTCAGTACCAGAACGACATCGCCATTCTCGATACAATCCACCGTATTGGGCGAACTCTCATAGGCCTTGTTCACTTTCGCGGCTTCGATCCCGTGGCTGCGAAGAACCTCGGCCGTACCGTCCGTGGCGATCACCTCGAAACCCAACTCCCTCAAGATCCGGATGGAATCGACTACATCCCGTTGGTCGCCCGAACGCATCGAGACCAATATCCGGCCCCCGGTCGGCAGACTATTCCCCGCCTGGATCTGGGCCTTCGCGAAGGCACGCCCGAAATCAGAATCGATCCCCATCACCTCCCCCGTACTCTTCATTTCGGGCCCGAGGAGGGTGTCCACACCGGGAAATTTCACAAATGGGAAAACCGCTTCCTTGACGGAGAAATGCGGGGGCGTGATCTCTTCAGTGAAATCCAACTCCTCCAATTTCTTGCCCGCCATCACCAGGGCGGCCAATTTCGCGATGGGTCGACCGATCGCCTTGGAAACAAAGGGCACCGTCCGAGAGGCGCGGGGATTGACCTCGATAACGAAGACCTCTCCATCCTTGACGGCGTACTGCACGTTCATCAATCCGAGCACCCCGAGTTCCAATGCCAGCCGCCGTGTCGAGTGGATGATCTCCTCCACGACCTCTTTCGAAAGCGAATAGGGGGGAATTGAACAAGCACTATCTCCCGAATGCACCCCGGCCTCTTCGATATGCTCCATCACACCGGCGACGACGACCCGATTCCCGTCGCAGATCGCATCCACATCCACCTCGATCGCGTCACTCAGGAAGCGATCAACCAGAACCGGATGCTCTGGCGACGCCCTCACAGCGAAACGCATATAGTCGCGCAGGGCGGAAACATCCTGAACGATCTGCATGGCACGGCCCCCGAGCACGTAGGAGGGACGCACCAGGACCGGGTAGCCGATTCTTGCAGCCACCCCTTCGGCTTCAGCGCCACTGCGGGCCACCCCACCCTCTGGGCGTCGCAGAGCCAGTTTTTCCAACAAGATATCGAAGCGTTCTCGATCCTCGGCTCGATCAATCGCATCGGGGGAGGTGCCGAGGATCGGCGCTCCGGCGGCCTCGAGGGACACGGCCAGTTTCAAGGGTGTCTGCCCGCCAAATTGGACGATCACGCCTTCGGGCTTTTCCAACTCGACGATCGAGAGGACGTTCTCGAGAGTCAGGGGCTCAAAATAGAGTCGGTCGCTGGTATCGTAATCCGTCGATACCGTCTCGGGATTGCAGTTCACCATGATCGTCTCGAAGCCCGCTTCGCGCAGGGCGAAAGCGGCGTGAACACAACAATAATCGAATTCAATACCCTGCCCGATTCGGTTCGGGCCACCGCCCAGAATCATGATCTTCCTGCGATCCGATGGCCGCGCTTCGCACTCCTCCTCGTGGGTCGAGTAGAGGTAGGGGGTATGGGCCTCGAATTCCGCTGCACAGGTATCGACCCGTTTGAAGACCGGGCGAATCCCCAGTCGGCTCCGCAGATCCCGAACCTCGTCTTCCCCCATCCCCCAGAGATCCCCCAGGCGGCGATCCGAGAAACCCATCTTCTTGGCCGCGTCCAGGAAATCCTTGCGCTGGTCGGCATCGGCCGTTCTAAGCTCTTCTTCCGCCAGAACGATCTCTTCTATCCGACGCAGGAACCAGGGATCGATGTAGGAGAGACGATGCAGTTCCTCCACGGAGCTTCCCCGCCGCAGGGCCTCTGCGATCGCCCAGGGGCGGCCGGGTCGCGGCACGCGAATAGAATCGAATAGCCTCGCATCCCCCTCCTCTCCAGCGGGAAGATCGGGGGACTCGAAACCCGCATGCCCGATTTCCAGGGAGCGGATGGCTTTTTGCAGGCTTTCCTTGAAAGTCCTGCCGATGGCCATCGCCTCTCCGACGCTCTTCATCTGCGTCGTGAGCATATTGTCCGCATCGGGAAATTTTTCGAAGGTAAAACGAGGCACCTTTGTGACCACGTAGTCGATCGTCGGCTCAAAACTGGCCGGAGTCTCCCGGGTGATATCGTTGCGCACCTCGTCCAACGTAAAGCCAACCGCCAGCTTGGCGGCGATCTTCGCGATCGGAAATCCCGTAGCCTTGGAGGCCAGGGCCGAGGAGCGCGAAACCCGCGGATTCATTTCGATGACCACCAGGGCTCCCGTCTCGGGATCGACGCCGAATTGAACGTTGGAGCCCCCCGTATCCACCCCGATCTCGCGCATGATCGCCACGGCGGCATCCCGCATCTCCTGGTATTCGCGATCGGTCAGGGTCTGGGCGGGAGCGACCGTGATGGAATCTCCCGTATGCACTCCCATCGCATCAAAGTTCTCGATCGAACAGATAACGACGACATTATCCGCCTGATCTCGCATGACCTCAAGCTCGTATTCCTTCCAGCCCAATACGCTGCGCTCGATCAGACATTCGGTGGTGGGGGATTGATCCAGAGCCCATTGAACGAGCCCATCGAATTCCGAGTCCTCGAAGGCGACGCTGCCGCCCGTGCCTCCCATCGTAAAACTCGGCCGGATGATGGAGGGCAGCCCCGTTTCCTCGAGAATCCTGCGTGCATCCTCAAGGGAGTGGGCGATTCCCGAGGTGGGCACGGCGAGGCCGATGCGCTCCATTGCCGCTCGAAATTCCTCCCGATCCTCGGCCTTCTGAATCGACTCGATATTCGCGCCGATGAGCTGCACCCCATGACGTTCGAGCACGCCGGCCTCGGCGAGGTCGATCGCCAGATTGAGTGCCGTCTGCCCCCCGATCGTCGGCAGGAGAGCGTCCGGTTTTTCCCGCTGAATGATCTTCTCCACCGCATCGACCGTCATCGGCTCGACATAGGTGGAGTCGGCGGTTTCCGGATCCGTCATGATCGTAGCGGGATTGCTATTCAACAGAACGACCCGGTAGCCCTCTTCTCGCAGGGCTTTACAGGCCTGGGTACCCGAATAATCGAATTCGCAAGCCTGGCCGATCACGATCGGACCGGATCCGACCACCATCACGCTATGAATATCATCTCTTCGAGGCACTGGGATTTCTTCCTATTGCCCGCTCATCGGGGCGGCTCTCCGTGGCGAACTCGGGACACTGCCCACGGCTACAGATCGCAATCATTCGCTCCGCTCACGGGGAATTTCAAGGGAATCGACTTCACCCGGGATGGATTCCGATGCCGTATTCTGCCTTCGCGATACTGGCACCACTGACCTCTTCTCCCGCAACATATCGGTCGACCATTTCCCGGAAGCGCCGAAATAAATAGGCGGCGTCATGGGGCCCGGGCGAAGCTTCGGGATGGTATTGCACGGAGAAGATGGGTCTCGTGCAATGCGCCAGTCCCTCGACCGTCCCGTCGTTGAGATTGACAAGTGCGGACCTCCTCCTCGCGTACAAAGATTCTGACGGGCAGCG
>PVBE011450101.1_pt1 | contig 25006 bp, 25 predicted proteins | sample 1631181 | NCBI WGS metagenome assembly PVBE01 (sample SAMN08397723, study PRJNA350692) | Marine metagenome, whole genome shotgun sequencing project. | isolation source: water | place: Pacific Ocean | collected 2012-04 | reverse complement strand
TGCACTGAGATATAAAGCGAAATAAAAAACAAACGCGATTTCAGCGCGCTCGGAGGGACTCGAACCCCCAACCTTCTGATCCGTAATCAGATGCTCTATCCAATTGAGCCACGAGCGCTAAATCTTCTATGTAAGGACTTGATTCTACCGAACGTAAACCTTCTCGCATCACACGGCTGGGAAGTTGCTTATTTTATTTGATTTGTTTGGCGGAGAGGGAGGGATTCGAACCCTCGAACGAGGGTTTACCCCGTTACTTCCTTAGCAGGGAAGCGCCTTCAACCAGACTCGGCCACCTCTCCAGTATTCGCTCATGCTACAGCAATTAAGACAAATTGAGAATCTCTAGCAAAGAAGCATCATATTTTCTCCAATAGCGATACCCTCAATCGTGGAGGGATGGCAGAGCGGACGAATGCGCTGGTCTTGAAAACCAGTGGGCCTTTGCGGGTCCCGGGGGTTCGAATCCCCCTCCCTCCGCGCTAAGTAGACAAGTAGATAAAGATTACCCTCAACAAAAATTGTGCAATAGACAACCTGAGAGAAAAGAGTGACGCATGACCCCAAACCTAGTTGAGCAGTTCCGAATTGATGGAAAAGTCGCTGTCATCACTGGAGCGAGCAGAGGCATCGGAGAAGGAATCGCTATTGGCCTAGCTGACGCTGGAGCTTCTGTCATCCTGACCGCCAGAGATGAAGAGCGCCTCAATCAGGTCTCGGAAACAATAACTCAACGAGGGGGTACATGCAGCGTCGTTGTTGGAGACATCACCGACGAGGAAACTATTACCGGACTTGTCAACCACGCCCTTGAGGACTTCGGATCACTCGATACATGGGTAAGTAACGCGGGAACCTCTGATCATCCAGGCCATTTCACATTCGAGGAATTCCCAACATGGCACTGGGATCAACAAATCGCCCTTAACCTCCGCCCACATTTCATTGCTGCGAAAGCATGCGCTGAAGTTATGCAGCCAGGTTCTTCTATCATTGGAATTTCCTCTATTGCTTCGCTCAGGGCCGCTGTTCGATTTGCTGGCTACGGAGCTGCGAAGGCAGGAATGAATAACCTCTCACAAACATTAGCAATCGAACTTGCACCAAAAGGAATCCGCTCAAATATTGTCTCACCAGGTCAGGTCCCTACCGAAGCAACTACCCGCGTAGGAGGAGTTCCACCTGAAAAATTTGGAGATCTTGCTGCACTGATCCCATTACAACGCGTAGGAACCCCACAAGATATAGCTGCCGCTGTTCTCTACCTCGTATCTGAAGCAGGGAGTTGGGTCACGGGCCAGAACCTCGTCGTCGATGGTGGCTATACCTAGAGATAGCTAATTTAATTTTGAACGAAGCTTATCCAGCCAGCTCTCAGCATCATTCCATGCAGCCCCAGACTCTTCACGGACTTCTTTCGCGTTCTCTCCAGCAGCCGGATACGAACCAAGAAATTTCACTCGCACTTGTTTCGCCTGCAGCGTCTTCAAACAATCTGCCATTAGTGGGTCAGCCATATGGCCTTCAAGATCTAGAAAGAAACAATACCTTCCAAGACCTTCACGCGTAGGCCTTGATTCCAACTTGGTGAGATTAATTGAACGAGCAGCAAATTCTTGCAAAATAGTCAATAAAGAACCAGGACGATCCGACTCTGGGAAAATAACGACACTTGTCTTGTCATGGCCAGTTGGAGCAGGTATTCCATCACGCGCTATAAGAACAAAACGCGTCTGGTTCCCAGGGTGATCTTCAATTTGCTCAACAGCTACTTCTAAACCATATTTTTCTGCCGCCAAACTTGTCCCAACAGCTGCGGTCTCCATATCAGACACTTCCGATAGCAGCCGAGCAGCATCTGCTGTAGAATTCGCCGCTTCAAATTCAGCATCGGGAAGTCGATTCCGAACGAAAGATCGCACTTGGGCTAGGGCGTGAGGATAGGAGACAACCCGTTTAATATTTGTAAGCGATGCTCCAGGTTTGACAAGAAGATTCATCGTGATTGGAATAACAACCTCTCTTTGAATCATAAGGTCACCTTCAAAAGCTAACGTATCTTGTACAACGTTCACCGTTCCTTCGATAGCATTCTCAATCGCGCAAAAACCAAAATCAACTTCGCCAGTCCCAGTGCTATGTAACACATCAGAATGACTGCGAAAAAGAACATGCTCAGATGCTGCTAGATCAGGCTGTGAAAGAATAGCAGCTTCAGTGAAAGTACCCGAAGGCCCCAAGTATCCAATTGTTCCTATACTCATTTGATTCACACTTCGAGGATAGAGCACAGATACCCTCAGACCTCTCGAATTACCTAAACCCTAAAAAAAACATAAAAAATGAACTGGATCAACTACAAATAATTAACCGGTAGAAATACAAAAATCAAAGAAATTTGCCTAAAGTGGCGAAATGGACAACGACCAATTTTATTTCCGTCAATTACTTTCAGGCCGAGATCTCGGACAGGAGAATCAACTTGCCCGCCAAATGGTCAATTTTATGTATCTGATCGGAGATCGGTCGACCGGAGAAGCAGTCGTCGTCGATCCGGCATATGACCCACAGGGACTAGTCGACTTAGTAGAAGCTGATGGGATGAAACTCACAGGTGTCCTTGCTACCCATTATCACCCTGACCACGTCGGTGGAAACATGATGGGATATAGCGTTTCGGGAGTAGCTGACCTTCTTGAAATCACATCAATTCCAATTCACGTTCAAACCGAAGAAGCAGATTTAGTTAAAAAAGTCACCGGAGTCACTGACAACGACCTAGTTACTCATAGCAGCGGAGACAAGGTAAGTGTTGGGGCAATCGAGATAGAACTTATCCACACTCCAGGACATACCCCAGGAAGTCAATGTTTTTTCGTCGATAACAAACTTGTTGCTGGAGATACGCTATTCCTCGACGGATGTGGAAGAACAGATTTACCCGGTGGGAATCCAAGAGATATGTATGACAGCCTCACACAACGACTTGCAAAAATTCCCGATACAGCTACCTTGTTTCCCGGCCACCTATATTCTCCAAAACCGTGCCAATCAATGGGTGACACTCGAACCAATAATTATGTCTACGCTCCCCAAACCCCAGAACAATGGATGGCGATGTTCGGATCGTAAAGCCCTCTGAACAGGCCATATACCAAAGGTAAATCCCATTATCCACTAAACTAGCGGTAACTTCCCTCCTGAGAGGAGGAGCGAATGGGAATTTTAGAAAAGATAAAAGCAATGTTCGGCGGTGCTTCTTCCGAATCAACGGAACCTGAAGTTGTCGAAACAACTTCAGCAGATGATACCGCTGAAGAATCTGGAGAAACTACCAGTAACTGGTGAATCACTAGAACAAGCACACGGGGAGCCTTCGGGCTCCTCGTTCGCGTAAAAATAATATACTCACAAGGGCAATTACAGTAATGACAAATATTCAACTCTCACAAGAAAATATGAAATTCGTAACAGAACGCCATCTTGCGTCACTTACGATCGTCACTCGGACCGGACGTCCCCATGTCACTCCAGTGGGCTTCACTTGGGACCAGGAAGCAAACCTCATCCGAGTTATCACATGGGCAGGTAGCACTAAGGCAAAACTACTTGAACGCTCTCCCGAACCTCTTCGGGCAGCTGTCTGTCAAGTTGATGGCGGTCGATGGATCACTTTCGAAGGGAACGCAATAGTCTCTGCTAACCATGAACGCTGTCAAGCAGGAACTTCTAGATACGCAGAACGATATTCCCCTCCGAAAGACAGAGGAGAAGATAGGCGCGTTATAGAGATTTCTATTGACCGAGTCTTAGGGCGAAACACTTGAAAACAGATCCATGTCTCTCTTGCATGAAACATATGTCTGCTTTTATGCTGAGAATCCGAGTTCTCCCGCTACCCTCCTTTTCTACTCGCGCGAGTGGCGGAATTGGCAGACGCGCAGGCTTCAGGTGCCTGTGTCCTTCGGGATGTGAGGGTTCAAATCCCTCCTCGCGCACCACTCATAAGGAAAATTTGGCAAATGAATTTAACTTCTTTCTTTCATTCACAGCAGCGACCTAATCCGACCCTAGCCCTGGTCGCATACGCGACGACCATCGGATTCTTAGCAATATGCATCATGTTTTTTAGCAATGCAATAACCGCCCAAGCTGAGTCAACCGATGGAGCAAACAGGACTTCTAGTATCCGGCCTGATTTTAATGGTGATGGGTATGCGGATCTCGCCGTTGGGGCGACAGGAGAACGTTTCGGTGACGCGAATGCCGCTGGAGCGATAACTATCCTTTATGGTGACCCCGAGCAGACTCCGAGAAACAGCTCCTTTATTCATCAAGGAATGCCCTACGTATCAGATTCTGACGAATATCGTGACCATTTTGGTGCTCGGTCAACATTTGGTGACTTCAACGGTGACGGATTCGATGATCTTGTAGTTAGCGCCCCCGATGAAGATATCGGGGTAATACCTGATGCAGGTAAGGTCTGGGTGTTCTCAGGATCACCTGAAGGGGTCGGGGCAACCGAAATCGGAAAAACATTTCACCAGGAATCATTGAGCGGCTTCGGAGAAAACGAAGCTGGAGATCGATGGGGGGCAATGCTTTCCGTTGGAGACTTTAACGGAGATGGCTACGAAGACCTCGTGGTGGGGGCACCCGAGAAAGACAAGAATGGAAAAACAGACGTCGGGAAGTTATCTATATTATTTGGATCACCTTCAGGTCTTACGACCAGCCAATCTCAGCACATCGATCAAGAGACAAGAGGAGTGCTAGATAGCGGAGAAGAAAACGATAAGTGGGGTTGGGCTCTAGCATCTGGCGATTTCAACAATGATGGTTTTGCTGATCTAGCAGTAGGGGCGCCGGGAGAAAAATACGGTCAATTTCTGGAGGTAGGCGCGGTAACACTCATGTATGGAAGCCCATCAGGTATTACAACCGATAATACAGTCCGCCTTCATCAAAATACTCCACATATTCCAGACCGAAATGAAGCATATGACCAGTGGGGTTCTGTCCTAACAACAGGTGATTTCAACAATGATGGTTTCACTGACCTAGCGATAGGGGCACCAAATGAAAGCAGTGGAAAGAGAGAACAAACAGGTTCCGTGACCATCATGTTCGGTACAGAACAAGGATTAAGTGTGCAGAAATCTTCTCGCCTGCATCAGGGGAGCTTCAATATATCGGGAAGAAGCGAAGCTGGAGATCGATGGGGCTCAGTCCTCACTAGTGGAGATTTTAATGGCGATAAGTATTGGGATCTCGCTATCGGAGCTCCTGCTGAAAGTTTAGACAACGTCCAAAGAGCAGGAGCAGTTACTTTAGTTTTTGGGAACGCAAATGGTATTTCTGGAAAAGGGTCAATAACCATTGACCAAGATTCTGAGGGGTTCCAAATAGGCGCTGAGCCAGCGGATCACTGGGGAGATGCATTAGCTGCTTTAGATATGAACGGAGATGGAAAATCAGAACTTGTTGTTGCTGCCAGTGGAGAATCCCTAGGAACCCAGTTCGATACAGGGTTACTAACTCTTTTTTGGGGTACCGAGGCCGGAGTTGACCTTAACTTTTTCCTGACGCTCGACCAAGACACAATAAATGTCCCAAATGAAAATAAAAGCCTCGACTATTGGGGGCGCCTCGGCACGACCTCCCAATTAGATCTTGAACGCCCACCGTGGGGGCTAACCACAACTACCGGAGTCACTACAGTCGTTCTCGCAGAGACCCAAAATGGGTATATCGTTCGTTCTCCATGCGGGTATGCAGTCCCGGTCATAGGTGGAACCCTCGTTACTGATGTTCAGATAGCTATTGATCCAGGCCATGGAGGCGTTGATGGTGGCGCGTACTATGCCGGAATTCGAGAGCATGCCATAAACATGGACGTGGCTGAAGCATTTCTTGAAGAACTAGCGAAGCGAGATATAACTTCCTTTTTGATTCGCACTAAGAACTACCATATTCCTCTGTCATCCCGCGGGCTCTATGCAGACCATTTACAAACAGCTGGCATGGTTTCCATTCATCACAATGCCCCGATGATTGCCCCATCTTCTCACCCAGGAGCTGAGACGTTTGTACAGAGCAATTCAGTGAAATCAGCTCGATTAGGAACCCTAGTCTACGAAGCCGTCTATGAAGCTCTCGACAAATTCACATGGGTCTCATGGACAAGCCAATACGATGCTGGGATTATTCGAGTTTTGAACAATCGTGGGACAGACACCTACGGGATGATGTCGCGACCAAAAACCCCAACGACACTTATAGAACTCGCTTATTTAGCGAACCCATCTGAAGCGAGGCTACTCAAATCACCTGAATACCTTCCAGCCGTATCAACTGCTCTCGCTGATGCAGTAGAGGAATTTCTCCAATCACCTTCTATCGGGACATACCCAACAACCGTCCGGAATTTCACAGCAGCAGATGCTCCAGGGTATAACGTTTGTAGAGATCCAGAATTAAACGGGCCACTAATATTTAACTTTCCACCGATGGAAGAACTGATCGAAAAAGGAATCATTGGAGAATAATCTCTCCAGAGGACTAAAATAGGTTTGTGGTTATCAAAAAAGTAGAAAACAAACTCGAAAAGCTTGTCGAGGGAACATTCGCAAGGTTCTTTAGCAGCGAACTCAAACCTGTTGAAATCAGCCGAAGAATCGTTAGAGAAATCGAGCTGAATAGAAGTATCGGTGTAAACGGCGACTACTTAGCGCCTAATGACTTTGAAGTAGCGATTTCTCAAAACGATTATGCAAATTTCGTTACTGCTAAGGACCCTCTTCAGAAAGAACTTGAAGAAACGATCCGTGATTACTGCTATCAGGAGGAGTACATCTTTCTAGGTTCTGTCAATGTCAAGCTAAAAATGGAAGAACAGTTACGAACAGGAACACTTCGGATCGATACACGCCTAAAACAAAACGAAAATGGTTGCCCACCGGGAGCCTTAATCCTGCCAGACGGCCAACGAATAACACTAGACAACACAGTTACAAGCATCGGGCGCCTTCAAGAGTCAACGATTTTTGTTAATGATCCAAATATCAGCAGAAATCAAGCAAAAGTTCATCTAGGAGAGAACGGTTACCTTCTATCAGATCTCGATTCAACGAATGGGACTCTAGTAAATGGATTTCGAATCTCTGAACACGTCCTTATAGACCATGACCAAATTGAATTTGGCACATTCAAGATTCGATTCGAAGCAAGCTAACCATGACAAACTCTCCTGTTACCTACACACAAGAAGGCAATATAGTTACGATTACCTATAACCGTCCCGATAATCTCAACACCATAAATGGCGCTATGCGCGAAGAATTGAATACCGCTTGGAAAAAATTCTTAGAAGATGAAACAGCGTGGGTTGCAATCCTCACAGGAAACGGCGACACGTTTTGTGCTGGAGCAGACCTAAAAGACATGCAAGGAAGCGCTGGCACATTTCCTGGAACGTACTGGGAAAAACCCACTATCAACAGTTTTGAAAGCGGATTAGAAATCTTCAAACCCGTTATTGCAGCAGTAAATGGACCATGTATCGGTTATGGATTAACCGCAGTGACGTTTTGTGATTTTGTTTTAGCAAGCACACGTGCTTCATTTGCATACCCTGAAGTCCGAATCGGCATCCCAACAATTGTTGGAGCAATACGCCTCCCAAAGAAGCTCAACTGGTCACATGCGATGGAACTTTTACTACTAGGAGAGACCATTACGGCGGAGCGCGCTAAGGAAATTGGACTCGTTTGGGAAGTTTACCCACATGAAGATTTGCTCGAAAAAGCTAATGAACTTGCTCAACGTCTATGTCGTTCAGCTCCCATTGCATCAAGAGCAACGAAAGAAGTAGCCAGACGAACTCAAGACATGGGATGGGTGGAGTCGGTAAGGTTTGGTGAAACGATGCGAATCGTAGCTAACCAATCAGAAGACGCAAAGGAAGGGCGCAAAGCATACAAAGAAAAACGCAACCCCAAATGGCAAGGAAAATAAATTACCGACATTCAAACCTGCAATAGAACTGCGCAACCAAAGAGAAAATAGATAACACACTATGTCAGAACAATTTTTAGAACTTTTAAAGTTTATTTTCTTAGCACTCCTCTACGTCTTTTTCATTTGGATTGTGCTTATGTCATTCTTCCAAATCCGGAAACCAAAAAAAATGAAACCCGCTGGAAACAAAGCTCAGGAGTTGCATTCCCAACAACCAGTAAAGTCTTTACTAACTATCGAACCGCAAGATGCCAAAGGAACCGAATACATCCTTGAAGAAGAAATATTTCTAGGCCGAGATGAAGAGTGTGCGATCATCATCAAAGACACTTTTGCATCTCACAGGCATGCACGAATTTTTCTAGAAGAAAACACACTATTTCTTGAAGATTTAACATCAACGAATGGCACATTTGTCAACGGTGAAAAAATCGAAAAACCCTGTTTATTACGGCAAAGTGACCGAATACAAATTGGAAATACGATACTCGAGGCCAAATGAACGAAGACCGAGGCATCATTAATCAAAAAACACCTTCATCTTTCTTTGATTGGGGTTTTGCAACGGATGTCGGAAAATTACGGAAAATGAATCAGGATTTTTTCGCAGTCAGTGACTCTCTTTTCATAGTTGCAGATGGTATGGGAGGACACCGTGGTGGAGAAGTAGCCTCTGAAATAGCTACGAAAAAGGTTTTTGAAAAACAAAAATACGAAACAGTTCAGGGATTCCGAGATCAAATCATGATGGCAAATACCGAAGTCCGTAGAGAAGCTGCAATAAATTCTGAACGCGAGGGTATGGGAACGACACTTTGTGGAATAACTTTACTCGAACCTAGCGAAGGTACCCCTACAAAAATTGCCATAGCTAATATCGGAGACTCCCGAATTTATCTTCTATCTCAAGGCTCATTTTCGCAAATAACGAAAGATCATAGTCTTGTCGAAGAGATGAGACGTGAAGGAAAAATTACTGCCAGTGAAGCAGAAAGTCATCCGCATAAAAATATCATCACACGGGCGCTAGGAATAGACATTGAAGCGAAAGTCGATTGTTGGGAAATCCCTACCAATAAAAATGACCGGTTCCTTTTATGTACAGATGGGTTAAGTAATGAAGTACCTGACGCAGAGATAATGAGAACCCTAGAGACGATTGAAAATCCTCAGGAAGCTGCTCAGCTACTAGCTGATCTCGCTAATCTCAATGGAGGAAATGACAACGTAACAGTTGTGATTGTTGATGTGAGACAGGGAGAAGAGGCTACTAATCCCTCAATTATTTCCTCTATCCCTATATCCATGACACCGCTAACCACAGACAATTCTTCATCAACAAGGGATCATGATATAGAAAAAGCTTCCACGAAAGAAAACGAGTGGAAAGCAACCCCTGAGAATATTAGAAAACTCCTTGCCACAGCACTAGTGATGCTAGTGATCATTGGCTTATTCATTGGGCGGTACGCTCGAGATAATTATTTCGTTGGGTTTGAACAAATTGGGGATACTTCTATAGAGAACTCACAAATACTGATTTATCAAGGAAGAACCAACAGCATTCTTTGGTTTGATCCCACGGTTGAAGAGAGAAGACCTATTCTCGGCAGGGATCTAGACGAAAAAATAATTACAGAAATCCAAGAAAAACCTCAGTTCGAAACTCTCCAAGACGCTATTCAATATTTAGATGCGCTTCAAGAAGAAATAGCTAAGGAATAAGTAGAAATCGATTGACATTTACCAAAATGAAATCCCGAAATCGTAACGTCGAATTCTTCCTCCTCCTTTTCGTCGCCATCCTTGTTGTGGCTGGATATGTACTAGCTAGCTTAGGAAGATCATCTTCTATCCCGGCAAATATCGTCCCGTTTCTAGTTGGGATTTTGCTACTCCTCCTTTTGGCGCACTTGGCCGTAAGAAAATTTGCTCCCCGAGCAGATTTTTCGTTGCTCCCATTAGCAGGCCTTCTAAACGGCATTGGGTATTTTGTTATTGCACGTCTGGATAAAGATCTAGCTGGATTACAGGCAACATGGACACTATTTGGCGTCGGTGCTTTTATCGCCACACTTGTTCTAATCCCACAAATCCGTCGAATAGAACAATACCGCTACATATTAATGACGATCGGCGTGATCTTTTTGATCATGCCCTTAATCCCAGGATTCGGCAGAGAAATTAACGGAGCAAGGATCTGGGTCTCTCTGGGCTCCATCAACTTCCAACCAGGCGAATTTGCGAAAATTGTTCTGGCAATTTTCTTTTCAGCATACATAGTCGAAAAGCGCGATGTCTTATCGGTAACAGGGGCACGACGCTTTGGCGTTGCTGTCCCAGATTTTCGTCACCTTGGCCCAATCCTCCTTGCCTGGGGCGTGTCATTAGTAGTAATGGTTGCAGAAAAGGATCTTGGATCATCTCTTCTTTTCTTCACGCTCTTTATTTCATTGCTATGGATCTCAACTGGTAAAACCTCATACCTAGTGATGAGTGCAGCACTTTTTTTCGGAGGAGCCTTACTAGCATGGAGTCAATTTTCCCATGTACAGGAAAGAGTCGATATATGGATACATCCCTTTAACGACCCAACTGGAGATGGCTATCAAATAGTGCAGAGTTCATTTGCGCTTGCAGAAGGTGGACTTACAGGAACTGGTTTAGGAGTTGGAAATCCTGAGAATATCCCTGCAGTTGAAACAGATTTCATTCTTGCAGCGATTGGCGAGGAACTTGGCCTCATAGGGACAACGGCAGTTCTAATACTATTTGTACTCATGGTTGGATCTGGACTTAGAATTTCCCTGACATCTACTCGACCATTTGAAAAGCTTCTATCAGCAGGGTTAACGACTTTGCTTGGTTTCCAAGCATTTGTCATTATCGCTGGTGTTGTTCGTCTCCTTCCACTTACCGGAGTCACCCTTCCATTCGTCAGTTATGGGGGGAGTTCTTTACTTGCGAACTGGATTCTTCTAGCGCTCCTTCTCAGGATTTCTGATGAAGCGCGTAAAGGTGAAGAAGGTAAGGCCCCAACTGCATCGGAGCCTCAATGAATCGCAATATACGAATTCTAGGGGCTGCACTCATACTCTGCTTTGTTGCCCTTTTTGTGCAGTTGAATAGGATCCAGATATTCCAGCAAAAAGAACTGCAAGAAAATCCCAGCAATATGAGATCTGTGATCCAGGACTTCAATCGAGAAAGAGGAGATATCTTCACGATAGATGGAAAGCTAATTGCAGAATCTCAAAAAATTGACGCTCAACTCAAATATGAACGCTTGTATCCATATGGAGACTTATATGCACATTCAGCTGGCTTTTTCTCTTTTCAATATGGAGCTGATGGGTTAGAGCGTTACTACAATGACCAACTCGCTGGACAAACTGAGACGCAAAAATTCAATAGTCTGAAAGATATTTTTTCTGTCACAGATACTTCAGCAGATCTCATTATTACCATTAACCATTCAGTACAGGAGGCTGCGAAAGAAGCGCTTGGTGAAAGAAACGGTTCCGTTGTTGTGCTTGATCCAAGAACAGGAGACATTCTTGCATTTTGGAGTTATCCCTCATATGACCCGAGCATCTTCGGTTCCTCTGACCTACAAGCAGGAGAAAAAGCGTGGGAGGAGTTTTCTGCGCTTCCCACCGGAGAGGACCCACGACTCCCCAAAATGTACAGAGAGATTTTTTTTCCAGGGTCAACTTTTAAACTTGTTACCGCAGCAGCAGCGCTAACTTCAACAGCTGCAACTCTCACTGAACCTGAGTTTGAAGTACGAACTACCTATACGCCACCACTTACTACTTTCCCCCTTCAAAACTATGCCGGAAGTACATGCGGCGGCGACATACTTGAAGGGTTACGTGTTTCCTGTAATACGACATTTGCGGAATTAGCAGCAGAAATTGTTGGCGCCGAACCAATGATTGAAACTTCTGAAAAATTCGGATTTAATTCACCCCCGCCGATAGATCTTCCTTTTCCAGCCACCTCTATTTTCCCAGATAACTTCGGAAACCAAGTAGGTGAAACAAGCAACACCCCCCCAATCCCCATCCTTGAGAACACGCCAGCCCTCGCCCAGTCAGGGATTGGGCAATTCAATGTCAAAGGTAGCCCACTTCAGATGGCTCTTGTCGCAGCAGCTATCGCTAATGACGGGATACTAATGAAACCTCACCTTATGGATTCTTTTGTTGATCAGGCTGGAGAAATTGTTGATACCTACAAGCCGTTAATTTGGCAAAGCACTCTTTCACGACAAGATGCTCTAAGTCTTCAGCTAGCTATGGAAATAACAGCAACATCAGGGACAGCAACTAACTTAGCAATCCCTGGAATTGTTGTAGGTGGGAAAACAGGGACGGCACAAGTTGACGCTAACCGCCCAGATGATACCCATGGCTGGATCATTGGATATGCCGGAGCAGAAGGAGGGGATGCAACCGTAGCTATTGCGGTAATTGTTGAGTCAGTCACTGGTCAAGGCCAACTAACAGGGGGGGTTGACGCGGCCCCAATAGCGAAAGAAGTTCTCCTAGAAGCACTTAGAATTCAAGGAATTTTAGAGTAACCTTCATGATCTAAAAAGTTGCAAAGATGACTTTTATGTTACTGAGTTCTTAGGGTGAACCAATCTCCCCCTTTTTCGCTATTAAACTTTGTCCCTATGTCCGAACAAGGGCCCATAATCCTAGGTGGAAGATATGAACTTCAACGGCGACTAGCTCGCGGAGGTATGGCTGAAGTTTTTCTCGCCCAAGATCAACTTCTCGGTCGACCTGTTGCGGTCAAAGTATTATTCCCTGAATTCGCTACAGATCCTTCATTCGTTGAACGATTCCGTCGCGAGGCGCAAGCAGCGGCGAATTTAAGTCATCCAAATATTGTCGGAGTGTATGACTGGGGAAGAGAAGGAAAGACATATTACATAGTGATGGAATATGTTGAAGGAAGAAGCCTTTCTGAGATTATTCGCACGGAAGGACCTCTTCCAGCGGTCCAAGCAGCAGAAATAGCGAAAGAAATAGCGTCAGCTCTTGGATTCGCCCATAAGAACGATGTGGTGCATCGAGATATGAAATCCGGAAATGTGATTGTCTCGAATTCAGGGCAAATAAAGGTCGCTGATTTTGGAATCGCAACAGCTATCTCTGGAACTGGACAATCCAATTTGACCCAAACTGGAGCTGTGATGGGAACAGCAACTTACTTTTCCCCTGAACAAGCTCAAGGGAAACCTTTGGATGGCAGGAGCGACTTATATTCACTCGGTATTGTTATGTACGAAATGCTCACAGGGTCTCCGCCCTTTAGCGGAGATAGTCCAGTCTCAATTGCCTATAAGCATGTGCAGGAGCAACCAGAGCTTATCTCAACAAAACGCCCAGGTGTCGCCGAAGCTCTTCAGGCGATAACAGCAAAACTCTTAAATAAGGAACCTGATCAAAGGTATAGTCGCGCAGAGGAACTCCAATCGGACCTAGAAAAATTCATCTCAGGTTGGCATTCTTTAGGGCCAGAGGGCCTCTCAGAAACCACTGAAGTGAAATCAGTTGTTGACCCTATGGGAGCTGCGACCACGCAAGTGAATCCGGTTCAGGTAAACCAAGGAGCACCTGATCCGAATCATCCTGGCCCACCATATCCGCCTCAGTATTTTGACCCTTATGAACGCAATGACCGTCGGATTTGGCTTTGGGGACTTCTTACAGTGGGTCTTCTTGCAGCGCTTGTCGCACTTATTATTATCCTGGTGAATGCAATTGGAGGTTCATCCAGCTCCGATAGTGAACCAGTTCAAATAGGAACACCCGGCCCAGTTGTTTCTGACGCAGTAGTTGTTCCCAATGTTGTAGATCTTGGGAGAGACCAAGCAGTTACTTTATTACAAGCAAGGGGATTAGAAGTTGGACGTTTAACAACTGAAATTAGAACCGATATACCTTCTGATAGGGTCCTTAGCCAAAACCCTGAACCTGGAGTTGAAATTGAACCGGGTGAAACTGTAGACCTCGTTGTAAGTGTCGGGCCCGAATCAAGAGAAGTTCCAGTAACTGTAGGTTTAACGCAGGAAGAAGCATTAAATCGTTTACAAAATGAAGGATTTCAAAATATTGAGATTTATACAATAAAGACGAATGACTATGATGTCGGTGTTGTCGCTGAGCAAGAACCAGAAGCCGGGTCAGCACTAGAACCAAATAATGTAGTCGTTATTAGAGTTTCCGATGGTCGGGTAAGTGACTTAATCCCAAATATTGTCGGCAGAAACCGTTCAGAGATTAATGAACAATTAATTGAGAAAGGTTGGACTGTAATTATTGAAGAAGTAGAAGTAGAAAACGTAGAAGATGAAGTCGATGTTATTCTCTCAATTTCTCCGGATGAGGGAACTGACCATAGCCTTGAAGAAGTTGTTACTGTCCAAGTATCCGTTGGCCCTTCTACAGTTATCGTTCCTTCTGTTATCGGCCAAACAGTCGGAGCAGCTGCCATTCTTTTAGATGATAGGAATTTGTTTGTTGACCCCCCAACTGATTGTGAAGTTGACCCTGAGTCGCCGAGTGTCGAAAGGGTAGTAAGTCAGGTTCCTGAAGCTGGTACCGCTGTTGCTCCGGAAAGTACAGTATCGATATGTGTCGGGGTAGCTGCTGAAATTGAACCTACGCCAGAACCTGAACCAGAACCAGAACCTACGCCAGAACCAGAACCAGAACCGGAACCTACCCCAACACCGGAACCGGAACCTACCCCAACACCTGAGGGGGAATAGAATTATAAATCGTCTACTCTCATAGAAAATTCTGGATCAAAGTTAAACCATTTTCAGTGAGAATAGATTCTGGATGAAATTGAACACCTTCGACAGGGTATGTCGAATGCCGTAACCCCATTATGAGTCCGTCGTTAGATTCAGCTGAAATTTCAAGTTCATCTGGAAGCGAAGCAGCTTCAACAATCAAGGAGTGATAGCGAGTAGCACGAAACGGATTTGGTAGATCATTGAAAACCCCTTTCCCATCATGGTTAATCTCAGAGGTCTTTCCATGCATGATTTCTGGAGATCGTATGATATTCCCTCCAAAAACTTGCCCGATGCATTGGAGGCCTAAACACACTCCAAGAATTGGACAAATGTCCTTAAAGTGGTGGATGAGAGAATTCGAAATTCCTGAGTCGTCAGGAGTACCAGGACCTGGACTAATTAAAATTCTTTCAGGGTTAATATCGATTGCTTCATCTAATGAAATTTTGTCATGTCGAAAAACTAAGGGTTCTACACCTAGTTCACCGAGATATTGAACGAGGATGTAAACAAACGAGTCGTAATTGTCGATTACAAGTACTTGAGGAGCCATTATTGCGAGGGTAGTAGATCTTCAAGGAAATATGTCGGGAAATAACATTTCTGGCCCCTGTCTTCTATCATTGGACCTATGGGAAAACCTCCAAAGGATCGAAAAACGAACAGTCGAATCACTGAAAAGGGAACGCGACCTGCCAACCTTCCCCCAACTGGGACAACTTCGATGGGGTATGTCTCCTCAAAGAAAATCAGCTCCAGATGGGTTGCCCCAACAATGTTTTCTCTACTTGGATTGGGCACCCTTATGATCATTGTCAATTATGTGGACCTCCTGCCCGGAGGAACAAATAATTGGTATTTGTTGGGAGGGCTAGGGATGGTCCTCGCAGGGATCATTACCGCTACTCAACTTCACTAATTGAAGTGCTTAAAGAGTATTAATGTTCTAAGTTACATGAATGTAATTATCCCCATTTTTACTCACAGCCTGTGGATAAGTTACTATTTTCCCATGTCAAACATCTTTAACATAAACAACACAGTCCACAAGGCCCTCATATTATCAATGAATTAAACAATAGAATTGCGAAGTTACTCTTCAAAAATTAGATCCATTTCAGCCATACAGTGCCGTGGAGGTTCAGGGTCTTCAGTCGGAGCTACAGTCATTCTTACCTCACTCCCACATAACGAACAGGAATAATTAAGCTTCACTTTTCGCAGTTCACCCGCAGGAGGTGGTTCAGGTAAAGGAGAAGCCAGAAGCCGGAAAATACTTATCCCTATTCGGAAAATCAAGTAACTTGCCACAGCAGCTACAAGGACACTTAGGATCGTAACAAACACAAGACCTATCGTAGGGCGAGAACATCAGTGTTGTGTCCGATTTGTGAATGAGGGTACCCCTTAGAAGCTTAAAGTTGTATATTGCTAAGAACCGCAGGTATTCGATTGAGTCCATCAGAACGAGCATTCATGAACAAATTGTGGCAATCTTTTATACAGATCTCAATTGAATAGAAAGTGATGAATGATAATGGAAATAGATTTAGCCTTAACCATCCTTCGAGTTTCTCTTGGACTTACCCTTGCCGCACACGGGTACAACAAATTCTTTAAAGGTGGAAAAATTGAAGGAACTGGACGATGGTTTGACAGTATGGGGATGCGCCCAGGGAAAATTCATGCTTATTTCGCTGCATGTGGTGAAATAGGATCTGGGTTTTTTCTTGCAGCTGGATTTCTTACCTCCTTCGCAGCCCTTGGTTTCGTAGGACTGATGTCAGTAGCGTATTGGACGGTCCATAGCAAGAATGGATTTATGGTACTTAACGAAGGTTGGGAATATGTCTTTGTTTTGGCTGTAAGCGCTATCACCGTCTCTATGCTCGGACCCGGAGAATGGTCAATTGATCACGAGATTGGATGGGCGGATAATCTCGACGGATATACCGGTCTTTTTATTTCAGCCGGAGGTGGAGTGGCAGCAGCACTACTTCTATTGGGGCTCTTCTATCGCCCACCGAAATCTGAATCTACGTAAGCGAGAACTAACGTTTTTCTCCACGGAGGTCAAAAGCAATCTTTATTCCTCCTAAGGGGCCCGATTCGGCAGCATGACGAATAGCTTGTTTATACCTATCAAGTGGATATAAATCTGTTACAAGTTTTTCCAATTTCATTTCCCGCACTAATTCGAAAGCTAAATTGTAACTATTGGTTACCGTCCCATCAGGAAGCTTTTCAGTTCCGTATGTGTATGACCCAACCATTTCAATTTCACGATGCCATAACGGCGTAAGGTCCACCTTGGTAACGCCTGGCATGCCAAGCATGACAAGACGACCACGTGGCCTCGTTATTTCTAAGGAAGTCTTAATAGAGGACGCACTTCCGACAGCATCAATCGTTACGTTGCTCCCACCAGACAAAGCATTGCCGATCATCTTACAGCCAGTGACTTGTCTCACAGCGCGTTTTAATTCAGTTGGTTCAACAACAATGTCAGCACCGAATTCTTCTGCTAATGAACGTTGTAAGGGATATTTTGCGGCAGCTATTACCACACCCGCTTCAGTAAATTGACGGATAGCAGCGATGCTGCAAAGTCCCATAGTTCCTGATCCTTGAACAACAACAACATCGCCAGATTGGATTTTCGCCTTTAGTGCTGTGTGGACGCCTCCTGCAGCGGGTTCAAGGATCACCGCCCCTTCATCGGAAATATCGTCAGGAACTTTATGGATCTGGGACTTGTGTGCAATTAATTCTGTGCTCCATCCGCCTCCAGTGCCAGCGCAATACCCTATTTGAATCCCATCTCCTATAGGCCCATTTAATAAATATCCATAGTCATCGCCATCTCCCGGTGAAGCGCCGACAAAAGCTGGTTCTTCTCCTCTGCTTTCAGGACCTAAAACAGGCTCGAGCGCAACCCGACTACCATCTTCGAGTTCTCCTACAACTTCATGCCCTGGAACAAAAGGAAATGAAACAAGGGTTTCAAAATATCGGCTGGACTTTCCGTCGACAGTAGCGAGGTCACTGCCACAAATACCAGAGAGTAGAGGAAACACTCGAACCCAACCTTCCCCAGCTAACTCCGGTGGATCAATGTCTTTTAACCGGAGAGGGCCAATTTCTGATCCGATTCCAGGCGAGAGCCGTGACCCTATTGTCGCCGCAGCATACCGCAGTTCTTTCCGTTCAAAAATGAGTGCCTTCACACTCGCAACGTTAGAGGATTTCTTCCACTTTTGGACATAGAAGGCAAAAATTTCTATCTACCTTTACTCATCTGATCAAATCCTGTGCCAATCTACATATGGGTCTATCTACATCTAAAGGAGCGTATACGTGGATTTTCAACATCTAGAAGGCTTTGCTTTAGTAACAGGAGGAACTGGGGGGATCGGGTCGGCTATTTGCCGACTACTAGCGAAACAAGGCAGTAAAGTTGCATTTACTTATTTCCAGAACAAAGAAGCTGCTGAAGATCTTGAAGCTACTCTAAGCACACTCGGGAAGGGTTCAGTTTCTGGGCCTGTAGATTTACGCAACCCTGATGGGATTTCATCATTTGTTCATTCTCTTCAGGACGGAGGAGGAATCCATACCCTCATTCATACAGTTGGGCCTCCAGTACCTCAAACACACTTATCTAAGATCTCCCCTGAACTTTTTAAAGAACATGTGGAGTTAGAAATAAATGGATTTTTCAATACTGTCTATGCATCACTTCCATTCATCCGAGCAAGTCAGGGAAGCATCATAGCCGTTACTACCGCTGCAACTGATAGGTATCCAATCCGAGATGGATTGTCGGCGAGTCCGAAGGCGGCAGTTGAGACACTAATACGCGGGCTAGCGGCTGAAGAAGGAAAATTTGGAGTAAGAGCGAATGCCGTTGGGCCAGGAATGCTTTCGGACGGAATGGCGGAAGAGCTCATTGCTAGGGGTGAATACAGCCAACAAGATCTCGACATCGCCACAAGAAATATTCCACTACGGCGTTTCGGGAAAGCAGGTGATGTAGCAGAAGCCGTGTGTTTTCTCGCTTCCGAAAAGGCAAACTATATAAGCGGTCAAATCATAAATATTGATGGAGGATATACCGCCTAAGGTTAACGATTATTTCGAACGAGTGCTTTATCAAAAACCTCTTGTAAACGTAAAGCTAACTTCTCGCTAAATTCTTTTCGCTGTGGGGCTGAAATTCGTCCACCTTCAGGATTAGATAGCTCCATTGGCTCTCCCACTACATAACATACTCGTGCGCGTTTTGGAAACTTCGCGCCTGAAGGAAGTGCATGCTCTGTTCCTGCAATACCAACTGGAACAACTTTCGCACCTGTGCGAGCTGCTAAAAAAGCTGCTCCATCGAAAACTTCACCAACTTTATTTCCTATTTGCCGAGTTCCTTCAGGAAACATGACGATTGACTCTTCTTTCTCTAAAAGTGTTTGAGCTGCTTTTAAAGCTCCGCGGTCCCCGGTACCTCTTGCAATAGGGATTCCCCCAAGAGCAGAAATGAACCATCCCACTGGTTTTGGTGAGAATAGTGACTCTTTCCCTAAAAAATTTTGCCTTCTTCGTGTCAGTGTTACAAGCAATGGGGCATCCAGATTTGAACGATGAACTGGAGCGACAATGACCGGTCCGGGCGTATCAAGATATTCTCTATCTATTCCCTCAACTTTGCAGTAGTAGCGGCCAAATAAATGCGTTAGGAAGAGCCAAACTAGCCTATGAAAGCGCATCCCATTTCTTGATGAAGCTACTGCCAATGCATATTCTAAACTTGCCCTTTTCTTCTTTGGAGAAGTCATTCTGCTCCATTCTGCTGATTGGTTTACTAAGCCTTATTTATGATTCGAAAGTTGCGTGGGGTTGATTCTCTCTTAAACCTGTAGGAGTGACTCTTATAAATTCTGCCTTTTCCCAGAATTCTGGGATTGTTCGGGCGTTGCTATAACTCATTCCGCTCTTTAACCCTGCAACAAGTTGAGCGATCACCTTAGAAACTTCTCCCTTATAGGGAACGACGCCTTCGACTCCTTCAGGTGCTCTTTGTTCAAAGTATTCATCGTCGACAGGTTCACCGAATCTATGGGCACGAGCTTCAATCGCTTCAAAACTCGCCATCCCTCTAACACGTTTGACTAGTCCTCGTGGTGAAGATTCAACGTCGCCAGGACTTTCCTTTGTGCCTGCAAACATCGATCCAATCATGACACTGTCAGCTCCAGCTGCGATCGCCTTTGCAATGTCTCCAGAAGACTTGATACCCCCATCGGCTATTACGGGGACTGGTACATCACTAGCAGAGAAAATAGCTGTTAATTGAGGTACTCCGACTCCTGCAACTAATCTGGTTGTGCAAACACCGCCAGGGCCGACACCTACCTTAATTGCATCCGCTCCTGCCTCACAAAGGTCTTCTGCACCGGCTTGTGTTGCGATATTGCCAACAACCACATCAGTTTCTGGGAACTGATCCTTAAGTTCTTTGAGAGCATTGATGGAATGTTCAGCATGGCCATGAGCAATATCTAACACTAAAAGGTCCACTCCAGCTGCGACTAGAGCCTTACTTCGAATAACTGCGTCATGGTCAGTCCCCACTGCTGCCCCGACAATAAAAGAGCTGTCTTCAATTTTCACATTTTCAACCATTGTGGCTTGCGCTTCCACTGGCATGAAGCGGTGGATAATACCTACTCCTCCTAATTTTGCGATGGTGAGAGCCATTTCTTCTTCGCATACGGTGTCCATATTTGCTGCGATAATAGGAAGATTTATATTGATGTTTCTAGTAAGGCGAGTTGTCAAAGAGACATCTTGGCGACTTCGGATTGATGAACGACGGGGAACAAGAAGTACATCATCAAACGTTAATCCTGTCTCTAATCGTTCTAATCCTTTTTTCCCTAGTGTCACATTGGCTCCAATGCTTAGAATATTTCTACCGAAGTGAAGGCTATCGCAGTAACTACAAGAACGCCTAAATTCTAATAAACAAAGGCTACTTTGAGATAGAACAGTCCCGTTGGAGGTTTCAGCTTGATAAATATGGCCTAAAATTGAATTAAGAACATGGAATCCGATGGCCCCTTTTACGATGAAATGACACCTGGCATGGTGTTTCCATCACCTCCTGCTGTTTCCGTTGATAGTGGGGTAGCCGCTTCGTATCAGTCGATAGCTGGCGAAGCCTTTCCTCTTGTGCTTGATCAGCAACTTTGTAGTGCAGTAACTGGGTCTTCTTCGCGACTTGTCAGCCCAGGTCTTCTTCTTCACCTTTCAATTGGGGCAAGTACAGTTGCGACAAAAAATGTCATAGCAAATCTTTTCTATAGAGATGTTCGTATCCTTCGACAGGTTTTTATTGGTGAGACCATAGAGACTGTCACTCGGGTCGTTTCTATGAGTGATAGTGCTCCTCGTGAAGGGCGGGAACCACGCGGCAAGGTTCTATTAAATATAACGACGACAGCAGATGGAGAACCTGTACTTGACTATCAACGATGCCCATTGGTTCGTCTTAGAAATAAGGAGCTACCTGGCTACAACGACGATTTAGGTCAAAATCCGAAATTTGAAATCGAAACTTATCTTGATGAGTCAATTTCACAGTGGGACCTTCACCATCTTCCGGATTCACCTCAGATGGTGATTGGGGCTGTTATTGAAGATCCCCTCCGTGATATTGTCACTCAACCAGCAAGTCTCGTCAGACTCACCCATAATCTTGCAGCTGTCCATCGTGATGTTGATGCTTCACCATATGAAAAGCCACTTGTCTACGGCGGCCACACAGTTGCCCTTGCCCAAGCTTCACTTAGTAGAATATTCCCAGGGGTAGCTTCGATAGTGGGATGGCATACATGCGACCATGTAGGACCAGTCTTTGAAGAGGACCTATTATCATTTGAACATCGACCTCTTGAAGAAATTCCTACGAAAAATGGTCGACTTGTCGCAGTTCAAGTTAAAGCATTCGCCCATAGGAACAATACTGAACCAACTGAAGTCCTTGATTGGGTCCCAGTTCTTTTTCTGCGTTAGAGAGATAGGAAGTAATTATGTCTGATCCGTTGCAATCATTCCGACTCGATGGGAAAGTTGCTGTCGTTACAGGTGCTTCAAGTGGAATAGGAGAACAGACGGCCAAGCTCTTTTCGTCAGTTGGGGCAACTGTTGTTGCTGCAGCTCGAAGAGTTGACCGGCTGGAAAGACTTTCCGATGAAACCCCAAATGTTATTTCCTGCGCTTGCGATGTCACAAGTGACCCTGATTGCGAAAATCTTATCCAGAGCACTCTAGATCGATTTGGAAGAGTAGATGTCCTTGTAAACAATGCAGGTATAAGTGATCCCGTACCAGCTATAGATGAAGATTTAGAAGAATTTCGACGCGTAATTCAAATAGATCTCATTTCATGTTTCTACCTCGCTCAGCTTTCAGCGAGAATCATGCAAGAGCAGGACACAGGGGGAAGCATCATAAACGTAGCTTCAATTCATGGATTTGTAGGGTCTGCCCCGAACAATCAGCCAGGATACTCAGCTGCAAAAGGAGGTCTTGTGAACCTAACCAGAGAATTAGCTTTGGAATGGGCACGATTCGGAATTCGTGTGAATGCTGTCGCTCCAGGGTATGTAGCGACAGAACTTACAGATGAAATGATCGCCGGTGATAGCGGAAGAAAATGGATTGAACGCAATACGCCTCTCCGACGACCTGCAGCAGTAAATGAACTTGATGGAGCCATGCTTCTTCTTGCATCAGAAGCCGGAAGCTATATCACCGGCGAGACAATAGCAGTCGATGGCGGTTGGTTAGCGCGCTAACAGGCAAACTCTGGTTTAATATGCATCTATGGACCAGAACCCTGTAACTAAATCCTTAGACCTAACCGGCAAGGTTGCAATAATCACTGGTGGAAGTCGTGGCATCGGAAGATCTATTGCTACTGGTTTTGCACAACACGGAGCGAGCGTGGTGATAACGAGTCGTGACCAAAGCAGTTGCGAAAAAACTGTAAAGGAAATCACGAAAACCGGAGGTACAGCAATTCCGGTAGCAGCCCATATAGGGAAGTTATCGCAGGTTGAAAATCTTGTTCAACAGACGGTTGAGGCGTATGGAACAGTAGACATCATCGTCAATAATGCGGCAAACCCTTTGATGCTTGGCGTTGGAGACATCACCCCAGAAGCATGGGAGAAAGCATTGAACACAAATTTACGAGGTCCAGTTTTTCTCGTGCAAGAATCGTTACCGTACCTTGAAGCAGGAACTGGCGGGTCAGTGATTAATATGCTGAGCAATGCAGCGTTTATGTATCCCCCGAACCATCTTCTCTATTCTGTCGCTAAAGCCGGATTAGATGCAGCGACGAGGTCAATGGCTGCACAGTTGGCTTCAAAGAATATTCGGGTGAATGCAATGGTACCGGGGACAGTCGACACCGATATGGTGCAAGCGATGCCAGAGTCATTCCAAAAAATGGCAGCAAAAGGATCTCTCCTGCGAAGAGCAGCTCAACCTGATGAGATGGTAGCCATGGCACTAGTATTGGCATCAGACGCTGGCAGTTTTATGACAGGGCACACTTATTTCGTTGATGGAGGCCAGAGTTACAGGTGACTAAGATCAGTTTCCCCTTCCTTTTAGCATCGGTAGATGTTGGTTGGATCGAACTTTTAGCCTCTTTAACTCTACTTATCATCACGCTAGCGATTTCGATTGTACTGAAACTCCAGATTGAAAGATCCGTTATCATTGCCAGCTTACGAGCCGCTGTGCAACTCATAGCAGTCGGGTTTCTTTTTACAGCTATCTTTGACCATGACCTCGCCAAAACATGGGCCTGGATTTGGGCCGGACTGATGATTGTTATCGCTACTCTCGTGGTAGAGCGAAGAGTGCCTGATATCGATGGCATCAGGAACCCAACGTTCCTATCAATAAGCGCTTCTGTTGCTATAACACTTGGAATAATTTTTCCGTTAGGGATATTCGATGCAGGAGCGGTGAACATCGTCGTCATTTCCGGGATAACAATTGGGAATATCATGCCCGCAACCGTCCTCGCTGTCCATGAACTTCAAAACCAGTTTCGGCTCAGAAGAGGAGAAGTTGAGTCTCTACTAGCACTAGGCATAGGTATGAAGAACATACGACGGTTTCTCTGTCCGGCCATTATCAAATTAGCGATCATGCAACAGGTTGAGAGGACAAAGGTTGTAGGTCTAATTGCATTACCGGGCGCTATGACAGGTCTTCTTCTCGCAGGTGTTGACCCTATCGACGCTGTGATAATTCAATTGATCGTGATGTATATGATTCTCGGAGGAACCGTTGTAACAGCAAGTATCGTTGTTTGGTTTGGTTCACGGAATGCATTTACGGCTGACCAGAGATTATCTACTTGGACAGATTTTAATTAATTTTTTTAGAGAAGATTACTCTTCTGGGAGAAGTCGGTTACTTATCTCGATCGCGATTTCTGATGGGGACTGTCCATCGGTATCGACCTGCTCAAAGGTGGCGTATGCATCTTGGCGGTGATTGTAAATTTCTTTGATCCGTTCTTCAAAATCGCTCGAATCTAAGAGTGGCCTTTTTGAACGGTCTTCTTTGAGAAGCCTTTCGATGATTTCATCTATAGGGGCAGAAAGGCAGAATATACGGCCATTTTGGGAAAGGGCTTCTACATTTATCGGATCAAGGAGCAACTTTCCACCAGTCGCGACCACAAGATCCGTCTTTGGAGCTAGTTGTCGACTTATCTCTCTTTCATATTCCCGAAAAGACTCTTCTCCTTCTTTCTCAAAAATTTCTGGAATAGGGCCGTAGAGTTGCTCGATAACGGTATCGGTGTCAACAAAATCCTTTTCTAATCTCTTTGCTACAAGCATCCCTACAGTGCTTTTTCCTGACCCCATAAATCCGGTCAGAATTATATTAAGGTTTTGATGATTGTTGCTCATAGGAATATCTCCATACTAGATGCCTTCTCGTGTTTGGAGAGTTGAATACTGTGATTGCGAAGATAGCGCGTCATGTATTACCCAGTTTGTCTATAAGGAGCTAAGTTCTTTTTATGATCATTGGCCTTCACCATGTAGCTATCTCAGTACCTAACCTTGATAAGGC
>PVBE010099532.1_pt1 | contig 25008 bp, 22 predicted proteins | sample 1631181 | NCBI WGS metagenome assembly PVBE01 (sample SAMN08397723, study PRJNA350692) | Marine metagenome, whole genome shotgun sequencing project. | isolation source: water | place: Pacific Ocean | collected 2012-04 | reverse complement strand
AGAGGAAGAGCGCGCCTTCATTGAAAACAATCCGTTATTACTTTCAGAAGTAGAAAAACTCAAAGAAATAACGGAGTCAACATCATCAATGGTTCCCATAGATCCTGTACTTCAAGAAAAACATATAAATAAAGCTCTTTCCTTGCTTCCAAAAAATACGAAGGTTGTTCCTCTAAGGCGTCGAAAAGTAACTCAACGGGGAGCGCTTGTCGCAGTGGCTGCTGCTGCTCTTGCGTTTATCCTGATCCCCGTATTGAATTCCCAAGACAATGAATCCGATAATAGTGAAATTTTAGCTACGGGCTTTACGGAGAGTTCGAGTTCATTAAAGAGTTCTGGTGAAATTGAAAGCGAGAATGAAACAGAGCCGCAAGCATCCATAATTCCTGAATCAGATGAAGATCCTGAAATGGTTGCTGAGTCCCCTCTGGATGCACCAACTACGAAAAACTCTAAGCCTCAATCTGAAATGGCCCCTGATGAAAATACTTTAGATACTGAATCTGGAGTTGCCTCTTCCGAAGAAGAGGAAATGACGATAGAAGAGGCAGAGACAGAAGCGGAGTCAGAGACAGAAAGTCCTCAAATTGCAAGTGCGGACATTTCTAGAGAAGACATTGTGCCTGGGGTTTTTGAAGGAACTGAAGCATTAGATAACTTATTGGAAACAACTAACAACCTATGGCAGGTAGAGCCAGAAATTTTTACTATTCCTTTATCAGCAAATTCGATAGGGAATTTCTTTACCTCAAACGCTGACTTTGAAACATGTTTAAATAACACTAACTTTTTAGAAACTAGCCAACACGTTGCCCTCCACCTACAAAGAGTAATACTCAATGAAATTCCTTCATTACTGTTAATTTCTGAAAATCTTGAATTAGAAACTGAACCAGTTGTCTCCATCTACCAAATAAACTCATCTTGTTCTCTCATCTTTGAAGACTCTCTTCTTGAAAGAACCCCTTCTGATTAAATCGTTTAGGAAAAAGAGTCGCTCTTTGACTCGTCTCGCGATAACCTCCCGAACATGACTGAAATCCCAGTTCCTGAACAAAAATCACATAATCAAACCGATAGTGATTCAGAAGATACGTGGCCGAAACAAATAACGGACCAAATCGTATCAAGGGTTGATGATGTTAGAGACAAAACTACAGGACCAGCTATCAAAATTAGTCGGACAGTTGTCTACGGTCTAACGGCTATCTTCCTTGTTCTTTTAAGTATTCCTTTTTTTATTATTGGTACTAGCCGTGGCCTCATAGAAATTTTTGATGCTTGGATTGTTTCAGACAGAAGCTCCGCTGTATGGATTGTGTATCTGATTACTGGTGTTCTATGGTTACTGATTGGGTACTTTTTCTGGCGTAAACGCCCCAAAAGAGCTGCTCAACCCAAAAAAAAGAGATCAAAGTAATGGGGAAATATGTCTGAACACAGACAAGTAATAATTATCGGATCTGGTCCAGCTGGACTCACTGCAGCTATTTATACCGCTAGAGCCAACTTGTCCCCCCTTGTAATAGAAGGTGAGCCGTCATCGACTAGCGATCAGCCGGGTGGACAACTGATGTTAACTACCGAAGTAGAAAATTATCCAGGTTTTCCTGAAGGAATTATGGGGCCGGACTTAATGCAGAACTTTCGATCCCAAGCAGAAAGATTTGGCGCGGATTTTTTAACACAAAAAGTGACTCGCGTTGACTTTTCCTCTTCTCCATTTCAAGTTTGGATTGGCGACGCAAATACCGAAGATGCAAGTTATTCAGCTGATGCAGTCATAGTCTCGACTGGCGCTCGATCAGTAATGTTAGAACTCCCTAATGAATTTGAATTAGTAGGGCATGGACTTTCAACATGTGCAACCTGCGATGGCTTCTTTTTTCGCGATCAGGAAATAGCTGTGGTAGGTGGAGGAGATTCCGCTATGGAAGAAGCTACTTTCCTCTCTCGGTTCGCAAGCAAGGTGACTATTATTCATCGCCGAGAAGAACTTAGAGCATCAAAAATTATGCAAGAACGTGCATTCTCAAATCCAAAAATTGATTTTTTATGGAACCACGAAGTAACGCAATATATCGGTGACTCAAAACTTGAAGGAATAACCGTTCGGGATGTGCATTCGGGAGAAGAAAGAAACATGGACCTCTCCGGACTATTTATAGCCATAGGGCATAAACCTAATACTGCTATTTTTATCAACAAACTAGACCTACTGGACAATGGATATATAGCCACTCAATCCGATTCATCTTTAACTAATGTCCCTGGAGTTTTTGCATGTGGAGACGTGCAAGATTTTACCTACCGCCAAGCAATCACCGCAGCGGGGTCTGGGTGTATGGCGGCAATTGATGCTGAACGCTGGCTAGAAGAACAAGCTAATTAAAAAAACCTCTCTTGTAGTTTCCAACCGTTCAACCTTCAACCTATTTTGGAGGCTACCGTGGAAAAACTAATAGAAACTTTTATCCATAAAGCAACCTAGGAGAAATTGTATGTCCGAAACCATCACAACACTTTCAAGTGCAACCTTCGACGAAGTGATCGGAGGAAGCGAGAATCCGGTTCTTGTAGACTTTTGGGCTGAATGGTGTGGCCCCTGTAAAATGATTGCTCCGATCCTTGAAGAAATAGCCTCTGAACAGGGAGAAAAGATTCAGATTGCCAAGTTGAATGTGGATGAAGCAAATGAAATCGCAACTCGATTTGAAGTTATGAGCATTCCTACGTTAATTGTTTTCGATAACGGAGTTCCTACAAAACGCATTGTAGGAGCAAAAGGAAAAGCTGCTCTTCTCGAAGATCTTGAAGAGTACCTGTAGGGCTCATAAAGAATTCTATTTTCCTTTCTATTCTTCTTCGTGATATACCGGAAAAATGAATAGTTTTCCTAGCGAACAGTTACCGCTTGGACTTGGGGACAGCGGAAAGATAGTGGACGACTTACATCGTCTTTTGGCAGCAGCAAATTTTCCTGCCTCTGTAGAAAATTCTTCTTTTACTGAAGAAACTGCCTCATCTCTACGTTCTTTCCAAGAAAGCCGCCACCTTGAAACCACTGGAGTATGCGATATCAATACTTGGTACGCACTAGTTGAAGCAGGATATGAAATCGGAGACCGACTCCTTTACCTTCAAAACCCTATGATTCGCGGAGATGACGTTGCAGAACTACAAAAAAGATTAGGAACTATTGGATTTGATTCTGGTCGAGTAGATGGCATCTTCGGTGAAAACACAGAAAAAGCTGTTCGAGATTTTCAGAGAAATGCTGGAATACCAGTAGATGCAATTTTTGGTCCTGATAGTCTTCATATGCTTAACCGTCTTGGACATGTAGGTCCAGGACAACCTGTTGCTGCAGTTCGAGAACACGAATCATTATTAACAAGAAATCCCAATCTTGATAACCGAAAAATAATTCTTGGTGAAGCAGGGGGATTGGGTTCTATCATTAATGAATTTTCTAGGGAACTTAACAACAAAAATTTAAGAGTAGAAACTATATCTCATTACGATGACCGGCAACATGCGCTATTATCTAACACTCTCAATGTTGATTTATACTTTGGGATTACTAGCTCTTCACTCCATCAACGGTCTATCTCTTACTTTTCCAATCAAAGGTATATATCTCCTGGAGGAGTATCTCTAGCCGATAGTCTTTATGAGCGCTTTCTCCCGATCCTTGGATCATCACTTGAAAAACATGGAAGAGCAACTCAGGTTCTTAGAGAAACGCGGATGCCTGCAATAGTTCTTTGTATTGGCCCAACTAGTGACTTTGTTGCCTTTGGCCCTAATTTAGCGATTGCAGCTGCAGAAGCTATCGTATCTTGGCTCACTGAACCACTTATTGATGATAAAATTTCTGATTAAGCATCAAAAAGGGATAAAAGACTTAAATTCTTTAAAATTGTATTTCCCCTGTTCAAACGGTACTTTTTGACATGAAGTCACAGGGTTTTCCCCAAGTTGGGGATAAAAACCTCTGAAAAACTCTAAACCCTAAAGTATTACTTTAGAGTTCAGGGTTTTGTCCTTATCTGTTGAGGAAATTCAAGGAAAGCTCATCCCTCTTTGATAGAAGTAAGGATTCGACCTAAATCATCCATATCAGCAAACTCTATGATGATTTTCCCGCGCTTTCCAGAGATCGAAACATTTACAACTGTATTCAGATGGTCAGACAACTGCTGTTCTACCTCCAGCGCAGCAGCCGATTTTGGGCGGGCTGGCTTCTTGTTTTTCTGAACTGGTATACCTTCACGAACTATTTTTTCAACATCACGAACCGATAATCCCTCTTTAACAATACGTTGCGCTAACTGGTCTTGATCTTGACGTGAAGTTAAAGCCAATAAAGCTCTAGCGTGCCCTGCTGAAATCTCTCCAGACAGTAAATAACTTTGAACTGAAGAAGGAAGATGAAGTAATCTAAGTGAGTTAGAAATTGAAGAACGGCTCTTCCCTACTCGTTGACCAACTGCTTCCTGGTTTAACCCAAAATCATCTATAAGTTGCTGAAAAGCCGCTGCTTCTTCCAATGGCCCTAAATCCTGCCTATGTAAATTCTCAACAAGAGCATGTTCTAGCGAAGTTAGGTCTTCTACGTCACGAATAATGGCAGGGATCTTCTCTAATCCTGCTCTTTTAGCTGCTCTCCAACGCCTCTCCCCTGCAATAAGTTCATAAGTGTCTGAATCCTTAGAACGCACAAGAATCGGCTGTAAAACCCCTACTTCACGCACTGAAGCTGTTAAATTCGAAAGCATTTCTTCATCGAAAATATCTCTAGGTTGGTAAGGGTTCACTTTTATAGCCCCTATAGGTAACTCTCTATACCCAGGGCCTCCCAAACGGATACCTGCTGTCTCATTACCACCTTCAGATGGAATGAGCGCTCCTAACCCCTTACCTAAGCCCTTTTTTTCACGCACCACCAGTAATCTCCTTTGCAAGCGATCGATAAGCAATAGCTCCTCGAGAAGAAGCATCATAATAAATAATCGGCTGCCCATAAGAAGGAGCTTCCGAAAGCCGAACTGACCTTGGCACTGTTTGCTGACAAACTCTCTCTCCGAAATGAGAACGGATTTCTTCAACTACTTGACCAGCAAGTTTTGTTCTTGCATCAAACATTACCAATGCAATGGTAGAAATATGAAGTTCTTTATTCAAATGGGTTTTGACACGTTCAACATTGCTTAATAGTTGTCCGAGCCCTTCTAAGGCAAGATATTCACATTGAATAGGGACAAGAACTTCATTGGCAGCAGTTAGCGCATTAACGGTTAAAAGCCCTATAGAAGGAGGGCAATCAATAAGAACAAAATCGTATTCTGAAACAACTGAAGAAATCGCTCCAGCTAATAAACGTTCTCTATTAAACGCAGAAACTAGCTCAATTTCAGCACCTGCTAAATCAAGATTCGAAGGAGCAACTGCAAGAGAGTCCCACTGAGTATGCAAAACACAATCCGCCATAGTTACACCATTAAGAATGACATCATACATAGAGGTATCAACCGACCGAGGGTCAATCCCAAGCGCTGAAGTAGCATTCGCCTGGGGGTCAAAATCAACAACTAAAACTCGATAATTCAGCTCGGCAATACATGCTGCAAGGTTTACCGTTGTAGTAGTTTTTCCTACTCCTCCCTTCTGATTAGCTATAGCAATAATTCTTGGAAGTTCATTGGTTGAAGCAGGATGTGGCTGAAAGGGAAAAAGATCCTCTAAGTCGCCTGATTGCTTTTGATCCACATTTACTCCTTGCTTTAAACTCCTACTCCTGTGTTTACATTACAACGCTTTGTCAACCCCCAACATCTCAACAAGGTGTTTCACGTGAAACATTTAAACAAAAACCGTGTGTTTCACGTGAAACACTCCTACCAGAGAGGTTTTTTATTAATAGCTCCAGGACGTCGGGGGTACCGTTGGTCAGGAAAATTACGAAGTTCCAAAGCTTGAAAAGTCCCAAAATCCGGTTGTTTTGTTTCTATTTTTTCAAACCCTAAGGGGAAAAGGCCCATTTTTGGCCAGCGGTCCATTGTTTTAGGAGGTTCGCTAATAATCATAAATCCGCCCTTTTTTAAAAATCGGCATCCGCATTCAGCAGTTTTAGGTGGAGGGGCGAAAGAACGAGCTGTAACAAAATCTGCTTTCCCTTCAAATTTTTCATCGCGTGCAGCTAATTCAGCTTCTCCGAAAAAAACTTCAATATTTCCGCCAAAAATAGGGTTCTCAGCCGCCCAGGAAAGAAATTCTGCTCTTTTTTTCTTTCGTTCAACTAAAAGATAGCTCCAATGAGGAAATTTTTCAGCTATAACAAATGCTGGAATCCCCCCACCTGAACCAAGATCAATCAATCGATGTGAGACCTGAGAGTCAAATGAAAGTCTATTTAATACCTCGATAAAGCCCATCCCATTTTTTAAATGTTCTTCTAAAGGAGCTGGGCCTAAAAATTTATGCTTTCGGGCATTTTCTAAGGTGTCAAATAATGTTTTCACTCGGTGTTTGCAGGATGGATAATGACATATCTCCTAGGTTCATCACCTTCGCTGCTGCTGGTTACAGTATCATTTTCTGCAACTGCATCATGAATAATCTTCCGATCTGCAGAAGTCATGGGTTCAAGAACTAGCAACTCTCCTGATTCATTGACAGTTTGAATTTGTCTGTGGGTAAATTCAACCAATGAAGCTTTCCTGCGTTCACGATAGCCTCCGACATCTACAGAAAGCCTGTTTGTTCGTCGTCCAGCTGCATGGCGTTGAACAGTGGTTCGTGCAAGGTCTTGAAGCGCATGAAGAGTACCAGCTTTTGGCCCTATCAATAGACCTACATCATCACCATCAATCGAACCAATGATTCTTTCATCCTCTAAGTGGGTTTTTGAAGATGCCTCCAAATCGAATCCTTTAATAATTCCATCCAAAAATACGATCACAGCCTGTTCTTGATCAGCAAGTGGCATAAGTTCTCTTTCTTCCATCTTCTCCGCCTTTTCCCTTTTTTGGCTAGTGTCCTTCTTATTATTTTTCTTACGATTCGGTGTATTTTTCTCTTGATTTTTAGGGGTTTTAGGTGCTGATTTTGAACTATTCTGCCTATTTCCCTGTTGTTTTTTTCTATTTTGTGGCTTTTTCCGGTTATTCCCTTTTCTAGAGTTATTTTCTTTTGCTTTTGGGCCAACAGGTTTTACGCGTGCGCGAACCCGAGCTTCAGTCTTTTTTAATCCAAGCCACCTATTTTCAGGTGCTGTGACAACTTCAAACTCAGCGTCTTCTCGCGCTACTCCTAATTGGTCTAATGCTAATTCTTCTGCAGCGGCAACATCTTCACCGCGAACTTCTACCCATTCCATATTTATTTTTCTTTTCTTTTCTTTTTACGACGTCGTGAACCTGGCGCGTCTTGTTCGGTTTCTTTTTTCGGCGTTACCCTTTTAGAGTGGGGTCTTGCTGATGGTTCTTTACGCTCTGCCACTTTCCCTTTTTTTACTGTTTCTGCTGGTAGTGGCTTTTTTTTGCGTTTTTTTGGAGGGTTAGCTACCGGACGGCGTGAACCGTGATTGCCTGATCCCTTTTGCGAGTTCGAATTCTTTAAATTTTCCTTTTCGCGTTCTTCTATTTCTTTTGCTGTTGGAATAACTACTTTGCCTTCTTCTTTGTTATCTCCATAAAATCTCTTGGTTATAAACATCTGTTGGCCAACTCGAAAGACATTTGACGTTATGAAATAGAAAATGAGAGCAGTAGGAAACGCAAATGAAAAAACAGGCAGCATAAATGGAATTATTTTCATCATTGCTGCTTGCTGCGGGTTCATAGTATTTAAAGAGCGTCCCTGTATTTGTTTTTGTTGCAGCCAAGAAGAAACTCCTACAATGAGTACAAGAAATAAGTACGGAAGTCCTGTTACAAAACCCTCTCCTAAGGCAGAAGATGGGCTCTGAGAAAGATCTAAGCCGAAAGAACTCATGGTTGTTGTGTTTGTAAGATCTTGATACAAGTCGGCGTTTTGATCTACCCACTCAGGGTTATACGTCCGATCAGCGAATACGGTTATTTCTGCTGAACCACGTGTAACTGAGTCACCGACAGCGAGACCGAGATCTCCGACCCTTCTAGTTAATCCACGAACTACATAAAATAAGCCTAAAAACACTGGGGATTGGAATAATATCGGAAGACATCCCCCTAATGGATTCACGTTGTTCGCTTGGTACAACGCCATCATCTCCCGGTTTAATTTATCTCGGTCATTTCCATGTTTTTGGCGGAGTTTCTTTGTTTCTGGCGCAAGTCGTTGCATTGCCAACATGGATTTAGTTTGTCGGAGAGTTACCGGAGTCATAATAACCATAAATATCAAAGTAAATATGATTATTGACCCACCATAACTGGGCCAGAAGTTATAAATTTGAGTCAAAATATCTGCTAAAAAACTGAACATTCTAGACATTTTTGCTCCTTATTGGAACTGGGTCATACCCGGAATTTCCCCAAGGATGACAACGCAAAAGACGTTTCATAGAGATCCAGCTTCCTTTGGTAACTCCATGATTTTCAATAGCTTCGTCTGCATATTCTGAACAGGATGGAAAATAACGGCACGTTGGTTCTCTAAATGAAAAAACTTGTTGATAGCCGTGTATCAATAATTTTGCTGTTTTTTTTCCTATTTTAGGTAAATGTATTCTGTTGATCATTAGGGTTTTCTAAGTTTTTTAAGGCTTTTTCTAGTATTGTTTGTGGATTTTTATGTTTCCATGGTTCAGGCTTTACCCGAATCAAATAACTTCCTGGTGGAATAATTTCTGGATTTGATCGATAAATTCTTCGGAATTCTTCTCGTAACTGCCGCCGTATTTTATTTCGGACAACTGCTGTACCAACTTTTCGAGTAATGGAAAAGGCTAAACACGGGATTTTGCTTCCATCAGAAAGAAAAATAACGCTAAGTGGCCCATTATGCGAACGTTTTCCGTATTTGAGCAAAGCGCTATGACGCTCTCGACCAGTTACACGTCCAATTACGCTGACAGTTTTTGCCTTCCACGCCGCCGTCGCGAATTTATAATCGCCCGGCCTCCTCTGGATGACATTCGTTGACGAAACCCGTGTTTTTTTGCCCTTTTACGAACATTGGGTTGATAAGTTCTTTTCACTAAAAATCCTTTTTCTGTGATCTACTAATTATCTGCATAAATATTCTTGATCACGTTCAGTAGTTAGACAAACTGTATAGATTTGATACATCCTGATTCACAAGCCCAACGCTTTGTTGACTTTTTACCTGCAGGCAGCACTTCAACCTATTATGTCTTCTTCTACAGTAGGGCAACTCTATGGAACATAACAACCTCTAGTTGTGAGACATCTGCTATACGACTCAAAAAGTTATCCACAGGTTAATGAAATTAAACCAAAATTAAATTCCACAGCCTGTGGATAACCCTTAAAAAGAGCTTCTGAACTGGTAAAACAAATCCACTAGACTTCCACTAGCATCATGTGGATAGTAGTGCTAGTTTGCACAGCACACTTATAGATATAAATGTGTTAAATCTGATTTATTGAAAAGATATTTCGATACTTCAAAGAATCATTACATCGTACAGAATTATTAATTGTAAAAAATTTAGGAAATGAAATGTCAAACGTAAATCAATTATGGGATGCTTGTGCCCAATCTATTCGCGATCAAGTTTCAGATGGTGTTTGGAACTCCACATTTAAAGAAGCCAGGCCTCTTTCAGTTACAAACGATGAGCTTGTTTTAACTGTTCCTAGCCAATGGGTTAAAGATCGAGTGGAAGGTCCTTTTAAACCACTTGTTGCTGAAGCTCTACATGAAGCATCTCCAACACATGTAAATCTAATTGTTGAAGTTGATACAAAAAATAATGATGCATTAGATCTTTCAGTTATTAATGATATCCCTCTTATACCAGGAGTACCAGAAGAAGAAAATAGCCCTCCACCAGCGGAAATACAGAATCAAAGGAAGGTTGAACACATCACAAATGAAAAATATACCTTTGATTCATTCGTCACTGGTACAAGTAATCGATTCGCCCACGCAGCAGCGTTATCTGTCGCTGAAAGACCAGCTCAATCATATAATCCTCTATTTATACATGGAGAAGCCGGCCTTGGTAAAACCCATTTACTCCAAGCAATCGAAAATTACATACATGAAAATTATCCTTCTCATTCCACAAGATATGTTTCAACTGAAACCTTCCTAAACGAATTTATAGAAGCGATACGGACAAATAATCGAGCTGAATTCAAAAGTAGATATAGAGAAATAGATGTTCTTTTGATGGATGACATTCAATTTCTTGAAGGAAAAGAAGGACTACAAGAAGAATTTTTCCATACCTTTAATAGTCTCCATCAAGCTAACAAACAGATAGTTCTATCCTCAGATAGACCACCAGATGCTATTTCTACACTTGAAGATAGGTTGCGTAGTCGGTTTAAAATGGGATTATTAACTGATATCCAACCACCAGATCTTGAAACACGTCTAGCTATTTTAAGAAAAAAAGCAGAATTCGAAACGTTTCCAGTTCCAGATGAAGTTTTAGAATTTATAGCTACACATGCAAGAGAAAATATCCGTGAGTTAGAAGGTGCTCTTATCCGTGTCTGCGCATTTGCGAATTTAAGCAGTCTTCCTTTAAATGTTGATTTAGCTAAAGAAGTTTTACATGAACTAATAGCCTTACAAAAACCCAGACCGATAACTCCAGCAGTAATATTGGACACTACAGCTGAAATGTTTGGCTTAGCTAAAGAAGACATTATCGGTCAACGGCGACATCGCCCTCTTGTAACAGCTCGACAAATTGCAATGTATGTTTTTCGTGAACTCACTGAATTAAGCTATCCAGCAATAGCAAGAGAGTTCGGAGGAAGAGACCATACGACTGTTATTCATGCTGTAGATAAAATAAGTGGACTGATGTCAGCAAAACAAACAATTTATGACCAGGTAACTGAACTTATTCATACAATAAAAACTGGAAAATAACAGCTTTCCCACATAGGTGTGGATAGACCAACTTTTCTGTTTATAAACACCTAAAAATAATTAAGGATACGAAAACGCAAAATTTTTAACGTTGTGGATTACTTAAATATCAACAAGTTCTTACACAGACAATATTGCCCTATGAACAGGTCAAATAAGGTCTTACCCACATACCCACATATCTACTACTGTTACTACCTATATAAATAAATATCTAGATTAAAGGAGTTCTCCCCAAGTGAAGTTTCGATGTGAACGTGATCTTCTAGTAGAAGCATTAAATATTGCTGGTAAAGCTGTAACTAATCGAGGAACATTACCGGTTTTGCATGGCCTGCGCTTAGATCTATCTGATAATGATTTAGTCATCACCGGGAGTGATTTAGATCTTACTATTACGGTTTCTTTAGAAGTAGGTGGTGAAAAAAATGGTGTCACTGTCGTACCTGCAAAATTACTTGCAGACGTTGTTCGAGCTGTAGAACCCGGAGCCGTTGATATAACCACTGAAGAAACAAACCTTCATGTTGTTGCAGGACGAAGTGAATTCTCACTACGTACAATACCAAAAGATGAATATCCAAATTTTGAAGAACCATCTACTTCACCAGTAACGGTTGATGGAGAAAACTTAGTAAAGGCTCTTGAGCAAGTTACACCAGCAGCTTCTTCTGATGATTCACGTCCTATTCTTACAGGCGTATATATGGTCGCTGAAAAAGAGGGTTTTCGGCTTGTAGCTACGGATTCATATCGATTAGCAGTCCGTGATATGCCAGGAGCGTCTCTTCTAGAAGGACAGCCACCTATTCTGGTTCCTTCTAGGGCTCTAACTGAACTTGCACGACTTATTGAATCGGATGATGATGTCTCCTTGTATTTATCTGAAAGAGAAGCTTCATTTGTCGTTAAAAATGTACGAATGACCACACGATTAATTGATGGGGAATTCCCTGATTATCAAAGACTCGTCCCAGATAGTAATCCAAATAAATTGACTGCTAACAGGGGAGAGTTGTTTGACGCTGTAAGAAGAGTTCGATTATTGGCACAGGAAGCGACACCTGTACGACTTGAAATGTCGAATAATGGATTAGAGCTAATAGCGAAAACTCAAGATATTGGCGAAGCCCACGAAATAGTTGATGCTACATATTCTGGTGATGAATTAATTATTGCCTTTAATGCTGAATATCTCTTAAAAGGTTTAGAAATAGCGCCAGGTGAAGAAGTTACTTTAGAAACAACAGATAATCAGAAACCTGCTGTGTTACGAGCGCCGGAGCATCCAGAGTTTTTATATTTACTCATGCCTGTTCGTATTTCATAGGAAATTGTAAAGCCTGATGGTTTGTGTCAAGCATCTTTGGCTTCAGAACTTCCGGAATTATGAAGAAGTAGATTTATCGCTTCCTCAAGGAAAAATTATTCTTCTTGGTGATAACGGCCAAGGAAAATCAAATTTTTTGGAAGCGGTGGGTTATTTAGGGATGGCTCGTTCTTTTCGAACAGTCCCTACTGAAGCTTTAATTAAACAGAATTGTGAAACCGCGGTAATACGTGCAGAGCTCCAAATTTTAGATCGAGAGTTACTTGTTGAAGCAGAAATTTCAAAATCTCGCCAAAATAAAGTTTTTGTTAATAAACAGAAAGTAACTCCATTACGGAACCTAAATGGATTAATTCCCATAACTATTTTCGGACCTGATGATTTAAATTTAGTTAAAACAGGACCTTCAATACGGAGAACCTATATTGATGATCTTCTTGTACAGATACACCCTAAAAATATTCAAATTCGCGCTGATATTGAACAAGTATTAAAACAAAGAAATGCTTTATTAAAACAAGCACGTGGTCGTTTAACAGAAGATATAGAAACAACACTTCAGGTTTGGGATGAAAAACTTCATTTATTGAGTGAACAGTGGGGAACTGAACGCCAGTCAATTTTAAAAGAGATAAATGCTTATGCTGAGAATGCTTATAGAGAACTAGCAGGAGAAAAAGTATCTTTAGAGCTTAATTATGATCCTCCCTGGTTAGAGAATGGTCTATTGACTTCACTGCAGGAGCTAAGGACTGACGAATTAAGAAGAGGAACTACTCTTGTTGGTCCTCATAGAGATGAAATACAGATTTTTTTATCGGGCTTACCAGCACGAACACATGCTTCTCAAGGTGAGCAACGTACTATTGCTTTATCCTTACGAATTGCTGGACATTTATTATTAGAAAGTGTTCATCAAACAAAACCACTACTTCTTTTAGATGATGTCTTTTCAGAACTTGATGCAATTAGAGCAAAAGGTTTATTGGATTTACTTGTCGCTGAGCAAACATTTATATCAACCGCTATTAAACCTGAACATGTAGATGGTGCGACACAAATTATTGTTCATGAGGGAAAGCTCTTGTAATTGATGTTTCACTATTTCCTATTTATGTCTTTTTTTAATCAAGGTGCACCAGGTGAGCCAACAAAACTTCGGGTTGTTTTAAATACATTAATGAAAGGCCTATCTGGATCTTCTCTTTCAACGATTGAAACAATTATTTCTCACTGGCCGGAAATTATTGATAAATCGTTATATCCATTCTGTACCCCAGTTTCAGTTCATGATTCATGTCTCACTATTTCAGTTTCGGATCCAGGATTATTTCAAGAAGTACAGTGGCAATCAGATAAAATTTTAGAAGCAGTTAACCCTCTTTTTTCTGATGAAAGAATTACACAAATTAACGTTTCTCTTCATTCTGAATAGCGTTGAGAGTTTCTTCATTAAAGCCTTAAAAAAAGAGCAGGTAATGGTAGAATATAGCTGCTGTGAATTTCCCCTCTGACCACGTCTTTTTCACCAAAAAACATGATTTTTCTGAGGATTTCAGCATGTTTCAAAAGATCTAACAAATAGTGGAGAAAAAGACGAATGTCTCAAGCAACTGATTCTTATAGTGCTCAGGATATTCAAGTCCTCGAAGGTCTTGAGGCAGTTCGTAAAAGACCAGGAATGTATATTGGGTCAACTGGCCCAACAGGTTTACATCACTTGGTTTATGAGGTTGTAGATAATGCAGTTGATGAAGCAATGGCAGGTCATTGCACACAAATAGAAATTGAAATACTTCCAGATGGGGGTTGTGAAGTTCGAGACAACGGGCGAGGGATACCAGTTGGAAAACATCACCAGTATGAAGATTTAACTGCGGCAGAAGTAGTCCTTACCGTTCTACACGCTGGTGGAAAATTCGGAGGTGAAGGATATAAGGTGTCTGGTGGATTACACGGCGTAGGAGTATCTGTCGTGAATGCATTAAGTTCTCGTGTTGAAGTTGAAATTGACAGAGACGGTAAAAGACACTTCATGTCTTTTATAGATGGAGGACAACCTGATGAAAAGCTTTCTGTTATAGGTGAATCTCCAACGGACAGAACGGGAACAATTGTCCGATTCTGGCCCGATAAGGAAATATTTAAAGAAGGAACTGAATTTAGAGGAGCAACGCTTCTAGAACGTTTCCAAATGATGGCTTTCCTCAACAAAGGGTTAGAAATTAAATTTCAAAACTCTCGAAAAGATAGCGGAGTAAAAGAAAAAACATTCTGCTATGACGGTGGAATTATGGACTTTGTTCAACATGTAAATGCTTCAAAAGAAGCATTATTTCAAAATGTTGGGTATTTCGATGAAGAAGATGAAGAACAAGAAGTTGAAATAGCTTTTCAATGGAATACTGGGTTTAACACTGATGGAATTCACAGTTTCGCCAATGGTATAGCGACAAGTGAAGGCGGTATGCATGAACAAGGTTTTCGTACAGCTTTAACAAGAGTTATTAACCAATATGCACGTGAGAAAAATCATCTGCGTGAAAAAGATGACAGTCTCCAAGGTGAAGATATTCGTGAAGGATTAACGGCTATCATTTCCGTTCGTTTACGAGAACCACAATTTGAAGGACAAACGAAAAGTAAACTTGGAAATGTTTCTATTCGATCATTAGTTGAAAAAGCAACAGGACAACATATAAAGGAATGGCTTGAAGAGCACCCCGCTGAAGCGAAACGGATAGCGCAAAAAGCAGTACAAGCTTCGAGAGCTAGAATTGCTGCTCGAACAGCAAGAGATGCCACTAGAAGAAAGTCAGCGTTAGATGGAGCTGGCCTTCCAGGGAAACTAACAGATTGCTCTAGTCAAGAACCCAGAGAATCAGAACTTTATATTGTCGAAGGCAACTCAGCAGGAGGATCAGCGAAAGATGCTCGTGATCCTAAAACTATGGCAATTCTTCCTATACGAGGAAAGATACTTAATGTCGAAAGATCACGCATCGATAAGATGCTTAACAATACTGAAGTACAAGCGCTTATAGCTGCTATAGGTGGTGGCTTTGGTGAAGATTTTGATACTGAAAAAATTCGATACCACAAAATTATAATCTTGGCTGATGCGGATGTAGATGGAAGCCATATCCGTACTCTTTTATTGACTTTCTTATACCGCCAGATGAAAGAGCTTTTCTTTGAGGGATGTGTATATATTGCACAGCCGCCCTTGTATTCAACTGAGGTCAGCAAATCAAAAATTTATTTAAAAGACGATTATGCAAAAGAAAGATTCTTAGAAGAAAATCCGAAACATAAAGCGGACTTCGGAAGATTAAAAGGGTTGGGAGAAATGGACGCTGATGAACTTTGGGATACAACTATGAATCCTGCAACTCGAACTCTCCTTCAAGTAACTGTCGAACAAGCTTCCTTGGCAGATGATGTTGTATCCAAATTGATGGGTGAAGATGTCGAAAGCCGGAAAACATTTATTCAAACGAACGCAAAAGATGTTCGTTTCTTAGATATTTAATGAAAATACAAATGGTACATAATGAGTGATACAACAGAATCCATTTCTGATGATGGAACGGCTGGAATAGAAGCTATTGAAATTCAACAGGAAATGGAACAATCATTTCTTGACTATGCAATGTCAGTTATTGTCTCAAGAGCGCTTCCTGATGCAAGAGATGGACTCAAACCTGTACATAGGCGGATTCTTTGGGCTATGTATGATACAAATGTTCGGCCTGATAGGTCTCATGTTAAGTGTGCAACAGTCGTTGGTGAAGTTATGGGCCATTATCACCCCCATGGAGATAGTGCCATTTATGAAGCTCTTGTTCGACTCGGCCAATCTTTCTCTTTACGACATCCATTAATTGATCCTCATGGAAACTTTGGGTCTCCATATGATCCTCCAGCTGCACCGAGGTATACCGAAAGCCGGCTCTCACAGTTAGCTATGAATATGTTGGAGGGGATTGACGAAGAAACAGTTGATTTTGCTGATAATTTTGATGGATCTTCGCAAGAACCAACTGTCCTTCCAGCCCGGTTTCCTAACCTTTTAGTTAATGGAGGGCAAGGAATAGCTGTTGGAATGGCTACGAATATTCCTCCACATAACCTTGGTGAAGTTACTGATGCTGCAATTCACCTTATTAATAATCCGTCAGCTACTACTAATGACTTGATGCAGTTCATCAAAGGCCCCGACTTTCCTACGGGTGGACAGATTTTAGGAAAAGAAGGAATTCTTCAGGCCTACACAACAGGTAAAGGTTCGATAAAAGTTCGGGCAAAGGCAGAAATAATTGAAGAAGAAAAGCTTACATCTATCGTTGTGACAGAAATTCCATACCAGACAAGCGTGGAAACAATTGAAGAGAAAACTGCAGATCTTGTTGATAAAAAAGAAATTGATGGAATTCGTACCATACGAAACGAATCAGCAAAAGGAAAAACTCGTCTTGTTTTTGAACTCAAAAAAGACGCTCCTGCTTTGGTTATTTTGAATCAACTTTATAGAGGTACTCCTCTTCAAAATTCATTTTCGATGAATATGGTTGCTTTAGATGATGGAGTCCCTCGGACAATGACACTGAGAGACGCTTTAGATTGTTGGGTTTCCCATCAAGTAAATATTGTGACCCGAAGAACACAGTATCGTCTTGATAGGGCACAACATGAGCTTCATATTAATGAAGGGTTACTGAAAGCAATCGGCCTCATTGATGAAGTAATAGCAGCGATACGCTCTAGTCAAGATAGAGCTGCTGCCCGCAATCTTCTAATGGGTGATCCATTTGAATTTAGTGAAATTCAAACTAACCATATTCTTGATATGCAATTAGGACGCCTTACAAGGTTAGGTAGAGAACAAATTGAAGAAAAAGTTGCTGATTTAGCTGATCTCATTACAGGGTTAGAGAAAATCTTGTCAGATGAAAAAGAAGTTCGAGATTTAATTATTGAAGAACTTTCGAGTATTCGTGAAGAGTTTGCTAATGATCGTCGTTCGGAATTAGTTGTAGATCCAGGTGAATTTGTCATTGAAGACCTTATTGATGATGAAGATCTTGTCGTAACACTTTCAGCAGGCGGGTATGTCAAAACAGTTTCAACTGATGAATTTAAGAGTCAAGGAAGAGGCGGAAGGGGAGTAGCAGGAGCATCTTTAAAGGATGAGGACATAGTCACCACTATTTTGCACACTTCTGCGCACGCATATTTACTTTTCTTTACAAATTTCGGAAAAGTGTACCGACTTAAAGCACACCAAATTCCGACGATGTCAAGAACAGCGCGAGGGACCGCGATAGTGAACCTATTGCAACTTTCTACTGAAGAAAAAATTGCTGCAGTTATTGATACTCGAGACTATGAAACAAACAGCTTTTTAATTTTTGCAACGAAAGCTGGTCATGTGAAAAAAACAAAATTTACTGAATATAACAAATCACGTCCAAGTGGGCTTAAAGCTATCAACTTAAAAGAAGGCGACGAACTAGTTCGTGTTATTCCTACAAATGGTGAGGATGACGTTTGTTTAATGAGCTCTAATGGAAAATTAATGAGATTTCATGAAAAAGAAGTACGGGCGATGGGAAGGTCAGCTGCTGGCGTCCGCGGAATGAAACTTAAAGATGGGGATGCAGTGGTTGCAGTGTCTATTGCAAGAGAAGCTGCAAGTTTGTTAATCGTGACAGAAAAGGGTTATGGGAAACGAACCGAAATGGATAATTTCAACCCTAAACACAGAAACGGGCAAGGTGTTACAGCAATTAAAGTATCTGAAGACCGAGGAAAGGTTATTGGAAGTAGAGCTGTTGGTGATGACGATGAAGTGTTTATGATTGCTTCAAACGGAGTCATTATTCGTATGCAGGTAAATACAATTTCTGTCCAAGGGCCGTATGCGACTGGGGTAAAGATTATGTCTGTTGAAGAAAATGAGTATGTTGCAGCAATTGCCCCTGTTCTTCAAGTCGAAGAGCATGAAGAATAACGAAGAAATTGAACCATTCTAAGATGACAACCCTTCTTACCGGCTGTTCTCTAAACTCTTACTAATGGAAGAAACTGAAAACCCTGACAAGGACCAAAAGTCCGAAACCCAGATGGCAGATTTATTCACTGCAGAATCTAGTGATGATGATGTTATGGGGGGAGAAACGGTTTTTGAAGAAGATTCGTCTATTTATCCAGATGAGGAAGATCAGTTAGAGAAAAATACATTTTTTGAAAATTTTGAAGCACCTGCGCCCCGTCCTCGGCGTCCTCGACGTCCTCGACGACCTTCAATTTTTGAAAGAAGAAGAAGAGTGCGGCTTCAAGCTCGCCGTGTTCGCAGGATAGTAAGACACATTGAAGTGTGGTCAGTTCTTAAAGTCTCTATTCTATTTTATGCGTGCCTCTGGGCAGTGTTCTTGATAGCTGGTTTCATGATATGGGGAGTAGCGGAATCTTCAGGAACAGTTGGGAAGCTCGAAACGTTAATTACTGAATTGTTTGCCTTAGATACGTTTACTTTTGACGGAAGACAAATTTTTCGGGGGTATGCGCTTGGTGGTCTTGTATTAGCAGTAGCTGGATCAACACTAAACGTTCTTATGTGTTTGTTGTTTAACCTTATAAGTGATTTAACTGGAGGAATTCGGATAACCATGGTTGAGGAAGAAACAGTACGCCCAACTCCACCGCGACGTCGAAGAAGACGTAGAGCCCAATAGTTGTATTTCCTTCGTTGCTAATACCTTGTTTCCAGTCCAGTGCGGTATCGTAAAATGCTGCAAACATAAAATTACAAATGGGCCTATAGCTCAGTTGGTTAGAGCGCACCCCTGATAAGGGTGAGGTCGTTGGTTCAACTCCAACTAGGCCCACACATTTCTGTTCACAAACAGATCTTTTTTCGGTACATTGGAATATATAAAATATAGAGAAAAGGGATTTATTCTCATGAGGCTTATACGGCGAGTTCTACTTGCTCTTCTAGGAGGCGCAGTTATTGCAGCAGTACTGCGATTTTTTGGATCAGGTAAAGCTCCTTCCGAAACTGGCGGATGGCGCGACCTCGAAACTGAGTAAAACTAGGAACAGATGACAAAAGTCGGAATTTCAGGCCTGGGGGCCGTAGGCTCTCAGCTGCTGTACCGACTCCAATCTCGAGATGATGTTGACCAAGTAGTTCTTTATGACTCTGAATACGAAAAATTAGAAACATACATTCATCAAGATATAAAAAAAATACAAATATCTACTTCGCCAAAAATGGAGCAATCGGATATTGATATTTTGTTTCTCTGTACACCAGCAGGTCAACACCTAGAGTCTGCACATAGAGCGGTCCGGCAGGGAATCTCAGTTGTTTCAGCATCTGACCGGATCAGCGATGTTGTAGGAATACTTGCCTTAGACGAAGCGGCGAAAGAAAATCAATGCGTAGCTGTTGCAGGGGCAGGCTTTTCACCCGGATTGACTTGCGTCTTATCAAGTTATACCGGGGACGGGTTTAATGTTGTAGATGAAATTCATATTGCGAAAGATGGAACTGGAGGACCAGCATGTGCTCGTCAACACCATCGGGCGATGAAGAGACCATCGTTGGATTGGCGTGACGGGAAATGGGTGCGCCGCCCTGGAGGGTCAGGGCGAGAACTGGTGTGGTTTCCTGAGACAATCGGGGGAGCAGATTGTTACCGAGCGGCTCTTCCTGATGCGGCTTTACTCCAACCCTTATTTCCTACGGTTTCAAGAATAACGGCTCGTTTATCAGCGACACGTCAAGACCGCTTTACTTCCTGGTTACCAATGCTTACCCCACCTCATAATGATGGTGGTATAGGTGCGGTTCGAGTTGAAGTTCGGGGAGATATTAATGGATGCAGAGAAACGAGAGTTCTTGGAGTTACCGGTCCTCCATCAACGGTTTCAGCAATTATCGCAGAAAGCTGTTTAGAGTATGTGAAATCTTCATCTCTGTATGGATCTGGAGGAATTGCTTCTTTTGTTCCACCGAAAGAATTTATAGAATTGGTTCGTCAACGAGGCGTAAAAATTCTTGAATTTGATGGAACTCCATCTTTTTAAAAATCAGTTCAATGTCGATAAAATATTTTGATGGATGAGCCCATTAGTAGCTACCCAACCTTTTTTATTAGCTAATTCAGTTTCTCCACTCCAAGTAGTAATAGTTCCTCCACACTCTGGAATGATCGTAAGCATCGCGGCAATATCGTAGCTGTATAGTGACGGGTCAATCATTGCTTCTATACAGCCTGTCCCCACGAGAAAATATCCATAACCATCACCCCACGTACGTATTTTTGCTCCGCACGAAGTGATCCCCAGTAAAGAATCCTCTGGCCACCACGGTTGTTCAAAACTACTCGACGAAATACAGCTTTTTTCGATTGAGTCTACTGAAGAGACAGTAGCTTTTTCATCTCCGGAATAAGCGCCTAAGCCACGTCCAGCTACTAAAGACTCACCAAGTGCTGGAAGGTGGATAATTCCTATTGCTGGACCGTGTTCATCAACCATTGCGAGTAGGGAACTATATAGGGGGACTCCGCGAACAAATGAAGCTGTGCCATCGATAGGGTCAATTATCCACCTGCGGGAGCTATCTCCAACAGAATCTTCAGCTTCTTCCCCGATGATTGTGTCGTTTGGGAATTCCGCCGATATTTCAGAGCGGAGAAATTCCTCTGCAGAGCGATCAGCGTCCGTAACTTCAGTTCCGTCTGACTTTATATCTGTTTTTAAATCTGTTCTTTGAAACCATTGCAACGTTAATTGGGCAGCTTCCTCAGCGATACGGCAAGCAAATGAAAATAGTTCTTTATCAACGGGAGGAGTCACCTTCTAAGCATAGTTTCTTACGATTCGCATTCTAAGAAATAAAGAAAAACCTTGAAAACAAAGGAAATTTAAGTAGGACGTAAGTCTTAAAAAGTAAGTATTTGAAGCCCATGAGGGAAACAGCAAAAAGGAATTTACTTACCTTATGACTTACTTAACAAAATCACTTATCGCAATAATCATCTCCGGAGCAATCTTAGTTGTAGGGGCCACAGCCTCACTAGCACAAGACACGGAATCAACAGAAACGGTAGCAATCGACCCAGTTGACCCTACTGACCCTGTAGAACCACCTGGCTTAACAGATGAAGACACACCTACATCATTCACAGCTGAAGGGCTCACTATTGTCTATGACGGATTCCTAGCTAACGAAAGTACACCTATCGACTCCTTCGTAGTTTCCATAGTGGACGCCGACACCATAGTTATTAATTACCAGCATGCCTACACCTTAGGGCTGAGTGTGTTCGCACAGGATCCCACAACAGGTGAGATTGACTTCGATACAGAAATATTCGAAGACCATGAAAACATGACGGTGGGGGAAGACTTAGTTATTGACCTGTCTGAACTTCCAGGAGACACCTTCTATGTCATTCTAGGGGACTCGTTACCTACAGAAGTTAACGCTGTGATAGCCCCTACGGAAGAAAACGCTGATGTTGAAGGCATACAATTAATCGATCCAGTTGATCCTATCGTATGTGGAAATCAAGGAGTACTGCAGCTTCTTTCTGCTTCAGGACATAACGGGACAGCAAGCGTGAAACGCTTCAATCTTGATACCGGAAACTACGACAATATTGGATGGAGCATCAAGCCACACGCTGATCATAATTCAATGGGATACAGCTTCAGAGATTTTAATGGCGCTGCGATTAACCCCATTGATTCCAAGGTCTACGGAACCATCAAAGGACAGCACCAACAGTCAAATAGATACTTTGTTCGTTTCGATATGGATGGAGATTTTGAAATCCTTGCCAAGATCGGTCCATGGGTAGCCGCTGGCGCATTCGACCTGAGTGGCACATGGTACGGACCCGACGAATCAGGCACTGGCGGAGTTGTCATTCCCAACGCTGACTCCCTCGTCGGGTATTCAACAATGGATGATTTCGCAGCAGCAGAAAGCACCCCATTCTTCAGAGCTAACGGATTCTCTTTTTCGAAGCCTCGCGGCGACAAGAGCGCACACGACATTGTCATAGTCGAAGAAGAAAGCCAGAAATTAATGATTGGTATTTCTGACACAGGAGTCATTCAAATCAAAAATCTTATAACCGGAGTAGAAACCCAATTCACAGGCCCAGTCGATGAAGGTTTAATTCCAGGAGGAGATTATGGAGCGGCATACAACTTTCAAAATGAAGTGTACGCCTCAAACAATAACGGAAACGGAATGATATGGATCGACTGGAGAAACGCCGACTATGAAAATAACACCATACGAACGGTAAACGTCTTTTCTAAAACACAAAGAACAAACCGAAACGACGGAATTAACTGCATCCAAGAACAATCTCCATTAGATATTCCTGAAGAGATAGATTCAGAGCCACTCTGTGACCTCTTTGACGAAGCTGACGGAATACTCGCTTCTGATAGTGACTGTGTTCCGTGCCCAACGAACGAAAACATCGCTGCATCCTCAGGTGACTGTGAAGAAGCTCCAGTAACCTCAACACCTTGCCCTCTGCCAGGACTCGGACACCTTGACGATACTGATGAAGCATGTGACTTTGAGATCAATGACGTACCTAGACCTAGATGTGCAGTTGAAGGTCTCGGACTTCTCTTATCTACAGATGAAGCTTGTGTAGAGCCTGTAGCTATGTGTGAGATCGATGGTCTCGAAACCCTAACCGCTGACGACGAAAACTGTGAAGAGGTCGAAGAAGTAGTCATCACCGATGGTGGAGACTCTGAAGAAGACAACTCAACTGAAGAAAAAGTAGAAGAGACTCCTGAAACCGAAGATGAAGTAGAAGAGATTGCCATCACAGATAAAGCTCCTGAAACCCAAGAGGAACTCCCTGTAACCGGCGGCATGCACCTTTACATGATTGCTATCGCAGCCCTCCTCCTTGTCCTAGGAACTGCTGCACTCACTATCAACAAACTTATTCCGACAAACAAAAACCGGTAAAAGCCCTGCTCAGGACTAGGACTTAGGTCTTAGAAAGTAAGGATTTAGGCCCGATTCTCATTCCTAGGAAAACTCGCATATTGGATATATGCAAACAACACGAAATCGGGAAAGAAACACAATGAAAAAAGCACTACTCACACTCATCACAGCAACAATCGCCCTCGCCACCTTCGCAGGTGTCGCTCAAGCGCAAACAGCTCCTGAGGATCTCCCAGCAGAGTTCACCGCTGTACAATCCCTCACACATGACATAACCATCGTCCAAGACGGATTCGTCAACAACTCAACACCAATCAACAAGTTCGTTGTCACTATCAAAAACCACGACATGATTACGGTCAACTACAAGAACCCAGCTGGAAAGTTGGGACTCACCGTATACGCACATAACGACGTAACCAATGGTCCGGACTTCCACGGGAACACCATTTCTCGTAAGTGGAAGAATATGAAACGAGACAGGGACGTATGGGTTGACCTTTCATCTCTTCCAGGAAACATCTTCTACGTCATGCTCGGCGACTCACTCCCTACAAAAGTCTCCGGCGGAGTACCAGTTACTAACAACCCAGCTCCAGCTCCTGAAGCTCCATCAGCTACAGATGAATGCCCAACCGCTCCAGCAGCTTGGGACGGAAGCGTCGACGCTGACGGGTTCCCAATCATTGACGGACTCAGCGAAGCACAAGCCACTGAAGTCATCGAAGCTCACGGATGGACCTACCGCTACGCAAGCATCGACGGTGTGTTCCAACCAATGACCAGCGATCTCGCACACGGACGCTACAACCTCACCGTTGACGGTGGATGTATTGTCAGCTACTCAGTCGAGCAGTTCAACATTGTCCTTCCTGCAGGAATTGGTTTCAACCCACTACCAGAACTCCCAATCGAATTCCCACCATCTGAATTCCCTGAATTCCCTCTACCAATCGATGTTCTTCCTCCAGAGGCAAGCCCATGTAACTCACCATTCCTAGAGCCAGTATCCGGCGAAGGCATGATGTTCCAACACAATGACTGCCAATGGGGAATCGTAGAATTCATCCAAGAAGCCTGCGGAGAAGCATTCATCAGAGTCGAATTCGAATCACCAGTACCAGAGCAAGCTCAGGTCTTCTTCAACGGAGAAGCAATCGTTGATGGAGTACTCAACGCCGGCGTACACACCTTCGACGTAACCCATCTCATCTCCGAAGACGACAACATGGTTGATGCCTTCATCGGAGATCAGGGACAAACATTCTTCATGGTCGGCGAAGTCGAAATCTGCGAAGAAGTCCCACAAGTCCCAGAAGACGAGAACAATGTAGTTGTCCCAGAGGACAAGCTCCCAGTAGAAGAAACACCAGAGGAAGCTCCTGCAAACATTGATGAAGCTCCTGAAACTGAGGTAGAAGGAATTGCTAGCACGGACGAAGATCCAGTAGTCGAAGAAGAAGGTATCTCTGACGGAGATCAGCTCTTTGTTGAAGAAAAACTTCCTGAAACCGGGGGCATGCATCTTTACATGGTTGGTATCGCATTAGCACTCTTGGTAGCAGGATCCCTCCTCCTCGCTAGCTCCAAGATAAGGGCAGCACACAAAGTT
>PVBE010285828.1_pt1 | contig 25011 bp, 25 predicted proteins | sample 1631181 | NCBI WGS metagenome assembly PVBE01 (sample SAMN08397723, study PRJNA350692) | Marine metagenome, whole genome shotgun sequencing project. | isolation source: water | place: Pacific Ocean | collected 2012-04 | reverse complement strand
CACTTCCATCGGTCCCATGGAATCCCGCTCGGTGCGAACCTTGGGTTCGGTGGTCAAGGCGCCCTCCTTATCGGATCGTCCTTCTCGGGTCGTCAGCGGCTCCGGTGTGCATGCGGCGTCGAGTCCCGGCCACAACGTTATTCTACGCCCCCCGGCGCGATGGTGAAAAGCGTCACCAGACCGGAATACGGGCCGCCGTCCGGCAACGTCGTCGCGAGCCTTGAGTGCAATTGGCGCCCCCCCGACCGCCTGGTGTACAATGGCCCGGTTCGTCGTGGAGGGGGAGGCATAGGATGTACGACGTTTTTCGCGAGATGACGAGCGCCCTGGAGCGGGGCGAAGAGTGCGTGGTGGCGACGGTGGTCCGGACCAAGGGCTCCACGCCCCAGAAGCCTGGCGCCAAGCTGCTGGTGCGCCAGGACGGCAGCGGGGTCGGCACCCTGGGTGGCGGCTGCGTGGAGGGCGACATCTGGTTCGCCGCCAAGGAGCTGCTCCGCGACGGCGGCGGCACCGAGGTTCGTGACTACACCCTGAACGAGGAGCTGGCTGCCAGGGACGGCCTGGTGTGCGGCGGCACCATGTATTTCCTCCTGGACCCCATCCGGGAGCCTGGATCGATCGTCGCTCACGCCAAGGAGGTCGTCCGTGCCTACGAGGGCGGCAACCCCGTGGCCCTGGCCACCCTCACCCGCTCACCCGCGGGCCGGGGCCTGGCAATCGGCGCCCGCATCCTGGTCAGCGAGGACGGCGCTACCGACGGCACTCTGGGCGACCCCATCCTAGACGCGCAGGCTGTCAAGGCCGCGCAGGACCTGACTGCCCACGGCAAGAACACCTATCTGACCACCAGAGAGGGCGCCCAGCTCTTCGTGGAGGCGTACACCACGCCACCTACGATGGTGCTGCTGGGCGGCGGCCACATCTCGAAGGCCCTGGCCGGCCTCGCCGAGCCCTTCGGCTTCCGGCTCTACGTAGTCGACGACCGCCCCGAGTTCGCCAACCCCGAGCGGTTTCCCATGGCAGAGGCGACCGTGGTGGGAGAGTACGACGAGGCCCTGAACCAGGTGCCCATCAACGCCAACACCTTCATCGTCATCGCCACCAGGGGCCACCGGTACGACGACCTGGCGACCGAGGCGGCCGCGCGGACATCCGCGAGCTACATCGGCCTCATCGGGAGCAAGCGCAAGAGCCTGATGATCATCGAAGAGCTGTTCCGCAAGGGAATCCCCGAGGAGCGCATCAGGGGAATCCGGGCTCCGGTGGGCCTCGACATCGGCGGCCGTACACCGGACGAGATTGCCCTCAGCATCCTGTCGGAGATTCAGATGTACCGGCTGGGCGGCAAGGGCGGCGCGATGCGGATGGACGACCGGCTCTTCAGCAAGGCCCGAGACAAGGGCCTGGGGGCTCGGGAGAAGGGCGAGGCTGTCGCCACCCCCATCTAGGGGCCCGCTCTATTCCTTTCGATTCCACTCACCCGCTTGGTGGATTCCTGAGGGCTGCGCCGCTCGGGCCTCCCACGGAAAGCACGGGGGCTCCGGTCCTTCATTGGATCCGGTGAAGAACGCTGGTATCCTCCAGCAAAGAAATCACCCGAGTGGGCGGGTGGGACTGAGTGCGCCGCTAGTGGACCAGCCGCCTTCCAGCACGCCCCGCGGTATCGCGGCGGTGCTTGTCGCCGCGGGCGAGTCCTCCCGCATGGGGCGGCCCAAGTCTCTGCTGCCCTGGCTTGGCGTCACCCTTGTCGCTTCCCAGATCGCTGCCCTTGACGCCGCGGGCGCCAACCCCGTGATCGTCGTGCTTGGACACGATGTTGAGGCGGTGGCCCCTCACGTGACCGGTCCCCAGACCCTTCGCGTCGTCGTCAACCCCGACTATCGTCGGGGCAAGGCCACGTCCGTCAAACGAGGGCTGCGCGAGGTGGACCCGGAGGCCGAGGGCGTCCTCCTGCTGGCTGTCGACCAGCCTCGTCCGTCGAACCTCATCGCGCTGGTCGTCAGGGAGCACCGAGAGTCCGGCGCGCTCATCACCTACCCGGCCCACGAGGGAAGGGGCGGCCACCCGATCCTGTTCAGCATCAGCTTGCTGCCGGAGCTTCTGGAGATAACCGAGGAGGGCGAGGGCGTCCGCGAGGTGATGGAGCGCCACAAGGACGAGACCACGCGCGTTCCGGTGGCCTCACCCGTGGCGCGGCTGGACCTGAATACCCGGAAGGACTACGAGCGGGCGCTGGAGACCTTCGGCGGCGGGGCGTAACGGCGCGCTTGGCGGCCCAATCCGGTCGCCGGACGCGCGGCGAGAGAACAGCAGCACTCGCGGAGGCCCGACGCGTGCTGCGTACCGGAGGGACAGTGATAGCGACCGTGGTTTCGCGCTTTGCTTCAACCATCGATGGGCTCCGCCACAACCGATTCGCAGAACCTGGATTCGAGGACATCCAGGAGCGAGATCTCATTGATGGCCAGCACCGGAATCCAGTCGGGATTCCCGACTGGTTCACGACTGCCTACCTGCACCGTCCAGAGGAGCTTCGGGCGGAGTTGGAGGAGGCCCAGCTCACCGTGGACGCCGTGGTGGGCGTAGAGGGACCGGGTTGGCTCCTCGGCGACTTGGACGATTGGCTGTCCGACCCGCAGCGCCGCGACAAGCTGCTGGCCGTCCTGCGACGGATTGAGGCGGAGCCCAGTATCATGGGCGTGAGCGCCCACCTGCTGGCGGTCGGTCATCGACGATAGCTCCGAGCCACCGACGCGTCGTGACCTTCGGGCGTTTGGGGGCGCCCAGGGCCACCGGGATCGCGGATCTGGCATGATCCCCCAAGGTCGCTGGCAAGGCCCGGCAATCGTCACTTCACAGAGCGCTGATCACAGATGGAGGGAAACATGCTCCTAGAGGGCAAGAACGCTCTCGTCACTGGGGGAAGCCGCGGGATCGGCTTTCAGGTCTGTAGGATTCTCCTGGAGAACGGGGCGCGGGTCCTGGCCGTCTCCAGGAACCCCGTCAGTTTAATGGGGGCTAGGGAGGCGCTGCCGGGCCTGCTCACCCTCGACGCGGACGTGTCCGTCGCCGCGGACAGCAACCGGCTGGCCGCTTGGGTCCAGGACACGTGGGGACGGCTGGACATCCTCGTCAACAACGCCGGTGTCTCCCCCCGGGGAGGCGCGGAGCTCACGACCCAGCGCGACGACGTGTTCGACGATACGTTTCGCACCAACGTCTTCGGCCCCTACTCCTGCACCAAGCGGCTGCTCCCGTCGCTCCTGGCGTCCGATGATCCCCGCGTGGTGAACGTGGGCTCCAGCATGGGCATCATGTCGCCAGACATGCGGGGGGTCTACAGCGTCTCCAAGGCGGCGCTCCATGCCCTGACGGTCGCCACGGCCAACGAGCTCCGGGGGAAGGTTGTGGTGAACGCACTGTGCCCCGGCTGGGTCCGGACCGACATGGCGCCCGACGCCCCCGGCGACCCCAGGTCGTCCGCGGAGGCGGCCCTGTGGCTGGTCACACAGCCCCGCGCCTTCACGGGCAAGGTGATACAGGGCAGGGCCGAGGTCACGTAGCGGCACCGGCGCGCGGCGGGACGACGGCGGAGGGGGCTCCCTACGCCAGGATGCGGTAGACACGAATCTGGTGGAGAATGTCCGGCTCGCCCTTCGGCAGCAGGTGCTCCGGCGTCGACGCCGACACAAGCTCCCACTTCCCGGACGCCACAAGCTCACGCTCCTTGGCCTCGTACCCGTTCGGGGCAAAGATGTCGGGCCGGATGGCAGCTTGACCTGAGGTCACCGAGTGCCAGGAGGTGGAATGCGCGCACCGCACTGACCACACTTCACGGCTGTGATTCTCCTCGGATTCTCAGAATCCTCGTACATGGGCGTTCTTAGACTCACTTCGTGAGGGCAGGTCCTGACCCGGGAGTCGCGGTTGGAAGCTTCTTCTGGCCTGTCCAGAATAGGTAGGAGGAAGGCAGCGCCCCCGACAAAGCCGACTAAGAACCCGATACCTGCACCCAATATTCCAACAGGGTCGTCGCCAGTCAGGAGATGAAGCAGGGCAAGAACCGGATCAATCCGTGTGCCCTCGGTTCCATGTGACGAACCTTCGGTGAGGGCCAGGCTCCAATCATAGAGAGTGTCCCCGATCAGCCAGAGGCTGCTGATGTCACTCCGTACCACGGTGCCGACAGCCCGGCCCACGAGGGTGCCAACGACGGCGGAGCCAAGAACGATGACCACGATCTTAGCCCCGCCACTGGGCGACGAATTCTTCATTACCTTGTGCCTGACAACACGCGCCTCGCCCAACGTCCAGCGGGACGAGCGGCCCTACGTCAGGATGCGGTAGACACGAATCTGGTGGAGGATGTCCGGCTCGCCCTTCGGCAGCAGGTGTTCCGGCGTCGACGCCGACACAAGCTCCCACTTCCCGGACGCCACAAGCTCGCGCTCCTTGGCCTCGTACCCGTTCGGGGCGAAGATGTCTGGCCGGATGGTAAGCACGAAGTAGCCTCCGGGCTTCACCATCCGCGCCACCTCGTCCCAGCCATCGGCGGGGGCGTGGCCCACGCTGAACACACCCGTGGCGATGGCGGCGTCATAGGCGGCCGTCGGGTAGTCCAGCGGGTCGCCAAGCACGGCCTGCTTGAGGTCCCCGTAGGCGCCGGTCTTCCGTGCCTCCTCCAGCATCCCCTCCGACAGGTCGAAGCCATCGATCGCGCTGAATCCGCGTTTCGCCAGCTCGGCGGCGGCAAGGCCCGTGCCGCATCCCACGTCGACGACCCTCGCGGTGGACGCTACGTGCTGCGTGAACACCTCAACTCCACGGACGTGGCCGTTCCAGTCGAAGTCCGTCTCCAGGTCCGCGTCATAATCCTTCGCCCACTCGTCGTACCGCTTGGCGAGCTCCTCGTTGCTTCCCGACGCATAGACCCACTGGACCCGGTTCTGCTCCGTCATCTTACCCCCCTAGCAGGCACATAGAAGACTTGTTTCGACCATCCCCCTGCCCCCTTCCTGGCCAGGAAGGGGTGGAGATTGTATCTGGTCCTTCCCGTGGAAGGACTTCCAAAGGGGCTCCGCCCCTCTGGACTCCCTTTTCGCATCCCGCCGGGCGCTCGGGGGCTTGCCGCCATCGGCAACAGCGCGCGTCGGCTCCTCAGTCTCCCTGGTACTGAGCGTCGCGGCTCTCCTTGAACGCCCCCCAGCCCTGCTCGCGGAGCAGTCTCATGCGCTCTTGCGTGGCGTCGTCGGCGCCGCCGCTGGCCATCGCTTCGATCACCGGGTCGTCGCGGTACGCGAGCGCTTCGCGGAATCCCGCCAGCTCGTACGCCCGGTTCACCAGCGTCTTGTTGAGCCGCACCGTGCCCTGGGGCAGCGACGCGATCTTCCGCGCGACGGTCTCCGCCTCCTCCTGGAGACGTTCCACGGGCACGACCCGATTGGCCAGGCCGATGCGGACGGCCTCCTGGGCATCGATCTGCTCCCCAAGCAGGAGGACCTCCTTGGCCTTCTTCAGCCCCAGGAGGAAGGGAGCGATGAGGACGGGCGGGGCCGCGCCGTGCCGTATCTGGATCTCGCCGAAGCGGGCGTCCTCCGCGGCCAGAGTGATGTCGCACACCCCTGCCAGCTCGGAGCCCTGACCTACCGCGTGGCCACGGACTGCGGCGACAACGGGCTTGACCAGCGTCCATATCTTCATCTGGACGTCCATGGGGCTGGGGGCCGGATCGTCATCCGGGTAGAGGTGGGAATACATGTCCCCGCCAGCGGAGAACGCGCGGCCCGCGCCGGTGAGGATCACCGCGCTCACGTCATCGTCGCCCTCGGCCCGCTCGAACGCCGCCAGCAGCAGCCGCTGGACGTTCTTGTTCATGGCGTTGAGGATTGTTGGGCGGTTGATCGTGATGCGGGCGTAGCCGTCGGCCTTCTCGTACAGCACGTCGTCCGGGCCCGGGGGCGGGATCTCCATGCCATCGGGGGTCTTTCGTATCTCTACCATGGTTCGCACCTCACTGGCGGCGTTATGCTTGGTGGCTCGTCGAGTGGGGATGGGGCAGGGGCAGGAGGGCTGGCGCGCCGGCGCTGTCGGAGATATGGATCGGCGGCCGCGGCCAGCTACGAGGTCGCCGCCCGAGCCTTGCCGCGGACGGCGCGGTGACGCGCGTCGTTGGAGAGGATGAGCTTCCGCAGGCGGATGTTGCGGGGCGTGACCTCCAGCACCTCGTCGTCCGCGACGAAGTCCAGGGACTCCTCCAGGCTCATCTGCACTGCGGGCGTGAGCTTGACCGAGATGTCGGCCGTGGAGGATCGCACGTTGGTCATCTTCTTCTTCTTGCAGACGTTGACGGCCAGGTCGCTGTCCCGCGAGTGCGCTCCCACCACCATGCCCTCGTAGACGGACGTGCCGGGTTCGACGAAGGTCAGACCTCGCTGCTGCGCGTTGTTCAGCCCATAGGTGGCCGCCACGCCGGTCTCGGAGGCGACCAGGGCGCCGGAGCGCGTGGACTTCACCTCTCCTCGCAGCGGCTCGTACTGAGTGAAGACGCTGTTCATCACGCCGTCCCCCCGCGTGGCCCGCAGGAAGAAGCTCCGAAAGCCGATGAGGCCGCGGGTTGGGATGGCGAACTCCAGGCGCATGCGCCCCTGCCCGTCGCCGCGCATGTCCATCATCTGCGCTCGGCGCGAGGCCAGGTTCTCCATCAGCTCGCCCACACTGTCCTCGCCCACGTCGAGCACCAGCAACTCGTACGGCTCCAGCCGTTCCCCGTCCTCCACCTTGACGATGGCCTCCGGCTTGGAGACCTGGAACTCGAAGCCCTCTCGCCGCATCGTCTCGATGAGGATGGCCAGGTGCAGCTCCCCCCGGCCCGAGACCAGGAATGTCTCGGAGGTGTCCGTGTCCTCGACTCGCAGGCCGACGTTGGTCTGGAGCTCGGCGGCAAGGCGCTCCCGGAGCTGCCGCGAGTTCATGTACCGCCCGTCCTGCCCGGCGAACGACGACGTGTTGACCCCGAAGGTCATCTGGACCGTGGGCTGGCCGATGTCGACGGCCGGTAGCGCCTCCGGCTGGCCGGCGGCCGCGATCGTGTCGCTGATCGCCACCTGCTCCAAGCCGGCCAGGGCGATGATCTCGCCCGCCTGCGCCTGGTCCACCGACCGCCGCGTGAGGCCCTCGAACACGAAGACTCTGGTGACCCGGTGCACGGTCACGCTGCCGTCCAGGGCGATGCGGGCCACCTGGTCGCCGACCGACACCTGGCCGCGGGCAATGCGTCCCACCGCGATCTGCCCCAGGTGGTTGTCATAGCTGAGCGCCGCGACCAGGAGCTGGAAACTCTCGTCTGCGTCGCCGGAGGGCGGCGGTATGTGCTCCAGGATGGCCTGGAGGAGGGGCGCCAGGCTATCGGGCTGGTCCTGCAGGTCGCTCAGGGCGTACCCGCCCCGGGCGGACGAGTAGAGGACGGGGTAATCCAGCTGCTCGGCGTCCGTCGCAAGCTCCAGGACCAGGTCCTGCACCATGGTGGCCACTTCTTCCGGGCGGGCGAAGGGGCGGTCGATCTTGTTGATCACAACGATGGGCTTGAGCCGCCGGTTCAGCGCGTGCTGGAGGACGAACCGGGTCTGCGGCATCGGTCCGTCTACCGCGTCGATGACCAACAGGCATCCGTCGGCCATGCTCAGGACACGCTCCACCTCGCCGCTGAAGTCCGCGTGACCGGGCGTGTCTATGATGTTGATCTTGACGTCGCCGTAGGGGATCGCCACGTTCTTCGCCAGGATCGTGATGCCCTTCTCCCGTTCCAGCTCATTGCTGTCCAGGATAAGGTCACCGACCTCTTGGTCCTTCCGAAGAATGTGGCTCTGCTTGAGCATGGCATCCACAAGCGTGGTCTTGCCATGGTCCACGTGGGCGATGATGGCGATGTTCCGGAGGTCCCGCCGCATGGTTACCGCTGCCGGGGCGAAAAAATTGGCCCCGCAGGGCCAGCGTGCCGTAACGATTATAGCATATTGGGAGCGGTTTCCGTTCGTGGCGAGTCCGAACCGCGAAACCGCTCCCGCCCTTCGACAGGCTCAGGGTGAGCGGACTGTCCACCCGTTCGTGGGGAGCTTGTAGAACCACGGATCCCAGGGCGGCCGTCGATCCTTCCCCGCCGGACGCGGTGGGCCCTTCGGTCCCCGAGGGGATCCTGGGCTGGCCTGGCCGACCTTCGGTCTGTCCCACCCGCCCGCCCGAACCATTCTTCCTGGGGGGTTCCCCCCCAGACCCCCTGGGCAGCGCGCCACCGCCCGGGGTAGCGAGCTTGCCGAATCACGTACACTAGCGCGGCCCTCGATCCTTCCCGGGGGGAAGGACTGGGCCGAACGGAGTACGCACCGGTCGTGGTGGTCCCTCCCGTTTGTGGTGAGCCCGCGGAACCACGACCGCCCTTCGACAAGCTCAGGGCGAACGGTCCTGATCGGATTGGCGGTGAGCCTGCCGAACCAGTTCGCGGAGGGACGACATCGGCAACCCATCCCCAGAGTGGGTGCAGGGCTTGCCCTGCTGGGTGCGGGGCGCGCCCTGCCTTTGACGCTATTTGCGGCCTATGCTATCCTCGCGAACGGTGAAACGCCCTTCCCGATACTCCACGGAGCGCGCGACGTGACGGACCGCATCGGGGCGATCTTGGTGGCGGCCGGGGAGAGCAGCCGCATGGGGGGCCTGGACAAGGTCTTCGCTCCGCTGCTGGGAAAGCCCCTCGTGGCCCACTCCCTCGACGCACTCGCCGCCGTTCCGGGCCTCACCGAAGCCGTGCTGGTGCTCTCGGCGGGCGCGCTCGACCGAGGCCGTCGGCTCTTGGCGGACGGGCCCTGGCCCGCTTCGTGGCGGGCCTGCGAGGGCGGTCCGCGACGACAGGACTCGGTGCGGCGTGGCCTGGAAGCGATGGGCGAAGTCGACTGGGTCGTCGTGCACGACGCCGCCCGTCCGTGCGCCGAGGCTGGGCTGGTGGCGGCGGTGCTCGACGCGGCGCGCGAGACCGGGGCCGCGGTCGCGGCTGTTCGTGTGACCGACACGATCAAAGTGGTCGATGCCGGGGGGACCGTGGTCGAGACGCTCGACCGCGAGCGGCTCTGGGCCGTCCAGACGCCCCAGGCCTTCCGCCGCGACCTCCTGGCGCGCGCCCACGCCGGCGGCGGAGCCGATGCCACGGACGACGCCGCGCTGGTGGAGCGGCTCGGCCACCCGGTCCGGGTGGCCCCCGGCGCCGCGAGCAACCTGAAGGTCACCACGCCCACCGACCTAGTTCTGGTGGAGGCGATCCTGCGGGCAGAGCGTGCCCTGCACCCAGGCGCCGGAGGGGCCACGAGCGCACCGCCGTAAGTGGATAGCCAAAGTCGGAAACAGCGTAAAGAAGACCATGTGACGGAGGGTTGCCCGTGCGGGTGGGGAGTGGATTCGACGCGCACCGCCTTGTGGAGGGGCGGCCGCTGGTCCTCGGCGGGGTCACCGTTCCCTTCACCCACGGCCTGCTGGGCCACAGCGACGGCGATGCGCTACTCCACGCGGTCATGGACGCCCTGCTGGGCGCCGCGGGCCTGGGAGACATGGGCCGGTATTTCCCAAGCTCAGATCCCCGGTACGCGGGTGCGGACAGTGGAGAGCTGCTCCGGGACGTGCGCGACCGGCTGCGTCGCTCCGGTTGGAGGCCTGGAAACGTGGATGCTACAATAGTCGCCGAACGGCCGGTCCTGAAGGACCATCTGGACGCGATGCGACAGAGCATCGCCGCCCTTCTCGAGCTACAGCCAGAGCGCGTCAACGTCAAAGCGAAGAGCACCGACGGGCTCGGGGCACTGGGGGCAGGGGAAGGGATCGCCGCCACGGCCGTGGCGCTCGTCGAGGAGTCGGAATGAGGCTGCACGATTCGCTAACCGCGCAGAAGCGGGACTTCCAGCCCCTGGGTGACGAGGTTCGGCTCTACGTGTGCGGCGTGACCCCCTACGCCCCGGCCCACGTGGGCCACGCTATGAGCTACGTCTACTTCGATACCCTCCGCCGCTACCTTGCCTTCAGTGGCTACCGGGTCCGGCACGTCCAGAACTTCACTGACATCGACGACAAGATCATCGCCGCGGCGCAGCGCGAGGACATCTCCGTCGAAGCCCTGGCCGGCAGATACATCGAGGACTACCTGGGGGAGATGGACCGCCTCAACATCCTCCGCGCCGACGTTTACCCAAGGGCGACCGAGGAGGTCCCCCAGATCATCGAGATGATCGAGGGACTGGTTGCCGGCGGCCACGCCTACCCCTCCGGGGGAGACGTCTACTTCCGCGTGACGGGCTTCTCCGGCTACGGGAAGCTCAGCCACCGCACGCTGGACGGGATGGTCGCGGGGGCCAGGGTGGAGACGGGGGTCCTCAAGGAGCACCCCATGGACTTCACGCTGTGGAAGGGGGCGAAGCCCGACGAGCCGTCGTGGGAGAGCCCCTGGGGCGCCGGACGCCCCGGCTGGCACATCGAGTGCAGCGCCATGTCCCTCCGCTACCTGGGGTCCCAGCTGGACATCCACGGCGGCGGGCAGGATCTGGTGTTCCCCCACCACGAGAACGAGGTCGCTCAGAGCGAGGCCTTCACCGGGGAGGCCCCCTTCGTTAACTTCTGGCTTCACAACGGGCTCTTGCAGCTGGACGAGAGCAAGATGAGCAAGTCCCTGGGGAACCTGGTGACAGTGGCCGAAGCTCTCAGCCTGTTCAGCGCGGATGCCATACGGCTCTTCTTCCTCGGCTCGCACTACCGCGGCCCCCTGGCGTACACCGAGGACGGAGTCCGCTCCCAGGAGCGCGCCGTGGAGCGGCTGCGGCTTGCCGCCACGGCCCCCGACGCCGCGGCTCCCGAGGGCGAGGCCGCCGATCCCGCGCCGTTTCGGGAGCGGTTCATTGCCGCCCTGGACGACGACCTGAACACCCCCCAGGCGCTCGCCGCCCTCTTCGACCTGGCCCGCGACATCAACCGCGCCCGCGAGGCGTCTCGGCCCGTGGCCGATGCCCAGGCCACTCTGCGGGAGCTGGCGGGCGTACTGGGCCTCACGTTCACCACGTCCTCCGCGGAGGACGGACTGGCCGGTCCCCTGGTGGAAATGCTGGCGGAGGTGCGGGGGGAGCTCCGCGCCGCCAAGCAGTTCGCCCTGGCCGACCGGATCCGGGACCGCCTCCAGGAGCTTGGCGTGGCGCTGGAGGACTCCGCCCAGGGCACCACCTGGCGATTCCAACGATGACCTCGCCCATGGTCGCTGACCTGCGCCGCCTTCTGCCGCCCGACCGTACCTCCGACTCCCCCGAGGACTTGGAGCGCCACGCTACAGACGCGCTCGGACGTTACCGCGCCTTTCGGACCGAGGACACCCTCGAAGCGCTGCCCGGAGCCATTGTGCGGCCCCAGAGCACCGAGGAGACGGCCGCGGTCACCGCCTTCGCCACGGAGCGCGGCATTGCCGTCGTGCCGTTCGGCGCGGGGACGGGCGTCATGGGCGGCGCCATACCGGCGGTGGGCGGCATCGTGCTGGACCTGGGACGCCTGGACCAGATCGAAGACGTGGACGTGGAGGGCCGCCGCGCGACCGCGGGCGCAGGGGTGGTGCTGGAGGACCTGAACACGCGGCTTGCCGAGCATGGCCTGCTCCTGGGCCACGACCCTTGGAGCCGCCCCATCGCGACCGTAGGTGGGGCCATCTCCACCAACGGCATGGGGTATATGGCGGGCCAGTATGGGAGCATGGGCGAACAGGTGCTGGGGCTGGAGGTGGCGCTCGCCACTGGCGAGGTGGTCCGCTCGAAGGCCGTGCCAAAGGTGGCCGGACCGGACCTTGACGCCCTATTCATAGGCGCTGAAGGGACCATGGGGGTCATCACCAGGGCCACCGTGGAGGCGCACCCCATTCCCGAGCGTCGCGGCTTGCACGCCTACCGCTTTTCCGGCTTCCCGGCGGGGTTCCAGGCCGTCCAGGAGATGTACGCTATCGGCCTGCGCCCATCCCTCATCGACTTTGCGGAAGAGCTGTCGCTGGAGGCCCCATCCGATGACCCCGTCGTCGAGACTACCCTCTATCTGGGCTTCGAGGGCATAGAGGAGGTGGTGGTCGCCCAGGAGGCGCGAGCCGACCGGCTCTGCCGCCAGGCCGGGGGCGAGCCGCTGGACCCATCGGAGGCGGCTCACTTTTGGGAGACCCGGCATGCTTCGGCCGAACGATACAAGCGCGAGGTGCTAGGCAACCCCGCGGCGGTGCGGCGGCGCTCGACGTGGAGGATGGACTACCTCCACATGGCTGTGCCCGCTTCGCGGATGCTCGAGTACCATCGCTTCTGCGGAACGCTCCTGCGGGAACGCGGGATACCGGTGCGGGAGTGGTCGCTCTGGGGCCGCCCGGAGTATTTCTCGCTGCTCATCGCCGACCCCACCCCCGCCGACTCCGAGGACCGGCGGCTGATGGCGGAGGCCGTCGACGACTTGCTCATCGGCGCGCAGGACCTGGGCGGCTCGATCGAGTACTGCCACGGCGTGGGGCTGAAGCTCTCCCACCTGATGGAAAGGGAGCTGGGACCCGGCATGGAGGCCTTCCGTCGCGTCAAGCGCGCGCTCGACCCAAGCGGCATCCTGAACGCGGGGAAGTTGGGGGTCTAGCGTCGGCCGCGCGACGCCCAGGGGCGGCGGACCGATGGCCGGGCCGGACCGGAGGCGGAGATGTCCCGAGCGGCTTCGGCGGCGATGGCTCTCCTGGTGGTGGCGGTTCCGTTCCTGAGCGGCGGATCGCTCTGGTTCCTCACGACGACGCTCTTCACTGAGGCCACCCCGACGGCATACAAGGTGGGAGTGCCCGTGGGCCTGGTGGCGGCGCTCCTGGGGCTTCTGGCGTGGGTTCGGTGGTCGCGCCGAAGGGTCAGCGGCCAGGGCGGCTAGGCGCCCGATTCCCTCGGTCTCTACCCGGCGCTCTCCCGCACCCGCACGGCCGCGCCCCGCTCGACCCCCAGCAACTCCGCGGCGCTGCCCCCCGGGGCCGCGACCTCCACATAGCCGTGGCTTCCCACCACGGCCACCAACCTCCGGTGTGGATCGTACGCAGCGCTGAGGCCCGCGACCGTCTCGCCCGCGACCTCCACCGCGATGCCGCCTCGCGGCAAGCACTCGCCTGGGATGTTCGAGACCAGGTTGCCGAAGCGGTCCACGTACAACACCGCGCCGTGGAGGACTCCCGAGCGCTCCTCCATCCGTGGCATCACCAGCCGCTCCACCGACTCCACGCTCGGCCCCATCGACTCCGGGGGCACCCCCATCGAGAGGTGGGCCGCCACCGGCCCGAACACATCACGGCCGTGGAAGGTGTTGCTCACGGGCAGCCGCCAGAACGAGGGTTCCGTAAGTCGGTACGCCCGAGCCCAGGGCGGCAAGGGTGCTCGATACCGGTCCTCGAACGGCCTCCCCGTGGCCTCTCCGGAGTCGTCACCGAGCAGCAGGGTGAAAAGGCCGTTGTCGGGCCCCACGAAGGCGGCATCGGGGGTGACGAGGAGCAGGGGAACGCGCTCGCCGCCCACACCCGGGTCCACGACCGCTACGTGGATGGTCCCCGGCGGAAAGGTCCTGGCGACGCTCCACAGCAGGAACGCGCCCGAGGCTACGTCATGGGGCGGCACGTCGTGGGTGACGTCAACGATGGTGGCCGAGGGGTTGACCCCCAGGATCGCGCCCTTGACCTCCGCCGGGTAGCCGCCGACGCCCCCGAAGTCGGTCAGCAGGGTGATGACCCGGCCGGCCATCGGCTGCTAGAGGTTGGCGAAGCGGACGCTCAGGATGGAGATGAGCAAGAAGAGGACCACCAGCACTATGGTGAACCGGAACAGGAGAAGCTCCACGCCGGTCCGGACGCGAAACGAGCTCTGGCCCGATCCGAACATCCCCGAGCCCTCGCCCCGGATCTGGAGGAGGATGGTGGTGACCAGCAGGACCGACACCAGGATTTGGACGATGTGCATGTACGTTTGCATTGAGTAGCCTCTGTTAGTCGCTGAATCGCGGCGCTGCACAAGCTGGGTCAGCTTGGACGCGCAGCGCTGCATATCTACAAAGGTACGGTCCAGCACCCCCGCCCGTCAAGCGGCCAGGGGCCACGGCGGTTTGGCGGAGGGCGAGGAGCGGCGTCAAGAGCCCGACTCCCAACGAGCCTGGCGGCGCGACGCGCGGTAGGCCGACATCTCTGCCCGAGCTTCGCCGGCGTGCTGCGCGATAACGAGTGTCTGAGCCCGCAAGTCATTCGCGGGGGTGCCTCTGCGAGCGACATCATGAACCTCCGCATCGTGACAGCTACGGTGCTCAGGGCAGTCCCGTGCGCTCCTTTGCCCCCTATTTCCACTACCCCGGCCGCCAGCCGCCCGCCGACACTCGAGGTTTCGTTGATCGGAACTATTCTTGCGTTGGAGTCCCGCTCGTTGGCAATGCTGGTCGCGAGCTCCACCAGACGTCCGGGGTCCTGGTAGAGCGCCTCGAACGGCCGCGCGTCTTCCGCCTCCAGGAGCTCTTCCTCGCGTTCCAGCTTTGCCCGCTCGTGTCGCCGCTCCTCCCGCCGGTCTTCGCGTTCCCCCTGAGCCCGCGCTATCAGCAACGCGCCCACGACTCCGAAGAGCGTCCCAAGCAGGGCACCAACCACACCCCAGATCGCGGCATCCATCAGGCGGCCACCTCCCGCGCCAGCAGCCGAGACGTCACGATCCGGACTCCCGACGGGCTTGGCGCCGGGCGATGCGGAAGTCCGACAGCAAGCGACGGACCTTGCCGGTATTCACTGAACCCTGCGCCATATCACGCGACAGCTGACTGAACCCCTCCTTGGCTTCATCAGACTCCTGGGTTCCTCCCTCTCGGAACGTCTTCATTCGCTCCTTGAGCCCCTCAAGCACACGGCCTGAGTCCGCGAAGGCGTCGCGAAGCCCCTGCGGTGCCTCCAGGGCAACGAGCGCCGACAACGCCAACGCCGCCGCCGTACTTAATGTCGCTGCGTGTGCGTCGCGCCGTTCAGCGGGGGCGAAAAGAACCACGGGAGTTTCGTCCATCAGGTCGAGTGAGCGAGTCACCATGTCGAATAGCCTTGTATCCTCGACATCGCGCAGATGTCTCTTCTCTCGACGCAGGGCGAATTGGTCCTGGACCCAAGGGGAGAACACCGAGGCAATCACCGCGGCCAGGAGTGTGCCAGCGATGCCGACGACGGCGACGATGCCCGTCTCTGTCACGCTGCCGCCTCCCGCGCCAAGTCCGCCAGGGGGATGGAGGGTGGAGAACTGGGCCAGGCATCGCCTGGCATTTCTACGAACGTATGGAGGCGGGGGGATACCGAACGGCGTAGCTTCGGAGAAAAGAAGGAGCCTCTGTTTGTGTGCGGCCGCGTCGCTCGCGGCCCGTTGGTTACGCCCTGCGGGCCTCCAGGCGCTCCGCCAAAAGCCGGTTCACGAGCGCCGGGTCCGCCTTGCCTCGGCTGATCTTCATCACCTGGCCGACCAGGAACCGGATGGCCGTCTCCTTGCCGCCAAGGTAGTCCTGGACCGCGGCCTCGTTGGCGGAGATCGCCTCCTCCACTGCCGGCAGCACCGCGTCCGCGTCCGTGAGCTGAGTCATCCCCCGCGCCTCGACGATCTTGCCGGGCTCGACGCCGGTCTTGAACATCTCCTCGAAGACGTCCCTGGCCTGCGTCGAGCTGATGGTGCGCGCGTCCACGAGCCCGATAAGCTCCACGAGCGCAGACGGGGCGATCGGCGCGTCCGCGATCGATGTCCCCGATTCGTTCAGCAGCCGGTTCATCTCGCCGTTCAGCCAGTTGGCAACCGACTTCGCTGCCCGGGCGCGGGGTTCCCCCTCCAGCGGCCGCTGGCCCACGGTCTTCTCGAAGTAGTCGGCGGTGGGCTTGGTGGCCGTGAGGAGCGAGGCGTCGTAGACGGAGAGGCCGTACTCGGCGGCGAACCGCTCGCGGCGGGCGTCCGGGAGCTCCGGGAGCGCCTCGCGGACCTTGTCCACCCACGCGCGGGAGATCAGCAGGGGCGGCAGGTCCGGCTCGGGGAAGTAGCGGTAGTCGTGGGCGAACTCTTTGGAGCGTTGAGAGACGGTGACGCCCCGCTCCTCCACCCAGCCTCGGGTCTCCTGGCCGATCCTGTCGCCCTGGTCCAAGACCCGCGTCTGGCGCTCGATCTCGAACTGGAGGGCTCGGTGGACGGCCCGGAAGCTGTTCATGTTCTTGACTTCCACCTTCGCGCCCAGGGCCTCGGCGCCTACGGGCCGGAGCGAGACGTTGGCGTCGCACCGGAAGCTGCCCTGCTCCATGTCGCACGTGCTGACGCCCAGGTACTGGAGGATGGTGCGGAGCTTCATCAGGTACTGCCGGGCCTCATCCGGGGTACGCAGGTCCGGCTCTCCGACGACCTCCATCAGCGGGACGCCGGAGCGGTTCACATCGACCAGCGAATAGCCGCCGCCCGTGCCGTCCCGGACGTGCTGTAGCTTGGCGACGTCCTCCTCCAGGTGGGCGCGCGTGATGCCCGCCCGTCGCTCAACGCCGTCCGTCTCCAGGGTCATCCAGCCGCCGTGGGCGATGGGGTGGTCGAACTGGGATATCTGGTAGCCTTTCATCAGGTCGGGGTAGGCGTAGTTCTTCCGGTCGAACTGGGCGTAGTCGGCGATGGCACAGTTGAGGGCCAGGCCCGTCATGATGACGAACTCCACGGCCCGCTCGTTGATGACGGGGAGGGTGCCGGGCATGGCGAGGCAGACGGGGCAGACGCGGGAGTTTGGGGAGGCGGCCTGATAGTCGGCGGCACAGGAGCAGAACATCTTGCTCTGAGTGAGGAGCTGCGCGTGCACCTCCAGGCCTATGACCACTTCCCATTCCATACGACCGCGCGACCCCCTTCCGGCGTCAAACGTGGGACCATTGTAGCGCCGACGCGCGGGGACGGGCAAGGAAGGGCAGGGCGTGCCCTGCACACAGGCTGGGGAGGGGCTGCCGGCGCCACCCACTCCAGGTTTGTCCTAGCAGGGCGCCGCCCCCCTTCGGGCGGGCCTGGTTCGACAAGCATGTCCTGAGCGAAGCCGGAGGGCTCACCCCGAAGGGGCAAGGTGGCATCACCCCGACGGGCGCTGGTGCGCTTCCCGGGGGTCTGGGGGGGAACCCCCCAGGAAGAATGGTTGGGGCGGTCGGGTGGGACAGAGCGAACATCGGCCCGGGCAGCCCAGGATCGCCGGGTGCCCGAACAGTCCAGCGCTTCCGGCGGAGAAGGAGCGAGGGTGGGCGTGGTTCGACAAGCTCACCACGAACGGGGTGGGCTCACCACGAACAGGCAGGGCGTGCCCTGCACCCAGGCTGGGGACGGGTTGCCACCACGAGCGGTGGCTCCCCCCGCAGCTACTCACCCCAAGGCTTCCGCCAGCCGGTCCACCTGGTCCAGCTCTGGGATGGTGGGGAGGAACACAAGCTCGTCCGTGCCGATCTCCTCGAACGCCCGAACCGTGGCGCGCACGCCCTCGGGCGAAGTTGGCATCCCCTGCGCCAGCCGGTCGCCGAGACGCTCGCCATAGTAGCTAAGAATCGCCGGCGTTCCCCGCTCCCCGGCCTCCGGTCCCAGCGCGAAGTAGAGGACGGCGGCAAGCCGAGGCTTGCCCGCGCGGCTCCCGGAGGCCCACGCTTCTTCGGCGGCGCGGAAGGTCGTGTTCGCTCGTTCCGGACCGCCGGCCCCCGCGATGTAGCCCTCGCCCCAACGTGCCACCCTCGCGATCGCGGCCGGCGCGCCTCCGCCGATGAGCACCTCGGGGCCGCCCGCTCGCACGGGGGCCGGGCCAACGGGCCCTGTGTCGTCATCGACGCGCTCGCCGCTCCACACCCGCTGCATGAGCGCCAGCTGCTCCTCGAACCTCCGCCCGCGGGTGTGGAACGAGGCGGGCGCCGCGCGGAAGTCGTCCTCTCGCCCACCAACCCCAAAGCCCAGGGTCAGGCGGCCTTCCGAGAGCGCGTCCAGGGTTGCTGACTGCTTGGCCAGGATCCCGGCGTTTCGCAGCGGCGCCAGGAGAACGCCGGTCAGAAGCCGCGCTCTCGAAGTCACGGCCGCCGCCGCGGCGAGCGTGATCAGGGGGTCGTAGTTGCCGTAGACGACCCTGTCGATGATGCCCAGGCTTGAGAAGGCGCCGCCATCGGCGCGGCGCGCCCACTCCACGACGACCCCCCCGCTCACCCCGGGGATGCTGGCTGGGAGTCCTATGCCGACTTTCATGCACACCTCCTGGCGGGACCGCCCCGCGCGCCGGGATTGTACCGGGGTGGCCGTCACACCGCAAGCGAGCGCTCCTGGATGTCACGGAGCGTCACCAAACGGCCACCCAAGCGCCACCGGACCTCGCCTGACAATTCACCATTCCTACTGTACGGTGGGTGGGTGAAACATCCTTAGGGCCGCGCACCGCCGCCTTAGGGACCAAGTGGCGACAGGGACTGGAAATCGATATGGACACTCCTCCCAACGCCAACCCACGGAAAGCCCTGTTGCGAACGGCACTGGCTCCTTGACGCCCCTCTCTCCGGCTGTTCACGCAGGTCCTAGGTCCCATGGCCGTGGCGCTCGCTTGCGCCGTCCCCGTGGCCATAATCGCGACCGGGCAGGTCCTATCCGCGGCCGCCTTTGCCGGGTACATTGCGCTGCCCGTGGTCGGAACGGCGGCGGGCCTCCTGGTAGTGACAACCTGGGTCCGCCTGGCTCCCGCTCGATTCTTTGACTCCTGGTCGCTGGGCGTGGCAATGGCAGCGTCGTACCTCCCACACCTGGCGGGCGTGGTAGTCGCGGTGTCCGCAGGGGTTGCCCTGATGACGGCGCTGCCGGACCGGCTTCAGCCGATGTCCTAGGGCTCGGCCCAGGGAGCGAACGTCTCCGGCGCCACGCTCATGGCGGTCTTTGCTTGGGCGACCGGCATCTGGGGGCTGGCGGCCTGGCTTGCGAACCGGATCTCGGCGCTGCGGGAGCGCGAGGCGGCATATCGTGCCGAGTCGGTGGCCCGTCTCGAGGAGCTGGAGGAGCCCCGACAGCGGATCGTGGGCGCTCAAGAATCTCTGCGCAAGGCGACGGCCGAGGCATTGCACGGGCCCGTCCAAAATCGGCTGCTCCTGGCCTCGCGCCGGCTCGCGCAGGCTGCGGGCGGGGCGCAAGGAGATGCCGCTCCGGCCGTTCAGCAGGCCCGAGCGCTGATCGACGGCGTTATCAGCATGGACCTCCGGTCGGTGATTCGGCAGCTCCACCCCTCGGTGATCCGCCTGAGCACCGCGACGGCTCTCCGCTCGCTCGTGGAGCGCTACTCGGGGGAGCTTGAGGTTGGGATAAAGGTCGATCCCTCGATCGAAGAAGCGGAGCGCGCGGGTGTGGCGAGCCTGCCGGAGCCAGTGCGACTGACCCCGTACCGAGTGGCGGAGGATGCCCTTAACAACGTACTGAAACATGCCGCAACCACCAAGGCCTCGGTGTGGCTGGGGATGCCGACGGCTGACGGCCTGATTCTGACGGTCGAGGACAATGGGCGGGGGTTCGACGTGGAGGGCGCGCAGCTTGGGATGGGGATACTATCGATGCGCGACTACTGCGGGTCCCAAGGAGGCGCGCTGGCCGTCGAAAGCGAAATCAACCGAGGCGGCCTTTCTTGTGCTCCTCGTGGGACTCTGCTATCGTTGCCCGCGGCGTCGGGCGGAGATTGAAGTCAGCGCCCTGAGACGTACCGAAGATGGAGGGAAGCCGTGCAGAGCAGCGATTTGGCGAGCATCCTGCGAAAGGACCGAGCCGAGTTTGACCGGATTAGGGAGCGGGACCCGAGAGCCGAGATCGACCTCAACGGGGCCGATCTGTCTGGTTGCGACCTCAAGGGGGTTGCTTTGGGGAGGGCCAATCTGGAGAATGCCTCCCTCCGAGGTGCCGACTGCACCGGCGCCATCCTCTTTGGCGCGAACCTCACCGGAGCCGACCTTCGGGAGGCTAAGCTGGATGGGGTAAACCTCCACCAGGCGAAGCTGGAGGGGGCGAACCTGGAGGGCGTCACACTTGGGGACATCGAGCGGCCCACCCGCTTCTGTCTCCACATCGCATCGTTCCGAGGGACGCGCTGGAGCCGCGACGAGCTGGAGACCATGCTGGGAATCCTGAACCAGAACGCCGGCTGGGAGATCAGGTACGAGCTCGTGTCGAAGGGGGCGCCAGCCCCGTAGCCGCGGCGGCCCTGAACGCCACTGGGCGCTGGGAGCGAGTGGGCTCGGGTTGGGACTCTCGTGCCTCTCCCGCCATCGTGTGTGGCTGTCGCGGGCATCGAGGGATGGCTGGGTCCCGCCCAGGTCCGGGCGGTCGCCGTCGTCCACTTCACCCGCGGCGGGCCTGACCTCAGCGAACGCAGCTACGTTCCCACTGCGATGCTCGAGGCGGTTGGGGATCGCCGGGCTGACGGCGGTGGCGGATCCGCGCCGACACGGGGCCGACACGACCGGGTACGGGCGGCGAGGCGTGGGGGGTCTCCGGAGGGCGATGAGACGAAGCTCGGTTCCGCGAGTGTGATAGAGAGGGTCTAGTGGTCGGGGCGAGTGGATTTGAACCACCGACCCCCTGCACCCCATGCAGGTGCGCTTCCGGGCTGCGCTACGCCCCGACTGAACGCCCAGTATAGCAGAGCGGCCGGTACGTCCTCAAGACGCGGCGCCGGCGACGACCGGACGGGGCCCGGTCGCGAAATCCATCGTGGAGCGGGCGGGCCTACTTGCCCATCAGTCCGCGGAGGGCGTCGCGGCGGCCTCGGCCCCCGCCCCCGCCCCCGGACATTTGCTTGATTAGCTTCTGCATCTGCCGGAACTGGTTCATGAGCTGGTTGAGGTCCTGCACCGTGACACCGCTGCCCGCGGCGATCCGTCGTCGTCGAGAGCCGTTCAGGATGTCCGGGTTGCGCCGTTCCGCCGGAGTCATGGAGAGCACCATCGCCTCCACTCGCCCCAGCCGGCCCTCGTCCGCCTCGGCGCCGCCAAGCCGCCCTTTCAGGCCGGAGAAGCCAGGCACCATCTCCATGACCTGCGCCAGCGGCCCCATCCGCTTCAGGGTCCGCAGCTGGTCCAGGAAGTCCTGAAGGTCGAAGTTGGCGCGGCGTAGCTTCCGCTCCATCTCCTGGGCCTGCTGTTCGTCGACGGCCTCCTGGGCCCGCTCGATGAACGTCAGCACGTCGCCCATGCCCAGGATCCGCGACGCCATCCGGTCCGGGTGGAAGGCTTCCAGCGCCTCCGGCCGCTCCCCGACGCCGATGAACTTGATCGGCACGCCGGTCACGGCGGTGATCGAAAGGGCAGCGCCACCGCGAGCGTCGCCGTCCATCTTCGTGAGCACCAGGCCGGTCAGCCTCGCTCGGTCGTGGAACTCCGTCGCCGTCCGCACAGCGTCCTGGCCTGTCATCGCGTCGGCCACCAGCAGGGTTTCCTGGGGACTGACGGCGGACTTGATGGTCGCCAGCTCAGCCATCAGCTCGTCGTCGATCGCCAGCCGTCCGCCCGTGTCCACGATGACCCACGCCGCGCCGGCACGCCCGGCTTCGGCCACCCCCCGCTTTGCCACGCCGACGACATCCGCCGCCGATGGGTCCTCGGAGTAGACGGCCACACCCAGCTGGCGACCCAGGGAGACAAGCTGTTCGATGGCGGCGGGGCGCCGGAGGTCTGCGGCCACCAGCGCGGCTTTGCGTCGCCCGTCGGCCTGGAGGTGGAGGGCGAGCTTGGCGGCGGTGGTGGTCTTGCCGGAGCCCTGGAGGCCCACGAGCAAGATCACGCTCGGCGTCGATGGCCCAGGGTGGAGGCTATGGTCCCCGGCGCTCAGCGTGGCCGTCATCTCCTCGTTGACGATCTTGACCACCTGTTGACCTGGATTCAGCCCCCGGAGCACGTCCGCCCCCATGGACCGCTCGCGCACGCGGGCCACAAATTCCCGGGCCACCCGGAAGTTCACGTCCGCCTCCAAGAGGGCGATCCGGACCTCGCGGAGCGCCTCGTCGATGTCGCTCTCCGTCAGTCTGCCCCGGCTCCCGATGCGCTGGAAGACGGCCCCAAGCTTATCCGTAAGCGCCTCGAACATATTCCTTCCTCCAAAGGCATTGTAGGGCTGTTCGTGCCGCGCCGCAAAGGTCACACCTCCGGCGCGGTCGGCGGGTCCGCCATCCCCGCAGCGCTGAACGCGCGGACCGACGGGGCGAGGCGCAGGGTGGCGCCGTTCGGTCGCACACGGCGACGGCGGGGGTCGTCGCGGGGGCAGGGGGCCGGGTGCCGGTAACGACCGAGGGCTGCGTCCGAACCGTCACCACATGGCCGTGTCGCGACGGCATTCGTCGCGGATACCGGACGTGCCTCAGGGTTGACATGGTTCTGGGGGCCGTCTAGAATACGCCGCGCCGGGCCGCGGGCCCGTGCTTCCATATTTGCGCGCCAAAGGCAGTTCAGGAGGAGGAGGGCCTGATGGATTTTGAGATGCGGTACACGGCCGAGCAAGAGGATTTCCGGAAGGAGGTCCGGGGCTGGCTGGAGCAGAACGCCAAGGTGCCCGAGAGCCTTCTGCCACTGCCCAAGGAGGACATGGACACCACTCGGGAGCAGTACGAGTGGTCCCGTGAGTTCCAGCGGAAGCTGGGCGCCAAGGGCTGGTTCTACCCGACCATGCCCACCGAGTACGGCGGCGGCGGGTTGACCCCGGACCACGACATCATCATCAAGGAAGAGTTGGGTCGGTGGTCCACGCCAGCGCTGCCGAGCCCCGGCAACGTGGCGATCGCGCCCCTTTCGGTCTACGGGACGGAAGAGCAGAAGCAGCGCTTCTTGCGGCCCATGCTCCAGGGCGAGACGGTCACGTGGCAGCTCTGGACCGAGCCCGAGTCCGGCGTCGACCTTGCCTCCATCAAGACCCGCGCGGTCAAGGACGGCGACGACTTCATCTTCACCGGCACCAAGAACTACATCAGCGGGATCTTTGAGCCGGACTGGCTCAACATCCTGGTGGTGACCGACCCGGAGGCCCCCCGGCACGCCAACTTGGGTCAGTTCTACATCCCGGCCAATCTGCCGGGGATCAGCTGGCAGTACCAGGACCTGATCGTCAAGGGAGGCCAGCACTTCATCTTCCTGGACAACGTCCGCGTCTCCCGCGAGTACTTGGTGGGCCCGGAGACCGGCGGCTGGCGCGTTACCCAGAGCAGCCTGGAGCTCGAGCACGGTGCCGCGGGCGGGCTGGAGAGCCGATTGGGCGCCGTGACGAACGACCTTCTCAAGGCGTGGCGCGAGGGGTCGAAGGGCCGCTCGCTGGCCAAGGGCGACGAAGCAAGCACGCACCTGGTGGATGCCCACATCCGCACCAACGTGAACCGACTGATCGCGCGGCGGAACTACTGGATGTTCACCAACAAGATCACCCAGACGTTCCACGGCTCCCAGAACCAGTGGATGGGCCGGGAGACGCGGATCCGAACGGCGGAGGACAACCTGGATCTTCTGGGACCCTACGCCATCACGACCGACAAGGACTGGACGGTCCTGGACGGCCGCGTGGAGCTCGGGCAGCGGGGCGCCTCCATGGCTACCCACGGCGCCGGCTCCTACGAGATCGACAAGGTGATCATCGCGCGGCGGGTCGGCCTCAGCCGGACCAAGGAAGTGGCGGCGCCGACTCAGTAAACGCAATCGAATCGTGACTGCCCTCCTGGGGGTCCGGACTCCGAACAGGGCCGGCCCCGGGGAGGCGTCGAAGAGCGTCGTCGTCGGTTCACGGACTGCGGCGGCGCGGGGCATCCATCTCATCGCCCTCGCCTTTCGGAGACGAGGCCACTAGGGGCGTCCCGTCCCAACGATACGGCCTGAATGACCACTATTTTCGGGATACGGAGGCGATGCGATGGACCTTAGCTTCAGCGAGACCCAGAACCTAATCAGGAACTCCGCTCGGGAGTTCCTCACCCGCGAGTGCCCACGCTCGTTCGTCAAGGAGATGGACGAGAGCGACACGGGCTTCTCCCCCGACCTGTGGCGCCAGATGGCGGAGATGGGCTGGGTCGGCATGGCCCTCCCCGGCCAGTACGGCGGCGGGGACGCCTCTTTAACCGACGTGGCGGTGCTCTTTGAGGAGCTGGGGTACGCTTGCCTGAGCTCGCCCCTGCACTCCTCCGCGATTCTTGCTGGTGGGCTCATCCTGGAGGCCGGCTCCGACGCGCAGAAGAACGACCTGCTGCCTTCCATCGCCAACGGGTCCCGGATCCTGGCGGTCGCGATAACCGAGCCTGAGTACGGCTGGGGAGCTGGCTTCGTCAACCTCCAGGCTACTGCTTCCAGCGGCGGGTTCACGCTCAACGGCACCAAGCTGTTCGTTCCTGACGTACAGGTGGCGGACCAGGTGCTGGTGGTTGCGCGGACCTCCGGGAGCGGAGAGAGCGGCCTCACGATGTTCCTGGTGGACAAGGGGACCACGGGGCTTTCAAGCCGTGTCCTCTCCGGCTGGGCCGGGGACAAGCAGAACGAAGTGGTGTTCAACAACGTCCAAGTGCCGGCCTCGGCCGTCGTCGGGGCGGTGGACGGAGCCTGGGAGCCCCTCAACAAGGTGCTGGACCGCGCGACGGCCGTCATCAACGCCTACATGGTTGGCGGCATGCAGCGGCTCTTTGAGATGAGCACCGAGTACAGCCAGAACCGGGTCCACTTTGGGGTGCCCATCGGGACGTTCCAGCGGGTCCAGGACTACATCATCGACATCCTGAACCACACCGAGGCTTCTCGCTGGACCGCCTACGAGGCCCTGTGGAAGCTGGACGAGGGCCGGTCGGACGCTCCGGAGTCGATCTCCATGGCGAAGGCCGTGGCCAGCCAGGGGTTCCCGGCGAGCGCCCAGGACGCCCACCACGTCCACGCCGGGACGGGGGCGGACATGGCGTACGGCATGTACCTCTACACCAAGTTGGTCT
>PVBE012926229.1_pt1 | contig 25016 bp, 22 predicted proteins | sample 1631181 | NCBI WGS metagenome assembly PVBE01 (sample SAMN08397723, study PRJNA350692) | Marine metagenome, whole genome shotgun sequencing project. | isolation source: water | place: Pacific Ocean | collected 2012-04 | reverse complement strand
CCTGTTCTATGTTCCAACTAACCACGTATGTATGACCTACGAACCAGTAAGTTATGCTGCAGGTGGTAACCAATACACAGCTGGTGCGGCTTATGTTAATGCTGCGTTAACTATGTATCCTGCTGGTGCTGTTTGCCCAGATTGTCCAAATAATAATAGTCAAAAGGACAACATGGGTAACTTCATCGCTTGGGATGCAGGTAAAGGTAAAATTGTTTGGAATATTGTCGAACAATGGTCTGTATGGTCTGGTGTTCTTACCACAGCTGGCGATGTAGTGTTCTACGGAACTCTTGACGCTTATGCTAAGGCCGTTGATGCGAAGACTGGTAAATTGCTATGGAAGTTCAAAGCTCCATCAGGCATTATCGGCAACTTCAACTCTTGGGCTCACAAGGGTAAGCAATACGTTGGTGTTCTTTCGGGCATCGGCGGTTGGGCAGGTGCAGTTGTGTCTATTGAAGGCCTAGCTGCAGCTCCTGATGATGCTGCTCTTGGTGCTGTTGGTGGTTATCGTAAACTTCTCAATTCTTCACGTAATAGTGGCGTATTGATGGTGTTTAGCCTACCTTAAGCAATAAACAGACGTAAGTTTGTTAGATCCCTGGTACTTCGGTATCAGGGATTTTTTTTAGTGGTTTACGGTTTTAATGTATTATTATCAGAAAGTATTATTATAAAAAAATAATGAGAATATTTAGGTTCAATTAATAAGAACTTGTTCCAAATTATTAAGTCTTATATATGAAGATTAAAGGGGTGATTGCAATGATAACAACACGATATATCGGAATAATTTTAAGCGCATTGGTGTATATGCTTCCAAATTTAGTTAATGCGGAAGAGCATATAGTGAATGCTGCTGCAAGAGAATTTAAGCCTGCTATTATTTATGTTCAGCCAGGCGATACTGTGAAATTTACTAATATGACCTCTCATAATTCTGTGACTTACTTAGTGCCTGAAGGCGGTACAGGTTGGGGTGAAAAAGGAAAAATGGCTGGCGGAACTTTCATAACACCAGCAATAGATGCAGAAGGTATTTATGGGTATGTTTGTGAACCGCATATTGGTTTCGGAATGGTTGGGGTTGTCGTTGTTGGCGGTGTTAGTGCCGATGATAAAGCGGCAATGAAGGAAAGAGCGATGGCAGAGTTACAAGGCCCTTTTAAAAGACTTATTGGTAAAATTAATAAGATTAAACCGACATTAAAATAATTCACTAATCTAAATTTTAGGATAATTATTAACCCACAGTGTATGTGGGTTTAAAACATTTTATGAACAGAAGAATATTATTTTTACTACTCACATTAATTGCTAGACCAGTTTTAGCTGATGACCATTTACCTGATTCAGAATATTTTAAGGTATGCGCTGACCCTTATATGTTGCCCATGTCCAATCAAGACGGCGAAGGATATGAGAATAAAATTGCTGAACTTTTAGCCAACAAGCTGGGTTTAAAACTAAAGTATGAGTTTTTTCCACAACGCATCGGTTTTATCAGAAATACCCTAAGAGCAGAATCAGATAGCGGGTCAGGTTATAAATGCGATATCGTTATTAACGTTCCTTCCAGTTTTGAGTTAGCCGCTACAACTGACCCTTATTACACAACATCATACGCGCTTATCTACGCAAAGGGACGTAATTTAGATTCAGTTACAGACCCGATGATGCTATTAGATGTTGTAAAGACAAGTAAAGATAAAATAAAAATTGGATTAAGCGATATAGGCGCTGCTCAATTATGGGTATTTTATAATGGATTAATGTCTTATATGACTCCTTATCAAGGGCAGCCAGGAGACCCAAAGGCTAATCCTAATAAAAAACTAATTGATGAAGTTGTAGCAGGTAATATCGATGCAACTGTTGTTATGGGCCAAGCAGCGGGATATTGGGCAAAACAATACAAAGACAAGGTTGAACTGATTGTATTACCCTTGAAAGATGACCCGAAAAAGAAGTTACGGCTTACCTATAGTTTTTCGATGGCTGTTCGACACAGAGAAAAAGCCTGGAAAGAAACGATTAATAAATTGATTAAAGAAAATAAAACAGAGATTGATGATATTTTAATTGATTACAACATACCACTAATAAAGCAGTAGGATTGAATATATGAAATTTTTAATGAATTTTTTATTTATTGTGAGCTTATTATTAGCATACTCAGTTGAAATTATTGCAGAAGAGGGTGTTGAAGAGGCGCCAGAAAAATCGAATGTAATAAAGGGCGCAAATGCATTAACCGAAGAAGAATTAAGTAAGAGTATTGGTCGTTATGGCGAAGTTGATGAAATTCCGGAAGATTTTGAATTTGCATCTGCTGAGAATAAATTATGGTTAGATAATCACCTTGGCAATATTACTCAGCCAACAAGCCTATACTATGAGTTTGTTAAATCAGGTACATATGAAGAAGGTTTTAGTGATTCAGTTTATTTAAAAATTCTAGAATTAAATGATGATGGCACTAAAAACACACTATTGGATTTTTTTACAGCCGAGAGAAAACAAACGATACCAGAAGGCAATACTACACATATAAGAGGTAACCCGGTACTGGGTATTTATATGAATGGTGATGTCTATGAGATGGCGCGAATGACAGGCGGAAAAGCAAATCGATATCGGTATTTTTTAAAACAAATAAAAGTTGCACTAAGAGAAACTGCAAAAGTCGAAGCCACGACTTTCAGCTACAATGGAAAAGAATATAAAGGAGAAAAGGTATTCTTCACTCCTTATGTTGGAGACCCACACCGACGTGATTTTGAAATATTTGCAGATAAATACTATGAAATTATATTTTCTGATGAAATTCCGGGTAAGCTCTACCAAATTACAACGATTATTCCTGATAAAAGTAATGAATCGGCAGAGCCTTTGGTTATGGAGACTTTAAGACTGGTTGATGTAAAAAATCAAGATTCTTAAATATAAAACTATGACCCGTATAGATATTTAACATCCGATACTCTATTTCCCTTATTTTTATTATTAATCAAATCGCCTGGGCGTTGACCTTTTCGTAATTTTACAGCGCAGTATTTAAATTCTGGAATTTTTCCAATAGGGTCTAATGCTTCGTTTGTAAGCAGATTAGCCGCTGCCTCATTAAATGAAAATGGCATCATGACAACACCTTTTTGCATGCCTTCATCTGCACGTGTTGTCGCTGCAATTTTTCCTCTTCGAGACTCAATGACAAGCATATCCCCAGATTTTAGTGAAAATAATTTAAGATCTTCAGGATTAATTAATATACATGGCCCTGGTTCGATAGCATCAAGCACTCGTGAATGACGAGTCATTGTTCCGGTGTGCCAATGTTCAAGCTGTCTTCCTGTGATAAATACAAATGGGAAATCATTATTGGGAAGTTCAGCAGGTTCCGTGTAATCTGCAGCAATAAAACTTCCCTTTCCGTCTTGAGTTGGAAATATACCATCTTTAAAAATAATGGGTTCACCAGGGTCGCCAACATTGGTTAATGGGTAGGTGAGTGAGTCAACCTTTTCTAGTCTTTCCCAGGTAATTCCAGCCATACTTGGTGTCGCAACCCTTATCTCATTAAATACATCTTTTGTAGCCTTATAATTCCAATTAAGACCCATACGATTAGCAATTTCTTGAATGATCCATAAATCTTGTTTTGCCTCACCAGGTGGGTCAACAGCTTGCCTTCCTAATTGAACACGTCGATCAGTATTTGTAAACGTGCCATCTTTTTCAGGAAATGCAGAAGCAGGTAATATTACATCGGCATAACCACATGTTTCCGTAAAGAAGATATCTTGAACAACCATATGATCAAGTTTTGAGAGTGCATTTCTAGCGTGATTCAGATTAGGATCAGACATTGCTGGATTCTCACCCATGACATAAAGCCCATTAATATCTTTGTTGTAAATCGCGTGCATAATTTCCACAATTGTTTTTCCATTATTTGGGTCTAGTTTTTGACCCCAAAGTTTTTCAAATTTCTTTCTAATTGTAGAATCAGTAACAGGTTGGTAGTCGGGGTAGACCATAGGAATTAAACCTACATCAGACGCTCCTTGAACATTATTTTGTCCTCGTAAGGGATGTAGCCCCGTACTTTCACGACCAATTTGCCCGGTCATCAGCGCAAGTGAAATTAAACAGCGTGCATTATCAGTACCATGAATATGTTGGGATATACCCATACCCCAAAATATAATTGATGACCCTGATGTTGCATAAAGTCGAGCGACTTCCTTAATTACATTTACATCAATTCCACAAATCGGAGATACTTTTTCAGGTGAATAATTTTTAACTGTTTCAATAATTTTTTCAAAGCCATTGGTATGTTCATCAATGAATTTTTTATTGTGTAAGTTTTCATTGATAATAACGTGCATCATTGCATTTAGTAAAAGCACATCTGTGCCTGGTCGTAATTGTAAGAAATGACTTGAGTGCAGGGCAATATCAGAGTTATAGGGCTCAATAATAATAAGCTTGCTACCGCGTTCAGATGCATTTTTTAAAAATGTTGCAGCTACTGGATGATTTTCGTGCGGTCTTGCACCAATAACAATAATAACGTCAGCGTATGAACCGTCTGAAACTTGATTTGATACAGCCCCCGAGCCAATAGTTTCTAGCAAAGCAGCAACAGATGAAGCATGGCATAATCTTGTACAGTGATCGACGTTATTTGTTCCAAAACCTGATCTAACTAATTTCTGCACTAAATAAGCTTCTTCATTACTTCCTTTAGCACAACCAAAACCCGCAAGAGATTGCGAGCTTTTATTATTTTTAATTTTATTAAAACCTTCAGCTGCAAAATTTAATGCTTCATCCCATGTTACCTCACGAAAAAACTTATGCATATTTTCACGCGTAACTAATTCGGATGTTTTTTTAGAATTTTCTCGCCTAATCATTGGTTTCTTTAAACGATCAGGGTGATGGATATAATCAAATCCATAGCGTCCTTTAACGCATAATCGACTTTTATTCGCAGGGCCATCTCTACCATCCACATATTGAATGCGATTATTTTTTATATTAAACGAGAGCAAGCAGCCAACACCACAATAAGGACAAACAGAATCAACTTTTTTATCAGTTTTGACCAAACCAACATTTTTTGCAGGCATTAGTGCACCTGTTGGACAGGCTTGGACGCATTCACCGCAGGCCACACAGGTACTTTCGCCCATAGGCGCATCCATATCAAAAACAATCTTTGAATGTTTGCCTCGAAAAGCATAACCAATAACATCATTTACTTGTTCTTCACGGCATGCGCGTACGCAACGGGTACATTGAATACAGGCGTCGAGATTTACAGCAATTGCAGGATGTGACACATCATTACGGATTTTCTCTCTTTCTTCGAAACGAGGATTGTAAAGGGAAAGTTTTTCTGCCCAGTGATCTAGCTCTGAATTAATTTTATAGGGTGACTTTCCTTGTTGTGGCATGTCTGAAAGCAGTAACTCTAATACCATTTTTTGAGATAAACGAGCTCTCTTATTTGCGCTATTAACCTTCATGCCTTCAGTTGGTTTTCGACAGCATGATGGTGCTAGAACACGTTCACCTTCAATTTCAACAACACAGGCACGACAATTACCATCAGAGCGATATCCGTTCTTATAACAAAGATGAGGGATTTCTACATTATTGCGTTTAGCAGCTTGGAGAATTGTTTCATCACCAAAAGAGGTGATTTCTTTATTGTCTAAACTAAAGCTTATTATTGTTTCGTTTTCTTGTTCTGGGTTGGCGGCCACTTTTCAAATTCCTCAGGAAAATATCTAATCGCACATCTAACTGGGTTTGGCGCCGCCTGCCCTAAACCACATATTGATGCATCACACATCGCGATAGAAAGTTCTTCTAATAAGTCTTTATCCCATTCCTCTTTTTCCATCAATTGTATCGCTTTTGATGTCCCAACGCGACAAGGAGTGCATTGGCCGCATGATTCATGCTCAAAAAAGCGCATTGAATTAAGGGCCAGCCCTTTAACTTTGTCTTTATCAGAAAGCACGATTATAGCTGCTGAACCAATAAAACAGCCATGTTTTTGTAATGTATCAAAGTCCAATGGCTCATCTCCAAGCGATGCTGGCAAAATTCCGCCCGATGCTCCGCCGGGGTAATAGCCATAAAATTTCTGACCATCAAGCATTCCGTCACAATATTCATCTATTAGCTCTTTTATACTGATGCCCGCAGGAGCCAGATGGACTCCAGGTTTTTTAACACGCCCGCTAACTGAAAATGAGCGGAGACCTTTTCGTTCACGACGACCATTAGATGAAAACCAATTTGGACCTTTTTCAATAATATCTCTAATCCAATGCAGGGTTTCCATATTCTGTTCTAGAGTAGGGCGTCCAAAAAGTCCAACTTCAGCAACATAGGGAGGACGTAAACGAGGCATACCAGGTTTTCCTTCGATAGATTCAATCATCGCAGATTCTTCACCACATATGTAAGCCCCTGCTCCTCTTCTTAAATGTATTGTTGGTAGTTTACATGGAGGCATCGTTTTAATTTTATCTAATTCTTTTTCTAACAACATCCTGCAGCCCGCATATTCATCTCTTAGATAAATATAAATATCATCTGCTTCAATCGCCCAGTGAGCGATTAGCGTTCCTTCAATAAAACGATGCGGATCATTTTCAAGGTAATAACGGTCTTTAAAGGTGCCGGGCTCACCTTCATCAATGTTAATAGCAATCAATTTAGGTGATTTTTTTTCACTTAAAATGCGCCATTTTTGACCCGTTGGAAAACCCGCACCACCTAAACCTCTTAACGAAGAGTCCTCAAGTAATTTTATTATATCTTCACGTTTATATTTTCCGTCAATACAGTCGATAAGTGTTGTATAGCCACCATTATTTTTGTAAGCATCATAATCAATATAAGATTTAGGTAGTGAGTCCGATAATTTATTTTTACTAAGCGCAGAAAGAACAGTTTTTACCTCAGCATGTTCTACGGGGTATGTTCCAGTAAGAGCAACCGGTGCCGCAGCACATCTTCCAACACAGGGAACAGGTTGAACGCGAATTGTTTTTGAATCTGTTGCTAATTTTAATTCCTTTATTAATTTCTTAGCACCAAACATTTCACAAGTAACCGATTCACAAACACGTATAGTAATATCTGGAGGAGGTGCTTCTTTTTCATTTATGACATCGAAGTGATGATAAAAAGTTGCTGTTTCATAAACTGCTGCCATAGATAAATTCATTATTTTTGCAAGCGCCATAATATGACGACTTGATATGTGGTGATAAGTGTCTTGGATTTTATGCAGGTGTTCTATAAGCATATCTCTCTTAATAGACTCACTATCAATTAGTTTTTCTAATTGAGAAATACAATTTTTGTCTATGACTCGACCGGAGATACGACCTTTTTTTCCACGAGTTCTTTTCATAATTAGTGGTTGATTATTTAATTACTGAGAGCATCTCTTCGATGTAAGTGTATTTTTCACGAGGTTTACCTTTAGGTTCTCCGAGTTCTACTTCTTTGTCGTCAATCTGTGACCACTCAGAAAAATTGACATGGCGTACATTTCTATTGTTTAGTTTTGCATATATTTCTTTAGTGCCATACTTTTTTTCTCCAGTATCTAACTTTTCTATATCATTTAGTAGATTTGCAACTGTTTCTACGCTACAAGCACGGTTAGTTCCGATAATGCCACTTGGCCCACGCTTTATCCAGCCACCAGTATAGAGTTGATTAACTATAGTACCGTCATTTTTAGTGACCCTTCCTTTTTCATTTGGGATTGTGCCCCAGCTTTCATGGAAGGGTACACCTGATATTGGAACGCCATGATAGCCAATGCTACGAAATAATATACCTGTATTAATTTCAAATATTTCATTAGTTCCTTTAGCTGATTGCTTAAAAGGTTCACCGGATAATTCATTTTTTTCGAGGATTAATTTTTCTATTTGAGTATTTCCAATTATTTCTTGCGGCCCCATTAGAAATCTAAAAAAGCATTTTTTTGATTTACTGGAATCTAACTCGCGTTTAGAAAATTCACAAAATTGATCATAGACTTTTCTATTAGTCCTATTAGTTTTTTCTTCTAATTCTTTTTTGCTTTCATCGTTTAACTGTAAATCATCTTCAAGAATAATTGGATTACAATCAGATAATTCTCCGAATTCACGTAATTCTTTAGGTGTAAATTTTGCTTGCGCAGGTCCGCGACGTCCGATTACATGGATTTCTTTTAATTTGCTTTCTGCTAAAACATCTAATGCATGTTGTGCAATATCAGTATGCTTTAATTCGTCAACAGTTTTCGAAAGTATTCTACTAACATCAGCTGCAACATTACCTTGTCCTATTATGACAGCAACATCTTGAGAGAGGTTAAATTTTAATTCTCTATAATCAGGATGACCATTATACCAACCAACAAATTCTGTTGCGGTGTGACTCCCTTTGAGATCTTCGCCAGGTACACCAAGTTTTCTATCTGTTTCAGCGCCATATGCAAGAATGACTGCATGATGTGTTTTACGTAATTCTTCAATAGAAATATCTCTTCCGACCGCTACGTTTGCGATAAGATTAAAATGGGGGCTGTCTGCAATTTTTTTATAGAGATTGATAGCGGTTTTTAGTTTTGGATGATCTGGTGCAACACCACTTCGAACAAGACCATAAGGGGAGGGGAGACGTTCAATAATATCCACATCTACTTCAAATTCTGATTTTATCAGTGCTTCTGCGGCATAAAACCCGCTCGGACCAGAACCTACTATCGCTACTAATAATGGATTTTCACTAGTTCCAAGTTTAGCCATAACTTAGAAATCCACCCATAGAAAAGCGATTTCATTAATACTAAAACTTAAAGTTATTATTTTACTTTTTTGTTGTGAATTGGCGGCCATTTATAAATTTCCAAAAAAATTTTAGATTGTACATTATCGGTTTGGCGCCGCCTGTCCTAAACCGAAAATTAATGTTTCAAATTATTATGATTGATGGTTCTTTTATACGGTATTCCTTTATTTTTTCATTAATTGTATCGCTTTTGATGTTTGAACGCGACTTTATAAACCTAGTTCTGCTTTACGTTCCTCGGCCCCAGGCAAAGGGTCCATTTGTTCTTCAATGACCGGAAGTTCTGCTGCCTTTTGAGCATTGATTTCTATCCAGTGTTCTTGATCTTCAGGGATATCATCACCCTCATAAATCGCCTCAACGGGACATTCTGGAATACATGCACTACAGTCAATACAAACTTCTGGGTCAATGTATAACATCTCGTCATCATAGTGAAAGCAAGCAACTGGACACACAGATACACAATCAGTGAATCGACAGCCTTTACAATTATCAGTTACGATTGTTGTCATCGTTTCCTCCTCTACCTCATTGGGTAGTTCCTCTAGGTGATAGTACTATTTTATTTGCTTTTATTTGTTGATAAAAGGATTTCTCCACGATTTAATTCAACTGAATCACCGCTCCAACGCTCAAAGGAATTATTCAAATATGACGAATCAATTGAAAAACCATTTTTTTCTAGATAACTAACATAAAATTTAATAAATGAAGGCTGGTATTCACAATTACGAGAAAATGTGGGAAGTAATTTGGCTTTATTAAAACTAATAATAGAACCACGCTTCATTCCAGCCCCCGTCCGTATACCCATCCTACCTAAAACAATGATTGTCCCAGCCAACATGTTAACTCCTGTGAAATCACCGGAATCTCCTCCAACAGCAATCAAACCTCGACGCATAACATGACCGGTTTCATTTTTCACATTACCATGAACAATGATTTCGCCTCCTTGCATACCAATGGCGCTTCCACGGTATCCACTACCAGTCATATGACCTGCATTTCCTTTAACTACAATTTTTCCACCTTGCATTTCTGCAGCTAACCAATCAGAAGCATTACCCTCAATTATAATTTCACCACCCCGCATTCCAGCTCCAGTATGCAAACCAATATTACCTTCCACTGTAATTTTACCAAATGACATTGAAGCACCCACATGTTTAATATTTGATAAATCACCATCAATATTTATCTCGCCATCGAAGCTTCCATTACATTCAAAAAATTCACCGAGTTCTACTTGTCGATTTCCATGAAAAACAGTCATAGCAGTGATTTCATTATTTTTCAAAGATTGTACTATGTCAGGACAAATACAGTCAGCTTCTAATGGTACTTCGGGTTGGGTATGTAATTTAAGATGAAGTGGCATTAGTTTTGACTCTTTTTCATTAATTCGTGTAAGTGAATTTGATACTGACCCAATCCACCACCGTAATTTCCTGCGGTAATTTTTTTAACACCAGGTTTTATGGCAGCTTTAATACCAGCATGCATTGCTTCTTCAACAGCTTGTAATGTTAATCCGTCAATGACTATCTCAAGAACACTATTTATATCAGCATCAATTTCTGTTTTTTCAACTATACTGGTTAGCGTCGGGCAATAAGCATCATTAGTTGACGCAATCAATGCCTTATATTTGGAGCCAACTTTACTTCCACTCCTGACGACGCCATTAGGAAAGGGTAATATTATATTTGGTATCTCCCTCATTGCTTTGACAGCTGACTTTGCTGCTTTTAATGCGGTATTTTGATCTGTTGCCAGAATTAGTATATTACCTCCACCGACTGCTTCTTTTGATTTGAAAATGTCATCAACCAGAAATTCACCGTCCATAACTGGTATACGCCACAATCTTTTGTCAGCTATTTTCTTACTGATTTGATAACCATCACCAAAATACCGTAGCTGACCACCAACCACGATTTCACTACCCTCATCTATTCCGCTGTAGCATGCCGTACTTGGACAAGTCATAACGCATTGACCAATTCGTTCCACCAAACGCTTTCCTAAATTGTCACTATCCATAGCAAAGAATAAAACGCTGACACCAGGTCTTAAATCTGGCGACATTTCAGATGCTATTTCTGCCTCAATACCGGCTTCGCATTTGCAACCTATTACGGAAGTTGCAAAACCAGTAACAGATTGCGCAGCCGCCATTGCCCACTCTTTTGTTTCAGCAGTTATAATGATTCGACTTCCGTGCATTTTGAATGCTTCAGCAAATGTGTCGACAATCTCGGTTGATTTTATCTTCATCATTAAATTTAACCTGTTTTAATAATTTCGTGATGATCATGTAAATAACGATCATCAACGGCATAATTGGAGAATTCAATCGAATAATAACTTTCAAAGAAAGGTTTGAGGGTCTCTTCAATTTTATTATCATATTCTGGTGTTATGTGATAAACCTTACCTTTAGAATCAGTTTTAAATTCATGATTTTCAATCATTGTATTTCCAGATTTAATGACATAACGAGGTGTGCTGAACATCATTTCCTTGTCATCCATTACATCGTAGATTGTGATATCGGCATCAGCACCCACACCTAGGTGACCTTTTGTTTCTAGTCCTAAAGCTTTGGCAGGACCCGCTCTTGTAATAATTGCAATTTCATTTAATGTATATTCTCGTTTTAATTCGGGTAGTGAACACTTCAATAGGGCTTTTTGATTTACTCGCTTCATTTCTTCATGACGAAATTTTTCATCCATTAGGAGTTTAATAAGTTTAGGGTAGGCCATAAAAGAACCACCATTCGGATGATCTGTTGATAAAATTATTCTCCAAGGATCTTCCGACAGTAAAAATAATTCCAATCCAATTGCCCATTGAAGCGTGTGCATATAAATATGTTCCTGATAGGCGAAAGGTAAAATTCCACAACCACTTTCACATTCTGTATCAGCGTTGACCCATTTACCTTTAGAGTGACCCCTTAGAAGATAGGCTAAGGGAGCATCGGCAGTCATAATTGTTGAGTTACCGAACATTACTTGCCCAACATCACAGGTGATATTTGGATGATTATTTACATACTCAGCAATTTCAGCAGCCTTTGAGATCGGATTTTTACCAAGCTCTCCCCCATAACTATGAAATTGAATATGGGCAATATGTGCACGTAGGTCGCCTGCTGTTTTCATAGTTTCAAGTGTTGTCTTATAATTGCCGCTGTGCCCAAGGTTATTACAATGGATGTGGGGCGGATGAGGGTAACCCTGTTTGTTTACGGTTTTTACAAAAGCTTCAATTATTTGTCGCGGTGATAAATCACCTGCTTCACCAGTTTTTTCATCAATATCAGATACATTGGAATTTCTTTCTCCTTTCCATGGTTCATCACCGCCTGGGTTAACTAGTTTAACGGTATATGCTTTGGTAGCGCATACCCACCAAGCAACCGCTTGTTCGAATTCTTCCATGCGCTTCTCACGTATTAAATTATGAAGAAAGATATTGTTCCCTAAAAGAACATAAAAGCCCTTATCAATAATTGGTGTGTCCTCGAATTCTTCTAATACATGGCGTGCACCAATTGGCGAGACAGCTGCTTCCATTGCCGTGGTGTATCCCAATGTTGCATAACGGTAACCCGCAGCAAATGTTGAAGGCGTTGTTCCACCGGAACCCGAACGGGTAAAAGGAGTTGATGGATGAACATCATGACGACGAGCTTCGGGCGTTAATTTTCTAGCGAGATTGACCTTAGGTCCTGCAATATGGCAGTGAATATCAACACCACCAGGCATAATAGCCATGCCTTTAGCATCAATAATTGTTGCTTCGTCTGATACAGAATCAACAATCTTTCCGTTTTCTATGCAAATTTCTTTTATTTCACCGTTAATATTGTTTTTTGGATCGTATACTTCGCCATTAACGATGCGCATTGACGCAGACATCTAATACCCCTCTAGTGATTACTTGCTTATATAAACTAATTATTTTCTTAATGCAGTTTAACGCTGGTACATAAGACTTAGAGCGGGTTTACTGCTGCTACTTTTGCTTCGCCAGAAGCACCTCCTGGATGAATTTTCTTTAAAGTTAATTCGTGCACACGTTTTTTTATTTTTTTAAGTATTGTTTCATCATCAGGGAAAGGTGATTCGAACGCAGGCCTCAATGTAATTGAGACATCATCCATACGGTACACCGTTCCACCAGTATTAATACCATAGGTCGCAGTTTTAAATGCGACGTGTGACAATTTTGAAGTTACGGTACTTTTGGTGTCAAGAGTAATTACAGGAATATTTTTTAAGTGATCGATTGCTTTTTTAGGAAAATTTGATCCTGGATCGCTTGCAATAATTAATGCTGCATCAGCATCACCATTGGACAGTGTATCAACTGTTGTAAATTCGCCCGGATTAAAACGTGGATAGCCGCGACTAAAATTTACACCAAAAGGATACCCTGTTTGCCAGGCGACCACATTATCAGCGCCCGTAACATTCCCATGTCCACGAACTGGTTTTGCTACAAAATGCGTATACTTATTTAGATCAGTAGCAAGTGCGAGCAGGGCGCCTGAGTTGAAGTGACGTCCTCGGGTCATTGTTAGTCCCATTCCAAAAAACAATACGCCAAAACGACAATTTTTCATACGTTCTGCTAAGTCAGTTAATGTTTCGAGTGAAACACCAGTTTCTTCTTCTATATTGACACCCCAAAACCATTCTCCTTCATTGGCTGACAATTTATTTCCTTTAACCAAGGCGCGAAGTGCCCAGAGTATTTCAAAGTCTTTTCCAGGCTTTGGACGTATTAAAATATCCGCAACACCTGCACTTTTTGTTTTTCTAACATCAACCAATACAACAGTTCGATCTTTTTTTCCGTTTGGTGTGAACATACCTTTTGGGGTAACTGCATAACGCCCAAAATGCCGAGGATGTGATTCGGCTGGATTACCTCCCCAGTAGATAACTAGATCTGCACGATTTTTCACTTCTCCTAATGTGCTTGTACTTTCACCGACACCTTGAAAAGCAAGGCCGCTTGGCCCATGACAGACCGAGGTAGTGGTATCAATATTACCTTTAATATAGTCCGTGATTGCAACTGCTTCTCGTTGCGCTTCAGAAGTAGTGTCGCTCAGACCATAGGTTATTGGAAATTTCGCTTTTACTAAAGTTTGCGCAGCTTCTTCAATCGCTTCTTCTATTGTGACTTCTTTACCGTCAATCATTGCAGCAGGCGCATCTTCAATTGTGTGTTCAGCAAACCAAGCACGACCTAGAACACAAGCATTTTTAGCTTTTGTGATTCTTTTTTCATCTAGATCAACGTGAAGTTCCATGTCATCACAAACACAACCACAAAATGTACAAGTTGCATCCTTAACAATCTTAATATTTTCGTTTTCATTTGCCATTAAGCGATCTACCTTTAATAATCCTATCTTTTATTATTTAACTTTTTCAATTTCAACCATCATATGTTTTGATAATGGCATACCAGTTCCAGCTGTATCACTTGCCATTAACTGACTTGAGGGCGGCCCATAAGGAATAAACAACAACCCCGCGGATAAATCTTCGGGTTTTTTACCAACGCAACTTACTATTGTTTCGCCAATTTCATTCCACATTCGCACTTTATCACCATCAACTAGATCCCTTTTAGCCATATCATCTTTATTCATCTCTAATGTTGAGGTGATCTTTTGATACTCATCTTTGAGTTTACCTTGATTCAGAGATGTTCCTTGTTTGCTTGAACGTCCCGGTATAAGCATCATTTTATCTACCACAAAGAGCTCTCCTTAATGTCTGTTATTATAACTTCGGTATCTCAATGCCACAACATTCTGTATAATAAGGATTTTTTCTGCTGAGACTGAGAGTCTCTAATTATATCTTATGGTTACCAATAATAGAAAATTAAATGCTAAATCAAGATATGTCAGCGTAAGAGCTCCAGCACGCCTACATTTAGGTTTTTTGGATATGCATGGTGGTTTGGGTAGAAAATTTGGTAGCTTAGGTTTATCTATTACCAACGTAGAAACATCAGTTACTGCTAATTATTCCGATAACATTGATATTACGGGAATTTTTTTAAAAAGAGCTGAAAATTATGCGGAACAAATCTTATCTCATTTTGGTATTGATGGTGGCGTAGGATTATCGATTCATTCTGCTATTCCTGAACATGTGGGTCTTGGTTCAGGCACGCAATTATCATTAGCTATTGCAAATGCAATTGTTCATTTGTATCAATTACCAGACTACCATCCAGCACATTTAGCAGCAATATTGCATCGGGGTGCCAGATCCGGAATTGGTATTGGTACTTTTATGTATGGCGGATTTGTTGTTGATGGTGGACGAGGCGAAAAGACCGAAGTTCCGCCAGTAGTCACTCATTTATCTTTTCCTGAGCATTGGAGAATTATCTTAGCGTTTGATGATGGAGTTGAGGGAATTAATGGAGCGGAAGAGAGACGAGCGTTTAATACACTACCAACAATGAAAAAAGATATATCAGCAACCTTATGCAGACTTACAATGATGAGGGCACTCCCAGCAATTGCTGAACAAGATTGCAGTCAATTCGGTAGTGCTATAACAGAAATTCAAAATATTATTGGTGATTATTTTTCTATTGCTCAAGGAGGCCGTTACACTTCGCCATTTTTAGAATCAATATTAGATGCTATGGGAAATATGGGCGCAACAGGTATGGGGCAAAGCTCATGGGGACCAACTGGTTTTGCAATCTTTCCTAATGAGACGATTGCATTTCGGGCACTTAAAAAAATTCGCGATAAATGGAAAGCAGAACCACGTTTGCGGTTTGTTTTAAGTGAAGGGTTTAACCGTCAGGCAGAAATTTCCGTAAGTGAGCAACAACCATCTATAAAAAATGAAAATATGAAGGTAAAAAATTTATAGCAACCAAAGAACAATATAATAATGGACTTAATGAGCGTATTGAATACCTCATAATTGCTAGTTCTGGCAGGGCATTGGCAAATTCTGCAAAAAAAGCAGGCTACAAAGTAGGTGTTATTGATGCATTTCTTGACGAAGAAACTGTTTCTGTATCTTCATTAGCATTCAAAGTAACTTATAGTTATCAATTTGGTTTTGATATAGTTGAACTTGAAAGGCTAATCAAACAAAAATTCTTGGATTCTATCGTTGTTGTTGGTTCTGGCTTTGAAATAAATCCAGGACAAATTGACTATATTAGCAAATACGCCTCTGTATTAAGTAATAACACTGAAACAATTAATACTGTTAAGCACCCAAAGTTTTTGGAAAATTTATTAAATGAGGAATTTATTCGCTATCCATTTACAACTTTTCAACGAAATGAATGCGGCGATAATAAAACATTCCTATTAAAAGAGATTGGAGCAATGGGAGGTGGGCATGTTCAAAGAAAATCTCGACTGTCAAATATACAACCCTTAGTAAATAAAAATTTTTATTATCAGAAATTTATTGAGGGCAATGTTTTTAGCGCTGTCTTTTTAGCAAATAGAGATAGAGCAACACTAATAGGGCTAAATCAACATTTAAAGTCAAACCAGTTTTCTGATCAGCCATTTTTGTATGAAGGCGCTATTAGTGTTGTTTTAAAGAATCAAAAAGATGTTAATAAAGTTAATGCAATTATCAATAAAATAACAAAAAAAATAAGTTTGGTTGGTCTATGTGGTGTCGATTTTATTATCGATGAGTATGGCGTTATGTTTGTGATTGACGTGAATCCACGCCCGCCATCAACATTTGAGCTGCATGAATCCAAACAGTCTTTATTTGCAGCGCACCTTGCGTGTTTTCAGGGGGATTTAATTCATTATCTTTCTGATAATAATAAGTATTCGAGGGGGCATGCAATTTATTATGCAAAGGAAGATACAATAATTAATGAAGAACTTAATTGGCCGGAATGGGTTAAAGACAGGCCATTAAGAAAGCAAACAATAGCTGCCAAAAATCCAATATGCAGTATATTTGCTGAAGGTGATTCAGAAACTCAAGTTGAAAATATACTATATAAACGTTTAGAGGAAATCGAACTCTTTGTGAAATCAAGATAGAATAGGATGTAATAGTAATTAAATTTAATTTTTGAGGGACATTAGGTGAGTCAACATTTAAATCCAAGCCTTAATAAATTAACAGTACCATTAGTTGAAAATCTAATTGCAAACGCAAAATCATTGCGATTGGCAGTATCAAATCTTGATAATGATGTCTGTGTAATTGACGCAGGCATTAATACAAAAGGCGGTATTGAGGCAGGGCGGTTAATTGCGGAGATATGCATGGGCGGCCTCGGGACTGTTAAATTACGCGCATCAACAAATTTTCGTCATTGGTCATGGCATATAGATGTGTATAGTTCTAACCCAGTCCTTGCGTGTCTTGCAAGCCAATATGCGGGATGGAGTCTGAATTATGGGAAAGGTGAGCAGGCATTTAATGCATTGGGTTCTGGGCCTGCTCGAGCTTTAGGTAGTAATGAGCCCTTGTTCGATGAACTTGGATATCGTGATTCAGCTAACAGCGCATGCATAGTTGTCGAGGTTGATAAAGTGCCGCCAATTGAAGTGACCACGAAGATAGCTGAAATGTGCGGCATAGCAAATAAGAAACTAACAGTTATTCTTACTCCAACATCGAGCTTAGCCGGGGCTGTTCAAATTGTTAGTCGAGTTCTAGAAACATCATTACATAAAGCGCATGCATTACATTTTCCCTTGAATAAAATTATTGATGGCACTGGAAGCGCACCTTTATGCCCGCCGTCACATGATTTTTTAACTGCGATGAGTCGCAGTAATGATGCAATATTATTTGCGGGTCAAATTCAATTATTTGTTGAGGCAAGCGATGAAGATACACAAGAGCTTGCTAATGCCTTGCCAAGTAGCGCCTCTAAAGATTACGGCAAACCCTTCGGTGAAATATTTAAAGACGTTGAATATGACTTTTATAAGATTGATCCTATGTTATTTAGTCCGGCTTGTGTTGCGGTAACTTCTTTAACAACAGGGCATACATTCCATGCAGGTAAAATAGATCTTGATCTATTAGATGAATCATTTAATTAGAACTTGTGGATGATATTTTTAGAAAAGTTGCAATAATTACAGACGATCCTGGCTGGCATGGTAAACAACTAACCACCTCCCTTAAGGACCGCGGGCTGGAGAGTTGTTATTTGTCACTGACTGATTGTTTAATAGAAATAACTGAAGATGCTTGTGATATTAGTCTGCCAGGATTTGAAAATCTTCCTTTGGGTATATTTGTTCGAGGAATTCCGGGGGGTAGCTTAGAGCAGGTTATTTTTCGACTTGATGTATTACATGCGCTACAGGACTTAGGAATTGCTATTTATAATTCACCAAAAGCAATTGAACGGACTGTTGATAAACCACTAACAAGTCTTTTGTTAGGCCGATCAGGTTTACCCACCCCAAAAACATGGATTTGTGAGACAACAAAACGCGCAAATGAAATCCTTGAAAATGAATCTAGTAATAGTAAAAAATTAGTACTCAAACCATTATTTGGCTCGCAAGGCATTGGTATACATCTGGTCAATAAAGCAACCGGTCTTGTGCATGATGAGAAATTTGCGGGTATTTATTACTTGCAAGAATTTATCGAACGTAAAAATAATGATTTTTCTGATATACGCGTTCTTGTGATTGATGGAATCGCAAAGGCGGCAATGACAAGACGTAGTGAAAGCTGGATTACAAATCGTGCTCAAGGCGCTAACTGTGAATTTTTAGAACTTAATCAAGATTTATCTTCTCTCAGTGAAGCAGCATGTAAAATTCTAGATATTAACTATGCTGGTGTTGATATTATCCAAGATAAGCATGGCTTGTTTTATGTTATAGAGGTAAATAGTATTCCTGCCTGGTATGGCCTGCAGAAGGTAGTGAGTTTTAATATTGCTGATTGTCTGGTTGAGTCATTTATTAAAAATATTGCTAAGAATAATGCTCTATTGGCCTGTTCGAATTAAATTATGAGAAAAAAAGTGATTGAGAGTGCTGTAATGGCAAGTTTTATCGGGGAAATTGAAGCATTTAAACCAGGTAATGTTAGCTCTTATGCCGATGGACATAATATGACTGCCGAAGATTTTCTCATTAGTGCAGAAGTTTCAGCCCCACTATTATGTGAAAAAAACTGTAGTTTAGGCGCTCGCGTCCTAAATTGCGTCAAAGCAACAAAGAAATCTGTTGCCTGCAATACAAATTTAGGGATGTTACTTCTTTTTACCCCAATTATCATGGCGGCAGAGTTAGGTTTTGAGAGTATTGAGAAATTAAAGAAAAACCTCGAAATTACTTTAACTTCATTAACTAAAAATGATGCTAATCAGGTATTTGAAGCGATTTTTATTGCTAATCCTGGTGGGTTAGGAAAAACAGCGGAGCAGGACGTAACCCATAAACCTGATTGTTCATTGCTACATGCTATGGAGCTTGCGAGCCATAGGGATTCCGTTGCATTACAATATTCAAACAACTTTAGTGAGGTATTTAAGCTAGGTTTTCCAGCCATTAAAGACTTTGACAAACGCTGGAATAGTGTAAAATGGTCAACCGTTTCGTGTTATCTGACTTTTATGGCGTCAATTAAGGACTCTCATATTGAGCGGAAGTATGGAAGTGAGATAGCCGAACAGATAAAAATAAAAAGCGGGATTATTGTTGAAAAATTTAATAATTCTATAGACCCCGAAGCATCAGTAGAGCTATTGCGGGGTTTTGATAGGGAACTTAAGGCAAGAAACTATAACCCGGGTACAAGTGCTGATTTAACAGCAACAAGTCTCTTGGTGTACAACTTAATTAACTAAGAGTCTACATAGTATGCAGTTGATGAGATTCATTTAGTCTCTCAGCGGTATTTAGAGTGAGGTTGAGGTAACTCTCTACCTTTAGAAATTAACCTTAGCAAACACAGGGTGGCAGAAATGTCGATATTAGGAAAACTCTTTGGCTTTTTAGGAGGAGATAAAATGGCGGTCATTGACAGAGTATTAGTAGGTGAATCATTGGTGGGTGATGGAAATGAAGTTGCTCACGTTGATTTGATTATGGGCCCACGTGGCAGCGCAGCTGAATCAGCATTTTGCAATGCATTAACAAATAATAAAGATGGTTTTACGTCTTTATTGGCAGTTGTCGCACCAAATCTAGCATGTAAACCAAACACAATACTTTTTAATAAAGTAACGATAAAAGGGTCTAAGCAGGCCGTTCAGATGTTTGGTCCAGCACAGCGTGCCGTATCTATGGCGGTTATGGATTGTGTAGAAGACGGTACAATTCCTGCGAATGAAGCTGACGATATCTTTATTTCGGTTGGTGTTTTCATTCATTGGCTTGCTGAAGATGATGCCAAGATTCAGGATTACAATTATCAAGCAGTGAAGGAATCAATTCAACGAGCCGTAGCTCGTGAACCAAAAGCTGCTGAAGTTGTTAGTCAGAAAGGTTCAGCATCACATCCATTTGCAGCACACGATTAATTAAGAAAAGTGTCTGCTGAAGCTGAATCTTGATTCAGCAATAAACTAAATGCCTCGGATCTCGGGGCATTTTTTTTATCTGTTAAAAAATAAATTTAATTCTTTTTTAGTAATTTTTTGTTGATGTAGAGCGGTTGCTATTAAACATCCTTTAATATTTTTCGAATTTAGAATTTTAATGTCATTGGAATTTTTTATGCCTCCTGCAACATAAATTTCAGAATTTTTATTAAGAGCTACAATATTTTCAAGATGTTTTGTATCGACGCCATCATTCGAGCCAACTCTATGCAGCATCATCACGATCACTTTTTTTGGCCAAATAGATGAGTTATTAAGTAGATAAGAGTTATTAATTAATCCATTTTCATTAAAATCTAGTGATAATAATATACTTGGGTTACTCTTTATTGTTTCTTCATAGTCATGTAACGCAATATTATTTTCGGAGCCTAAAATATATTTTATGTTTTTACTCATGTCATCTAATTTTCTGGTTAATATTTGCTGGATTCCAGCGTCTACCCAGAATTCACATTCTTTATATTTTATGGCGAATTTATTTATTAATTTTGATTGATTTCCATTTCCTTGAATGGCATCGAGATCAGCAATATAAATAATTTTAAAAGGATATAATTTAAAAAAAGCAGACAAGATTGTTTCTGGTTTACAATTACTTGATATTGCAGATGTAATTGGCTGATATGATTTACGTTTACCGCAAATAGCGCGAACAACTATACCTTGACTAAGATCTATTACAGGAATTATTAACATTTAATCTATGAATCATTTTTTATTTGAGTTTATCACAGGGGGCGGGTTAATCAGAGAAACTTTACCCGATTCCTTAGCACGAGAAGCAAGAACTATGGTTCAAACGTTAATAAAAGAACTTATCGCGTGCGGCCATCATAAAATTACTATTACAAGAGATAGTAGAGTTGATTTATTTGGCTCTGATGTTGTACAACATATTATCAACACTCCATGTAAAAAAGTTCTTCCAAAACTTATCCGAAAAGCTGATGTATGCTGGCTGATTGCTCCTGAAACAGAGAATTGTCTTTATAATTTAACAGATTTATTTATGCAAAATGCCAGTATATTTATTGGATCTGATTTAAATGCAGTACATGCTACATCAAGAAAATTAATAACGTTTGATATTTTAGAAAATGCAAATATTTGTACGCCTGAAACAAAATTACTCAAAGATGTAATTCCTGATAGTAAATCTGGGTGGATAATAAAACCGGATGATGGTGTAGGCGCAGAAAATTGTATTTACGTTTCTGACAGACTTGCGTTACGAGAGAATATGGAAATAAAAGAAAATGATAATTATATAATTCAGCCTTTTATTGAAGGAGAACATATGAGTATGTCTTTATTTGTATATAATAAAAATATACAGCTTCTTTCATGTAATAAACAAGAAATAACATTAAAGAACAATTTAATCAGTTTAACAGGTATTGGTGTCAATGAATTTTTATTGCATAAGGATCAAATGAGAGAATTAGCTGAAAGCATCGTATCAGCAATACCTGGTTTTTCCGGTTATATAGGTATTGATTTGATTAGATCTAATAATAAATTTTTTGTAATAGATATAAATCCTAGGTTTACAACATCTTATGCAGGAATTTCTGAGTCATTAGGAATGAATATAACTGAAAAGATATTGGATACATTTTTAAGGAAAGAAATACAAGATATTAATTTAAAAAAGGCAGTACCAATAAAATTAAAATTTTAATAGAAAAATGAATATATCTAATTTCATAGGATGGGATATTGGCGGAGCACATCTTAAATTTGCCAATATAAATAATAATGGGAAAATTTTATCGGTTGGCCAATGGGCAACTCCACTTTGGAAGGGATTATCAATACTTGAAAATGCACTTATAAATGCCATGAGAAGAATTTCAATGAAAAAGCAATCTCACGCATTAACGATGACTGCTGAATTAATTGATATTTTTAAAGATAGAGAAGAGGGTGTTAATTCAATAATTGGCTTATGCCATGATATTTTAGGAAACAATATCTCATTCTATACAATGGATCATGGGCTAAAAAAAATAAATATTAAGGAATTGGATTTCAGTCAAATTGCTTCTGCAAATTGGCATGCAACAAGTACATACACAGCATCATTGGTTAAATCTGGATTATTTATCGATGTGGGTAGTACTACAACAGATATTATTCCATTTTATGATCATAAAATTCACGCGCGTGGTATTAATGATCAAACTAGATTACGTTTTGATGAATTAGTTTATACAGGCGTTATTAGAACGCCAATTATGGCATTAACGTCGAAAGCAATTTTCAATGATCAACTACAAAATATCGTTGCTGAAAATTTTGCAACTACTGCGGATATTTATCGTATTCTCGGTTATTTAAAAGACTCAAATGATTTGATGGAAACTCCAGATGGCGAAGATAAGAGTATATCAAGTAGTATCCGCCGTCTTGCTAGAATGTTAGGCGCTGATTCAAACACTGACAACAAAAAAAATAATTGGCATGAACTTGCCAAATATTTTCATGAAGCACAAATAGGAATACTGACAAATGCTACTAAAAGAGTGCTATCAACATTGCCAAATAGTAATAATAATGTACTAATTGGTGCGGGTGTGGGACGATTTTTAGTTGAAATAATTGCGCGAAGAATGAATATTGCCTATACCGAATTTAGTGAATTATTTGAATGTGACAATATATCTCAAAATGGTAGTAATGTCTGCGCACCGGCAATTGCAATTGCACAATTAAATCGTCTTTCAAAAATCAAATGAAAATATCAAAACTACCATATAATCGCGATTCAGAAAAATTATTTTCTTTTGTAGTTAACGAGCCTTGGAGTATTTTTCTTGATAGCGGATATCCTAGGATTGATACGGGGCGTTACGATATTATTACTGCAAAACCATCGGTAACGTTAGAGACATATGGTAAAAAAACCTATATTACATCTACCAATGGAAAAATTATTTCAGAAGATGATCCATTTTACTTGGTAAGAGAATATCTGGGAAAAAAGATATCTAATTTAAGTGGATTACCATTTTGTGGCGGCGCGCTAGGTTATTTTTCATATGACCTAAGTCGAAGATTAGAAAATATAGTTGATAGCACAAAACAAACAATTGGTATGCCTGACATGGCAATTGGCATATATGATTGGGCAATAATAATTGATCATCATATACAAAAAACATGGTTAGTTAGTTTCAATCGGTTTGATACAACAAAAATAATATGGCAAGAATTACATGACTTATTTTTAGGTGTTCCAATAAATAATGATAAAATTTTTAAAATCAAGTCAAAATTAAAATCAAATCTATCAAAAGACGAATATGCAAAAGCATTTAATCGTATAAAAAACTACATTCATGATGGCGACTGCTACCAAGTTAATTTTGCACAACACTTTTCTGCAGAATTTGAAGGCGACACATGGTCTGTATATAAAAAATTAAGAGAATTTAACCCGGCCCCTTTTTCTGCCTATATTAATCTTCCAACTGGCTCAATATTAAGCTCATCACCAGAACGTTTCTTATGTCTAACAGGAAATCAAGTTGAAACAAAACCCATAAAAGGAACTAAACATCGTTCTGTGTTTGCCTACGAAGACAAGGAGCTTGCAGTTTCATTACTGGAAAGCGAAAAAGATCGTGCTGAAAATTTGATGATTGTGGATTTATTAAGAAATGATATCAGTAAATCATGTGAATCAGGCTCTGTTAATGTTCCAAAATTATTTGCATTGGAGACTTATTCAACCGTACACCACTTAGTAAGTACAATTTCCGGTACATTAGCTAAAAATAAAGATGGCATTGATCTGATCCGAGAATGTTTCCCTGGGGGATCTATAACAGGAGCCCCAAAATTAAGATCTATGGAGATTATAGAGGAATTAGAGCCTGATAGGCGTTCCATATATTGCGGTTCCATAGCCTATATTGGATTTGATGGAAATATGGATAGTAGTATATGTATAAGAACATTAATTTATTCCAAGAATAAAATTCACTTTTTTGTAGGAGGTGGAATTGTATGGGATTCAACCGTAGATGCTGAGTATAAGGAATGCTTTGACAAAGCCTCAGCAATGTTAAAGATATTTGAACGAAAGAGCAGTTAATTGCCTGTAATTGTATTAAAGCTTGGCGGAAGCCTTATGCAGAGCGAAGAGTTATTTTTTTGGCTTGATAATATTTTTTCTCGCCCCAAAGAAAGTATTTGTATTGTTGTTCCAGGTGGCGGCAAATTTGCAGAGCATATTCGAGTAAGTCAGAAGCATTTTAATTTTAGTGATGAAGTTGCCCATAAAATGGCGTTATTGGCAATGTCACAATATGGGTACATACAAAATTTTTGTTTTTTTTCGATACTTTTTTTAACAAACAAAATAAGAAATAAAAATAATCTTTTCAAATTTTTTTTAACTACATTTGCAATATGTGTTTTAGCTATAGGAATTTTATTATCTGGTAACAGAATGCCCTTTCTATTATCGTGTTGTTCATATG
>PVBE011764222.1_pt1 | contig 25022 bp, 15 predicted proteins | sample 1631181 | NCBI WGS metagenome assembly PVBE01 (sample SAMN08397723, study PRJNA350692) | Marine metagenome, whole genome shotgun sequencing project. | isolation source: water | place: Pacific Ocean | collected 2012-04 | reverse complement strand
GTCGTGGGGTTGGTGTAAGCAACCGGATTCTACGACGAAATCGGAAGATCGGACGCCTCCGATACCTCTTAACTGACTGTAATTACGAATCTAATTCGTTTTGAGACGGGAACTAGCTAGTAGATGGTATTGCTGGTCAGCAGCGTGGGCTTGAGGATGTTGGTGGCCCGGTAGTTCGACAGGTTCCCATCCCCGTCGATGTCGCCGTACCCATTCAGCTCCATGGTGGCGAGCTCGCCCTGGAGGGCGGAAGCCTCCACCTCGTACTGCCGTAGACCTTGCCGTCCGGGGTCCAGCCCAGCTCGTTCCAGTCCAGATCCGTGGTGATGGTCGCGGGAAACGGGGTCGCCACACGACCCGGAATCTCCGTCGGCGACAGCAAGCAGCTGGTGAAGAGACTCCACTCGGCGTGGTAGCCGATCTCGACGGAGCGGATGCCGTCCAGATTCATGGGGATCTCAGCGCGCTTGGTGCGCACGAGCATGGCCCCGTATTCCGGAATCGCGATGGTCGCCAGGATCCCCACAATGGAGACGGTCACCATCAACTCAATCAGCGTGAATCCCCGCACGCGCTCGGTTCGCCCGGGGTGCCGTAATTCGTGTCGTCGCCCACCGTGCATGCCCAACTGTATCCAGAAACAGTCTCGGAAACGCACCAATTATCATAATTGTCATTTAGCTCAGAATCCTCTGATTCCAACCGCAGTTGCCAGGGGATACCCGACGGAAACCCGCCGTCGAACTGGACGATATCCACCACCACATTGCCGGGGCAGACGAGGGAGAGGCTCTCGGGGTCGTCGTTGTTGAAGCTGATGTTGGTGGAGTACGTGTAGTCCGCGGGCAGGGCACAGGCTTCGAGGCTGTCCGACGCGCTGGACTTGGCGAACACCAGCCGGTCGCCCGGCGAGGCGCTCAACCCCAGGGGGGCCTCGATCACGTGCTCGTCCACGTCTCCGTCGGCGTTGCCGTTGACCAGGGTGCAGCCGAGCAGACTCACCGAGGAGATCCCGACGTGGAGCATCTCGAACCACTCCTCGTTGTGGCCCACGCCAGCGGACGAGCGGACCATCACTTCCGTGAACACGAGGTCGCCCTCGCCAGGCGCGTCCTCGGGCACCGGGCAGGCGGGGTTCGGGGCGCCCGGGGTGCCCCGCGCGATGAACGTCTCCGGCGGGTCGTCCTGGGTCGCGGTGAAGTAGACGTCCTCGTCTGCGGCGAGGCAGAACCCGCTGCCGTCGGCCGACAGCGCCAGGGAGCGTCCCTCGAAGTCGGAGCCGTAGGTGCCCCAGTCGTACAGCAGGCTGTCGACCTCGACGGCGTCGCCGCCCCCTTCGCGGGGGCACTCGAGCCACAGGACCTGGAGCGCGGAGTTGTTGAACCCCAGCGCGCCGTACGGGTAGTCGGAGACGACGGAGCCGTCGGGGGTGATGTCCGTGTCGGTCTTGGACAGCAGGAGCACGCCGCCGGGCTCGATCGTGGTCTCGCCCAGGTCGGGGTCGAGCACGTGCAGGTTGGCGTCGGTGCTGCCGTCCTCCGGCACGTCGCCGAGCGTGCAGCCCCGCAGGTCCAGGGGCACGCTCCCGGGGTTGGTGAGCTCGAACCACTCGCGCAGCCCGGTGAACTCGTCGATGAGGATCTCGCTGATGAGGATGTCGCCGGAGGCCTGCGGCGTGGCTCCACCGGGGGTGTCGCAGAGGGTGACCGCACCGGGGGTCCCGTAGTCGGGAACGCCGTCCACGGAGGCGTAGGCGGCGTCTTCGTCGCTGGGGGCTTCGCACCAGTTGAGGGGATCGTCGTTGGCGGTCGCGTCCGCGGCGGAGGCGAGCTGCCAGGAGTGACCGCGGTGCAGATCGAGGCCGTTCCAGTGGAAAGCGACTTCGTCGGTCAGCGTGCGGGCGCCGGTGCCATCGGGGCACTGCAGGGCGACCGATTCGGTTTCGTCGGCCTGCGCCAGGGTCACTTCGGACCACTCGACATCGGCCGGCAGGTCCTCGGGGATGGCGCCCAGGCCGGCGGCCGATGCGAGGATCGCGTACTCCCCGGGCTCCAAGTCCACGGGCACCGTGATGTCGTATTCGTGCTCGCCGGTGCCGCCGTCCACCAGCTTGCAGCCGGCGAGGCTGACGGAGGCGTCCGAGGCGTTGATCACCTCGATGAACTCGGGTCGGCCGACGTTGGGGTGGGCCAGGATCTCCGTGATCACCAGCGCGCCCACGGGCACCGCGGGCAGCAGCGAGATGTCGATGTCGTCGTCGTCGTCCGGCCGCGGGTTCGTCGTCGGGCAGGCCGACAACGCGAGCGACAGGGCGGTGACGATGGCGAGGGTGCCGCGCATGGGACTCCGTCGAAGGGGGTAGGCTCGGTGCGCTTTCCGCTCCATGGAGCGTATCAGAGGAGTTGTGGTGCTCATGTGGCGGTCGCTCTACGGGTTGGTGACGTTCGCACTCCTTGCGTCGGGGTGCGCCGGGTTGAAGGAGGCCCGACAGGAACGGGAGGACATCCAGATCGAGGCTGACGAGGCCGAGGAGAGCCTCGCCCAGCTCAAGCCGAAGGACGCACTGCTCGCCATCGCCAGGGCCCGTGACGCCCGCCGCGACTCCGACCAACTCCACCTCCTCGCCCTGCACGCCAAGCCCGGAGTTCGCATCGCCGCCCTCCGCGCGGCCGCCCTCGTGGGTGATCCGAGCTCCCTGGGCCCGCTGCTCGCCGCCCTCGGCGATCGCGACCCCACCGTGCGCGCCGCCGCCGCCTGGTCGCTGTCTCAGGTCTGGTCCTGGCCGCTGACCGCCCTCGAAGGCCAGACCTCGATGGGCCGCGCCGAGGAAGCGCTGCTCGCCGCGTTGGAGGACGAGGAAGAACTGGTCGCCACCCTCGCCTTCGTCCGTGCCCTGGGGGAGGTCGGGAGCGACGTCTCCGAGGAGGAGCTGTGGACCCTGGTGGTCCGGCCCGCGCTGCGCGACGAGGTGCTCCTCGCCCTCGCCATCCGCGGCAAGCGGGGCGCGACGCCGCCCCTGGGTGCGCAGCAGGTGGCCGTGCTCAAGGCGGTCGCGGGCGACGGTCCTCTGCCGTTCGCGGCCGCGTACCTGCTCGCTCGAGCGGGCGTCGAAGAGACGTCGGGGGCCAACGCCGCCAAGTGGCTGCAGGAGACCGAGCCTGCCGATCCCGCCGCCGTCTCCTGGCGCCTGCGGGCCATCGGCAAGGTCGCTCCGGCGGGCCACCCCGCCTTGCTGTTACTCGATTGGCACCTCCGCGGGGGCGACACCAACGCCCGGGTCTCCGCCTTGCGCGGCGCCGCCCAGCGGGGTGTGGAGGTGCGGGCGCTGCTCCAGTTCGGGCTCCAGGACGAAGAACCGCTCATCGCGGCCGAGGCTGCGCGCGCTCTCGGCGCCCTCGCCGACGCGGAGGCGTGCGATGCGCTCCTGGCGTGGGCGCCCACCGCCCCCCGGGCCCGCGCGGGTCGCCTCGACGGGTTGACCGCGCTCGTGAGCAAGAGCGAGGACGCTGAGCTGATCGATCGAGCCCGCGCGGCCGGAGCAGCCGCGCTGGCGGACGAGAATCCTCACGTCCGCGCCTCTGCCTACGGCCTCGTTGCGGCATGGAAGGCGCCCGAGGCCGTCGCTCCCCTGCTGGGGGCCGTCCCCACGGAAGCCGACCCTGGCGCCCTCCTGGGGCTCGCGTTGGCGATCGCGGGGAGGTCGGACGGCGAGGTCGAAGGCCAGCTCCTGATCTGGCTCGACGGCGACGACACGCTCCTGGGCGCCGTCGGCGCCATGGGCCTCGCCGAACGGGAAGGGGCCCACATCGTGGAGCGCCTGACCGCCGCCTACACGGCCCGAACGCTGGACCCGACCGAGGCCGAGCGCCGGCTGGAGATCGCCCGGGCCCTGGCCGCGCGGGAGGACGTCGGCCCCGACGTGATCACCCAACTGCTTCAAGACGCCGAGCCGGGGGTTCGAGTCGCCGTCTGGAGCGCGCTCGCCAAGCGGGTGGGACGGGCGGAGTCAGGGTCGGCGCCCCAGCAGCGCGAGTTCCCGGACCTGCCGGACGCCTCCTTCGGCGTGGGCGACGTCACCGGCGCGGTCATCACCACCTCGCGCGGCGACCTGACCTTCGACCTGTTCCCGGACACCGCGCCGGGGGCGGTCGCGAGCTTCGTGAAGCTGGCCGAAGACGGCTACTTCGACGACCTCATCTTCCACCGTGTGGTGCTCGACTTCGTCATCCAGGGCGGGGATCCGATGGGCACCGGCTGGGGCGGCCCCGGCTACACGCTGCGCGAGGAGTTCTCCGCGCGCCCGTTCGACCGCGGCACCCTTGGGATGGCCCGCTCCGACAAGGACACGGCCGGCTCCCAGTGGTTCGTGTGCCACTCCCGCCAGCCGCACTTGGACGGCCACTACACCGTGTTCGGGCAGCAGACGGACGGGTTCGAAGTCCTGGACGCGGTGCGCCCGGACGACGTGATTCAGTCAGTGACGATTCGGCGCTAGGCGCCGCTTACGAGTTCTTGGTGAACTCGACGCCGGTCGCGATCAGCTGCCAGTTCTGGCCGGCCTTCTCGACGAGCTCGGGGCGGTTGGACTCGCCCTCGAAGTGGTCGACGGTGTCCTGCGGGACGTCGATGGAGACGAGCTTGCCCTGGACCCTGGCCCAGGCGCCGGTGCCGTCCTTGTCGACGGAGAAGCCGTGCTCCTTCACGGTGACGCGAATCTGGTTCTCGCCATCGGACATGATCATCCAGCAGCCGGCCTTCTGGCAGACGTCCAGGACGGTGCCCTCGACGAGGATCGGCTCCTCGGAGGCGTAGTTGGCGGGGTCGGCGAGCAGGTCGACGGCCTTGATCGCGGGCGTCTCGAGGGTGAACGCCTCACCGAAGTGCGAAGGCTTGACGTCGGGCTCGTTGACCACGACTCCGCCCGAGGCGGTGCCGGCGACGGCGTCGGCGGCCGGGGTGGGCTCGACCTCGGCGGGGAGGTCGCCCGTCTGGCAGGCGACGAGCAGCGAGGCGACAAAGAGGGCAGCAAGCGAACGCATGGGGATCTCCAATGGACTTCCTCAATAGCAGAATCGAACAAATCGATCGAAATGAAAGGTCCTTGCGAATAAACGGGGGGGCTCAGGCGTCCCTCTCGTGTGGAGAGACGTTATTGCAGCCGCTGCCTCCAGACTTTCGTGGCCCCCGGGCCCGCGGTCTGCCCCCGAGGCACCTGCGCTCTGACCCGCCCCAGCGCGGGTTGGCCCGGCTTCTTCAGCTTCGGAGACATCGTCGATGAGCGCTATCGGGTCGAGGAAATCCTCGGCGCCGGCGGCGCGGGCGTCACCTACCGCTGCGTCGATCTGATCAACGGCGAACAGACCGCGCTGAAGGTGCTCCACGGCGACCGCAAGCGCGGCACCCTCGCCAACCGCCTCGTCATCGAAGGCGAGGTCCTCGAGCTCCTGGACCATCCTCACATCGTCCCCTTCCGCGCCCTCAAGGTGGTCGGCGACGGCGCCTACTACCTCGCCACGCTGCACATGGCGGGCGGATCGATGGACCGCTTCGTGCGCCGAAACGGGCCGCTGAGTCCGGCCGGCACCGTCACCGCGGCCCGCCAATTGGCGATGGGGTTGGACTACGTGCACGCCAGCGGCATCGTCCACCGGGACCTCAAGCCCGCCAACGTGCTGCTGGAGGTCGACGATCTGGACCGCCCGGTGATGCGGTTGGCCGACTTCGGCATCGCGCGCATGTTCCGCGATCCCCGCCCGCTGCTGGGCGGCCTCACGCGCACGGGCGCCTTCATCGGCACCCCGGAGTACGCCGCCCCGGAGCAGATCCGGGGAGAGAAGGGGATCGGCCCCGCCGCCGATGCCTTCGCCTTCGGCGCCCTCCTGCACTTCGCCGCTTCCGGCGAGGCTCTGCTGCAGCGCGACGACATCGTCGACTGGAAGGCGTTCAAGGAGCGTCGCTGGGATCCCGTGCAGCGGCCCCGCCTGACCGACCTGGTCGAGGCCGAAGACGCCGAGGCGACCGACGCCCTGGCGTTGCTGGACAGCGCGATCGACGCCTTGATGCATCGGGTCCCCGCGCAGCGGCTGGATCTGGGCATGGCGGCGATGCGGTTCGGCGCGAACCCGGCTCAGTTGGCTCCGATCGATCAGCCGATCCTCGCGCCTCCGACGCTGTCGGGCTCCACCGCCGAGGAGCTGGACGAGGTCTTCCAGTCCGTGCTCGACCCCGACGCGCTCGTGCCCAACGAGCTGCCCGGCGGCGACACCACCGAGTCCAACGCGATCGTGGCGCTGCCCTTCGGCCCGTCCCCGATCGAGGAGCTGGACGAGGACGAGATCACCTGGCCGACCCGGGAACAGCGACGCAACCGCCGACACTCGGTGGCCGCGGTCGCGTTCGCGTTGCTCATCGGCACCGCGTTCGCCTACCCCGGCGGTCCCGGCGCCCTGCTGGGCCCCGATCGGGTCGAGAGCCTGGGCTCCGTGGGCACCTCGCTCATCGGTCGGTTCGGCACGCAGCCAACGGAGTACGAGGCCCACGACGCGGCTGAGGCGCCGACCTCGGCGGCGCAGCGGGAACCCCTCCGCCGGACGAAGCAGATGCCCGTCCAGCGCGCCCCTCAGCGGGTCGCCGTGCTGGCGGTGCCGCCGCCGAGGCGCCCCCACGCGAAGTCCAAGAAGGTCGAACCGAAGCCCGATCCCGCCGCTCAGGGCGTGGCCGAAGAGGCCGCCCCGGTTCGTCGTGAGGCCCCCAAGGTCGTCTCGGTCGAGCCCGCGCGGGGCTGGAAGTCGCGCGCAGTGCTCAGCGAGCCCCCCGTCCCCGAGGCCGACGAGCCCCCGGCCGAGGGCATCACGGGACTGGATGCGTGGGCGTCGGATCGCGGCGACGACCGGCCCCTCAGCGAAGTGCTCGGCCAGATCGAAGCGGAGGAACGCGACAACTTCGGGTACGAAGCGGCGCGCAAGGCACTGGAGGACGATGAGCGAGCGGCTCGGTGGCTTCTGGAAGCCCGCGAGCAGGATTATCGCGTCGATCGCATGCGCACCCGCTGGGACCTCCTCCAGCAAGACGCTCGTCAGCTTCATGATTCTGAGGCGCTGGGCGAGGTTGCTAGAGAAGATGCCATCGACTTGGACGTCGGAATCCTCGAATCCCTCTTCCCCGCGGAACCCCGCATCGATCCGATGGCAACTTCCGAGAACTGCGACTGAATGATCGGGTGAGGGTCTGCGTCGGATCGACGGAGGCCCCACATGACCGGACGCATCAAGCGGCTCCTGCGCAACCTCATCGTCCCCGGCTCGATCCGAGCACGGGAAGAGGACCGCTGGTGCCATGCAGACCCCTTCGACAGCGGGTCCTACAACTTCCAGTTCCTGCGCAGCCGCAGCGACGGCGACTTCGTCCGCCACCCGGACCTGCTGTGGTCGCCCAATCCGTACTGGACGGCGCGCTCGGGCCTGAACGCCCACCTGCGGGAGATCGCCGATCGCCTCGGGGGGAGCGTCTGGTCGGACGTGTTGCTGGTCCTGCATCCCCGGGACCGAGCCCGCACCCAGTCGTCCCTGCTGGAGTCCTGGGATCGCGCCGCCGAGGCCGAGCTGGCGACCTGCTTCGAGCGGCTGGTCCGCACCCAGGGGTTCGTGAAGGCCGCGGGGGAGCGCCCGTTCCGCCTCAAGGTGCTCGCCGACGGCGATGAGGAACTCGGCGCGACGCTGGGCCTTCAGCCCGGGGAGTTCGCCACCGCGCTGCTGCCCAACCTGTACCTGGGGCCGACCTCGGAGTCGGCGCCCCTGGTCGAGGTGTTCGTCGCTCCCGCGGGCGACGGCCGATTCGCCAGCGTGGGCACGTTCTACAGCGACCAGATGGCCTTCACCGTCGGCGCCCACGCCCTCGACAACCACCTATTCGAGGCCTTCGGGGACAGCGCCGTCTACACGGTGCACCGCTTCCCCGGCGAGCCTGGCCTCCACCACAAGCTGGGCGGCGAGCAGTCCGACCGGCTCGCCCTCCGCACCGGCTCAGCCCACGGCGTGAACACGGTCCGCGTCGTCGACATCGGGCGGGACAAGACGCTGCTGGAGGTGATGCTGGTCGCCGTTCGCGAGGCCGGGACCGAGCTTCCCGTGGCCGGTGAGCGGGCCGGCCGGGTCGTCGGTGCGTCCGATCTCCCCGACCTGCCGTTCGCACCGCTGGCGGCCCCCGCCGACGGCTGCACGATCCTCCCCGAAGATCTGGATCTGGGCAGCGTCGGCGCCTTCTCCATCATCCCCGACGCCCTCCCCACCCGCGTCCGCACGCTCAGCGAGCGGGGCTTCCTCTTCCAGCGGGTGCACTTCGGCGGCGTGATGCGCGGCTACACCATGGAGTTGGACCGCAGCGGCACGATCTCGCCCAAGGCGGCGGACCCCGTGGTGAGGGTCGAAGTGCGCGGCGAGCGGCTGCTCCTGGAGGCGGTCGGTCGCGAGGTGAGCCTGGACGGCCGGCCGCTCCGCGCGGGCGAATCCGTCGCCCTCAGCGGCGCGGAGCACACGATCGCCTGGCGCGGGGGCGAAGCGACCTACGAATCCATGCGCAAGAACGACCGACGCTGGCCCTACCTGGGCCGGATCGGGACCCCGCGTCGAAGCACCCCGCTGGCCGATGGTGAGACCTGGAGCGTCGGGCGTGACCGCGAGGCCTGCGAAGTCGCCCTCCCGGACCGCCTGACGACGGCGAACATCCTGTGGAAGGACGGTGCGGCGGGAGCGGGCCACGTGGAGGTCCGGGGCGGCCGCGTGCCCAAGGCGCGCTTCCGCACCGACGCGATCCTGGTGGCGAGCCATGCCGCGCAGATCGACCTCACCGGGCCGGTCCCCAGCGTCGCCAACGCCAGCACGACCTGCCCGCTGTACATCGTCCGCACCGACGGCAAGGCGATTCGAATCCAGCAGGGCGAAGAAGTGAGCCTGGGCGCCGGCGACGAACTGCTGGTGGGGAACTCGGCGTTCGTCCTGGTGACTCCTTCGGAGGAGGTTGCCTCGCTGGCCGCGGCGGTGGTCGCGCCCGTGGCGGTGACGCCGGAGCTGCCCGACCGCCTGACCCCGGGCCGTGGACGTCGGCCTCGCGTGGGCGGCGCGTCGGGGCAGATCGTGCAGGCGAATCGCACCTACGGAGCGGTCCTGGGGATCTCGCCCGCGTCGGACCTGGTCCCGGTCCAGCCGATGGAGCGGGACATCAACGAGCTTCCGTCGGTGCCCGACCTGGAGATGCCGACCGACCAGCTGCCCTCGCTGTCGCTGGATCCGACGATCCTCGACGAGACCGACGCCTACTGGCTGTTGGGCGGAGGTGGCGCCGAGCCGATGGGCGCGGCGATGACCGTGCACGTCGACGAGAGTGACGCCGCGGCTCCGAGCGCGACCCCCACCGTCCCCCGAGGCCTTCGGATCCCCCAGGCCCCGGTCCCCGAGGAGCCTCGCTTCCGGCGTCGTTCGCCGGCGATGCAGCTGCCGAGCTTCGGACTCCCGGGCCACGCCCCGGTCGAAGCGTTTGCCGCGCCGTCGCTGGGCGATTGAGGTGGGGACATTCCACCTCGGACTGGCGGCGTTGTTGTTGGTCCTCGCCGGCCTGACGGTCGTGCGGGGCCGCAATCGGGAGCGGCCCTCGGGGTGGCTTCAGATCGCCCTCGCGGCGGCCGTGATCGCCTGGGCGGGGGCGTCGCTGTCGGTCGTCGCCAAGGACCATGGCCCCGGCCTGGAGGTTCGCGGCTACGTGCTCGAGGCGCCCTCGGAAGGGCCTGCTGCGCTGACGCTGGGCAGCGGCGAGGCCGCGGACGTGCCCCTGGCCGACCCCTACGCCGACGATGTGCACCTGGTGGTGCGCTGGACCGACGACGTCCCCGAGATCTGGAACGCGAGCGCTGAGCGTCGGGTCGAGATCGACGGACGGGACATCCACGACGTCGTGCTCGAGCCCGGTGCTCGCCTCACCCTCGACGGGCACGAGATCACGGTCGACTCGATCGGCTCGACGTGGCCGTCCGTGACGGTGAGCATCGACGACGGCGAGCCGATGACCTTCCGCGCTCCGGCGGGGCGCGGTGCCGTGGGGGCGCTGCCTCGAATCGGGGGCCGCATCCGCACGCGTCTGGCCTGGATCGTGGCCGAGGCCGAGGGCGGCCTGTCGATGCGGTCCGCCCCGAGGCCGCTGCCGGGCTCCGGTCCGTTGGCGGCGATCGTCGTCGAGGGCAACGAGGCGGTGCTGACGTTCGCCTCGGCCACGGATCGCGCCCGCCACCCCATCGTCGTGGAGCTCGCCGATCAAGCCCCGTTCCGCCCCGCCGACCGCTGGACCGAGCTGATCGACGGCCAGCTCCTCACCCTCGGCTACAGCCACTTCGCGGTGGGGGTCGAGCGGAGCGGCCGCGTCTCCCTCCGCAGCGTGGGCCCCCCGGCGCGCCTCCCCTGGCCCGGCGCCGACGCGGTAGTCCTCGGGGCCGAGCCCGGCCTGCTCGCGGTGGGCGACGCGGACGGCACATCGCTGACCTTGGCGAGCCTGGATCCGGACGGCCGACGCGGGTTCCTCCGCACCGGCGGCACGTACGTCGAGGGCGAAGCGAGCCGCACCCGCATCGCGATGCAGGCCGGTGATCGAGCGCTCCTGCCGGCCGCCGCCGGGGCTCGCATGCGGCTGCGAGTCGCCTCCCGGGCCGGTCCTTCGGCCGCCCTCGCGGGGTTGACGTCGCCCTCGGACACGGCCGCGTGGCAGGCGCTGGTCGTGCTCGCGATCCTCTACCTCGTGTTGACCCTGGCGGCGACGCGGGCGGGCCTGCTCCACGCGCGCGCCGCGGGGGTGTTCCACGGCTCCGCGATCCTCTTCGCGATCGGGCTGCTCTGCCTCTACCGGCTGTCCGAGCCGGACGATCCTCGACGCGCGCTCCTGGTCCTGCGCCAGCTCCGGCTGGGCGTCTTCGGCCTGACCATCGCCAGCGGCCTGGCGATCGCGGCGGCGTGGCGGAACAGCCGCGTGCCGTCGGTGCCGGGACGCCTGTTCCGCTGGCTCGACGGCGGCGCTGCGGGCCCCCGGGCGACCTGGCTCTACCTCGCCGCCCTCGCCGTGCTCGCCGCGCAGCTGCCCTTCGGGGAAACCGGGATCGCGATCCCAGGCCTCGGTTCGATCCAGCCGATCGAGATCGCTCGCACGCTGCTGGTCGTCTACCTCGCCTACTGGACGGCGCGGGCGATCGAGGACAAGCGCGACCGCGTGCGGGGAGCCGAGGGGCTGGCCCAACGCTGGCGCTACATGGTCCACGCGCTCCCCGTCCTGGCGGTGCTGGGGCTCTGCTACGGGCTCCACGACATCAGCCCCATCGCCGTGTTCGGCGCGTTCCTGGCCGTGCTCTACGGGGCATCCCTGGTGCGGCCGTCGGTGGCGCTGTGGCCTCCCCGGGCGTGGCGTGACCACCTCGGCGTGGAGCTCCTCGCCGTCGCGGCGGTGCTCGCCGGCCTCTCCAGGCTGGTGCTCGGCGACTCCTCGGGGACCGTCGCGGGGCGCGTGCGCACGTGGTGGGATCCCTGGGCCAACAGCGGCGAGGCCTACCAAGCGGTCACCGCGCTGTGGGCGACCGCGTCCGGCGGTCTGTTCGGCCTGGGTTGGACCGGCGAGAACGGCGTGCTCCCCCCGGCGGTGCAGGACGACTTCATCGTGGCGCTGCTCGCGGCCCGTTCGGGGGTCGTCGGCGTCACGCTGCTGGCCGCGACCTTCGGGGTCATCCTCCTCAGCGGCGTTGCTGCCCTCGGCGCCGAGCGTCCGGTGGCCGAGGAGCCGGCCGACCGCGAGCGCGCGGCGGTGCTGAGCGCGGCGACCTTGTGGATGCTCGCGATCCAGGCCGCGGTCGTGCTCGGAAGCGCGACCGGGGGCCTGCCCGTGATGGGCCAGCCGCTGCCGTTCGTGGCGGCGGCGGGCTCCCACCTGCTGCTGTTCTGCCTGCCCGCCGTCGGGCTCGTCCTGACCTCGGCCCGCGTTCGGGTGCCCGCTCGGGCCCGCCGTCCGGTGGCCCCGACCCCGAGCTGGCAGCCCTGGGACTTCGAGTCCGTCTCACGTCACTCGATCACCGAAGAGGGGGCCCGCTGATGCAGATCGACGTGGGGAGGCGCCTTCGGATCGGCCTTGTGCTCGCCGCCATCGTCCTCGTCGCGGCCGCGGGGGTGCGAACCTCGCGCCTCGCGGACGCTCACCCCGACGCGGACGTGCGCGTCGCCGCCGTCGACGTCGCCTCGCTGCGCGGCGGAGTTCTGATCGAGCCGACCGACACCGGCTGGACCCTGCGACTGCTCCGCTCCGGCGCCGTCCGTCCGCTGATCCCCGGGGAGCCCGTGTCGGTCGGGCCGACGCAGTTGGTTCTGGATTCGGCCGATGGGCGCGTGCGGACCGAGATCTTCCGGCGCCCGTGGAGCGTGTTCGCTCCTGATCGGGACGGACATCGGCGCATCGACGTCGGCCCCGACCCCCTCGGCGAAGCCGACGGAGTTCGCGACCGCATCGTCGTGCCCGGCGTGCCCGCCGACGGCGGCTGGCTCCACCTCGTGCCCCGCGACGGCGAGCGCTTCACCGCGTCGGACGCCGGAGCCGCCGCGGTCATCGTCGAGCGCGACGGATTGCTGGTCGACGGGCGGGTGCGATCGGCCCAGGAGCGGGTCGAGGTCGGCCGTCGGTTCGTCGCGGAGCATGGTGGCCTTCAGATCGAAGTTCGCTGGGAGGCCGCGGTGCGCGCGCTGCCTGTGATCGGCCCCGGAGGCGTGATCGTCGGCTACCGCGAGGCGTCGGGGACCGACCTGGTGGTGACCTCGCTGGAGGCCGGCGAGGCCCACCGAAGCCGCCTCGAGATCGTCGACGCCGACGGCGTCATGACCGAGCGCGTCACCCTGTCCAAGCGACACCCCACGCTCCTGCACGGGAGCAAGGATCGGGTCTCCCCCCTGCGCGGACGGGTGCTCCCGCCGGTGGCTCCGAACCAGGAACTCGAGGCCGCCGTGGATGCTGGACTGACCGCGGGCTGGGTTCGCGTCGGACCCGATCGCACCGTGGTGGAGATCCCCCCGAACGCCGACGGCGACGGCCCCCGCGCCGACCTCGGGTGGACGCTGTCAGGCGCCCTGGTCGATCTCGTCGGTCGGTACGACCGCGCCCGCGCTCCCGTCGCCGTGCGTCTGGGGCCGGGGCTCTCCGCCGCGGGTGCGACAGCGTCGGACGGCGCCGCCGCCCGGCCGCTGCGGTACGACGCCGATCTGGACGCGTGGGCGCCCTCGGACCAGCCCACGGCGTCGGGCCCAGTGCTGTTCCGCCTGCCCACCACCGCCCCCGAAGTGACCCTCGCGGCCGCCTTCCCCATCGCCTGGGCGGTGTCGATCGAGGGCCCGTGGCGCACGGAGCCTTCCCCCGCGCCCGGCCGGTGGCGGGAGTGGACGCTGACGGTGCCGGAGTCCGAGGCTCTGCTGGTGCGGGTCGACGCCACCGTGGCTCCGTTCGAGCGGGTCGATCCGGCTGCCGCCGCCGCTGCGATCGCGGGCGCCCCCGACGGCACGTTCCTGGACGATCAGGGCGTGCGCTTCGGAACGCGGGCGTTCGACGGGTGGACCTCCCGCCGGAGCGGCGCGGACCGTGCGGCGGAGCGGCTCTGGGCCTCGGTCCCGGGCGACCGCTGGAGCGCTGAGTTGGACGTCACCGCGGCGGCGGACGGAGTTTCCCGGGCGTACCTGCGCATCCCCATCTCGGCGCGCTCGTCGGGCTGGACGGCGCTGGACCTGACGGTTCCCGGCCGGGTGCTCACCGCGGTCTGGAACGACGAACCGTGGACGCCCACGGGCCTGACCCGCGACCCGCAGGGGGGCTCGAGCCGAATCTCGCTGTCGACGAAGGTCGGCCGGAACCTGCTCGCGTTGGAGATCGAACTCCCCGCGCAGGGGCCAGCGTCCCAAGCCGGCGGCGTTCGCTTCCGCACCGACGGCGACGGCCGCCCCATCGGGCTGGGCGATCGGGTCGCGGATCGTCGCGCCCGGTCCCCTGTACGTGACCGTCACGAGCGCGCGCCGCTGGAGGACCGCGACGGCGCCGACGCGCCCTGGCTCGAGGTCGAACGGGCGGGGTCGGGCGACCTGTCGGTCGGCCAGAGCTGGCGGATCTCCCCCGCTGCGGGCGCCGCAGCGAGTGCCGTCCTGACCCTCGTGAGCCGCACCCGCACGCTCCTGACCCCGGTCCCCGAGCCGGACACCGAGCAGTTGTTGGTCCGCTCCGCCGAGGACGGCTCCCTGGCCGTGACCGCACCGGTTGCGGGCACCCTGTGGACGGCGGACGGACGCCCCCTCAACGTCGTCCCCCACGTCGCCACGGACTGGCCCGCGGGAGCTCGCCTCGTGCTCGACGGACACCTGCTCCGCCTGCGCCGTCCCCGGGCCGCCGAAGAAGCGGAGCTGACCGCGCGACCCCGCTGGCTCGGACGCTGGGACCCGGCCGCCGGCCCGATCACGATCGACGATGACCTCCAGGCCGACACCGCGGCGGCGTTGGCCCAGGAGCTGACCGAGCTGCCCGAGTCCGACGGCGACACCCTCGCGCTCCGGGGCGTGGTCCTGGTCCTGGACGGACGCACCGGCGACATCCTCGCCTGCGCCTCGGAGGACCGCCCCGACGCCGATCCGACCACGGTCGTGCGGGAGCCGTGCTGGGACGACGCGGGCGTACACCCGGGCTCTACGTTCAAACTGGCGACGGCTGGCGCAGCCTTGCAGTCCACCGATCCGACCGTGCGTCGCATGCTCGCCGGCGACGCTCCCGTCGAGCTGATCGGTGGCGGTCCGCGCGGCACCCTCAAGGGGGTCAAGCTGCCGGCCCTGCCGACCTCGGCCGACCCCCTCGCGCTGCGCACCCGGCTGCGAAACTTCAAAGGGCGGGCGGTGCCTGCGGACGCCGATCTGGAGGACGCGATTCGCGGCTCCTTCAACACCTGGTTCGGCTACGTCGGGCTGCTCCTGCACCGACCCCTGCGCCAGGGCTGGTTGGGGTCGGCCGTCGCCGATCGAGACGCTCGCGACGGTGCGTGGCCGGTCGCCGCCTACGCCCGCGAGGCGGGCTTCGATCGCCGGCTCGATCTCGGCGGCGGCTACACCGGCACGGGCGGCCACGTGCCCGTCGATGCCCCCGACAGCGACGCCACCATCGCCGCCCGCGCGATCGGCCAGGACGCCGTCACCGCGACCCCCGTGGGGGTGGCCTCGCTCGTCGCCGCGGCGGTGGAGGGCGGCTCGGCGCCGGCCCCACGGCTCGCCCAGGGCCGCCCGGTCGACCGAACGACGCTGCTCAACCCCGCGCAAGCCGCCCGCCTGCGCTCCGCCATGGCGCAGGTCGTTTCCCGTGGAACCGCCGCGGCGGCGTTCGCCGAGAACCCCCGCCGCGACCGCATCGTCGGCAAGACCGGCTCAGCCCAGCGGATCGACGGGCACGGACTGCAGCGCACCGATGCCTGGTTCGCCGGCGCCGTGCTCCCGCCCGAAGACGTGGACGAGGCCTCGATTGTCGTGGTCGTGTCGCTTCCCGGCGCAGGCCTCGGAGGCCGCCACGCGGCCCGCCTGGGGGATGCCGTGAGCCGCCAGATCGCGGCCCAGCGGGGCTGGTAGCTAGCCGCCGATCCAGCGGAAGGCGGCGTCCGGCGCGGGGGGTGTCCCGAAGGACATGTAGACCGGCGTCCCGGGCACCCCGGTGGATCCGTCGGGTCGGTCGACGCTCCCCTCGGCCTCCAACTTCAAGAGATGAGCGAGCACTTGCCGGGCGGCCAACGGATGGAACATCACCGGCACCTCGGGGTAGAGCGCGGGGACCAGGTCGATGGCCTTCGCGGGGCCCGCCGTGAGCGCGGCGACGACCTCCGCTTCCCGGTCCATCCGGTGGGCGATGTACTCCAGCAGCTTCGCCTCGCCGTCGTCGATCAGGGGACCGTGGGCGGGCACGATCGCGCCGACGCCCTCCTGGATGAGCCGGCCGAGTGTCGCCAGGTAGTCGGCCATGTCCCCTTCGGGCGGGTCGATGACGATGGTCCCCTGCCCGGCGACGAGGTCGCCCGCCACCACCAACCGGGTCTCGGGGTGCCGGAAGGCGAGGTGCCCGCGGGCGTGTCCGGGCGTGTGGAGGATCTCGATGGGCACGCCCCCGACCTCGTCGAGGTCGCCGTGCAGCAGCGTGTCGTCGACCTCGACCTGGCCCGCGAGCCGTTCGGCCGTCGCGGGGTGCGCGAGCACGGGGATGTCGAGGGCGTCGCGCAGGTCGTTGGCGCCGCCCACGTGGTCCATGTGGTGGTGGGTCAGCCAGATCGCGCGCACGGTGGCGGCGCGCGCCTTCAGCACGGCCATCAGCTCGGCCTGCTCGTTGCTGTAGGGGCTGGCGGGGTCGACCACCACGACCTCGTCGGGGTCGCCGATGAGCACGCAGTTGGTGTGGGTCGCGGGGGGCAGCGTAGGCGTCTGCAGGGGCACCACGAAGATGCCGTCCTGCGCCGCGAACGGCTCGTGAGGACCCCGGTCGGGGAGGTGGATCTCGGTCACGGACTCAGCCCGCTTCGAGCTCGCCCTTGTACGCCTCCATGCCGTCCTGAAGCGAGAACAGCTTCCGGAAGCCGGCGTCGTGCAGCAGCTTGGCGGCGCCCGGCGCGCGCAGGCCTTGGTCGCAGGCGACGACCAAGGGGGTTTCGTGCCCCGGCATCTGGTCCAGGCGGTCCATCAGGTGGTCGATGGGGATGTTGATCGCCCCGCGGATGTGGCCGTGCTTCCAGTCCGCTTCGTCGCGAATGTCGAGCACCACGGTGGCGGGGTTGTTCTCCTGGAGCTTGCCCAGGCCGTAGCCGCTGACCAGCGGAGCGAGGCGCCGTCCTTTGCGTCCGGTGCCCTTGGTGCCGGTCTCGTTCTGGCGCTTGACCATGCTGAGCACGGCCTGCGGATCGGGGGCGTCCTTCATCGCGGTGCGGACGATCCCCTTTTTGTCGATGTAGAAGACCGAGCGGAACGTGGCAGGAACGCCCGGACGGGCGGTCCGGTACGCGACGGCGAGCTTGCGTCCCTCGTCCACGAGCAGTGGGAGGGAGTAGCACTGCCCCTCCACGAAGCTGCGATGGGATGCCTCGTCGGCCGCGTTCACGCCGAAGATCAGGCAGTCCTCAGCGGCGAACTGCTCGCGCATGCGGTCGAAGTCGTGCAGTTGTTTGGTGCATCCGGGGGTGTCGTCGCCCGGGTAGAAGATCAGCACGTAGTGGTTCTTGTCGGCCAGGTCGGCGCTGCTGACCCGGCTCCCGTCGTGAGCTCGCAGGTCGAAGGCGGGGGCTTCGGATCCGGCCCCCAGCAGGGCTGCGGGGCGCAGCGTGTCCGATGCGATGCCGAAGAGCTTTTTGCGGATTCCCATGAGGGCGGCAGTGTACCCGCACGGATCGGTCCACCGCTTGCACTGTCACGCGCGCGGAGGACCCATGACCCGCATCGCCCCCCTCGTCCTGTTGCTCCTGACCGCCTGCGCCAGCGACACGACCCTGCAGATCCGCCCCCCGGACGCCCCGATCACCGAGGGGGATCCGTGGGTCTCGCCCCCCTTCTCGGGGCCTGAGGACCCGGTTCGACCCGAGGATCCTCCCGGTGGAGGTGGTCCCTGGGGGAACCTCAACCCCGGCGATCTCCCCCAGGTCTACTTCGCCGTCGCCTACTCCGACTACAACTGCGACGACGTGGACGGCGACGGGCACGACCCCGGCGAGGCCGACCCCGAGACCGACGGTGCGCTGGGCGGCGACGAGGACGGAACGCCCGACAGGGACGACGAGGTGGAGGACGAAGAGCCGCCCGATGACGACGGGGACATCTGGTACGAGTGCCCCGCCCGCCTCGCCGTGATCGACCTGCTCGGCCAGGTCATCGCCGAGTTCCCGCTGCCGGACGAGTCCGACGCCTGGACCCCGTGGTCCTACCTGTCGCTGTCCCCCGCCGGGCCCGGCCAGTTCCTCGCGGTGATGGAGAACTACGGCGTGGTCGACGGCCAGGAAGGCGACGACGCGGACGCCGACGGCTTCTGGCAGGGACGTCCCTGGCACGCGATGCGGGGCGACGCGGTCACCGGCCAGATCGACACGATCGCCCGGTGGGAGATCGGCAGCGGCATGGTCCAGATGACCGCCACCGGCGAGCTCATCGACCTGGGCAGCTGGAACGCGTGGGCCAACTTCGCGATCGCGCCGACGATGCCGGACTGGCTGATGATGTGGGCCGGAACCACCAACTGCTCGGAGATGCAGTCGCTGCGCGCCGCCCATGTCCTGGGCTCCGCGCCGGACCAGGTCTGGACCTCGTCCGAGCTCCTCCCCGAGGACCTGCTCCCCGAGGACGGCGGCAAGCCCCGGTTGTGGCCGTGGAACCTGGACGCGGGCATCGACTTCGACGGCAGCAGCCGCATGCTCCTGGGCGTCAGCAGCGATGGCTGCACCGACGAACCGGGCAGCTACGAACTCGTCGCGTGGAGCCCCGAGGAGGGGCCGCTGTGGCACCAGCCGGCGGCGGCGGAAGGCTGGACGTGGCCTCCGACGGCGAGCTGGGCGGGCCACGACGGGGGTGCCGCGTTGGAGCTCCGGCACGGCTACGCGCCGGACCAGCAGTACCGGCTGATCGACGCCGAGGGAGTGCGCGAAGAGCCGATGCCGGCCGATCCCGACATCCAGAGCCGCCTCGCGGGTCCGCTGATCGACCCCGAAGGCCCGACGTTCGTCACGGTCTCCCGCCGCATCCAGGAGTTCGACTACCGCGACGTGCTGGAGATCCACCACAACGGCGAGGTCGTCTGGACCATCGACGCCATGCGGTTCGGCCTCGCGGAGCGCCGCGTCTTCTTCCAGGACGTCGCGATGCTGCCACCCCTGCCTGATCAGTAGCCGGCGCCGCATCTGCGGCTACCCTGGAGATCGTGGCTGAGTCCCCGACTGACGAGCGTCCCCGACGCGTCCCCTTCCGCCGGAGCTTTGCCGAGACCGCCCTGAAGATGGCGGAGCTTGCACCGACGTTCCCGCCGCTGCTGGTCAGCCACGGCCTCGAATTGACCCACGCGCTCCGGCGCACGCTCGGCGACCACCCCGTCGAGGCGACGCTGTGGGAGGAGCTGCTCGCGCTCCGCCGCGGCCCCGGCTGCGACGGTTTCTGGGCCGCTCCCCTGGCGCCCCGCGAGGCGCCCGAAGACCTCCTCCTGGAGCGCGCGGTCGAAGTCCGCGCCCTCGTCGACGCGATCCGCAACCACCGCTCGGCGCACGCTGGGCAGCCGCTGGACCGCATCCTCCGCAAGGACGCCCTGCGCTACCGGCGCGAGGTGGTCGGCCAGACGCTCGTGCCCGTCGCGGTCCGGCTGGGCGCCTGGTTCACGGTGGTGGCCGTCGGCGACGAGCATCCCCGGGCGTTGCGGGACCGCATCGAAGCGGCGTTGATGGACGACCCGCGGCAGATCGGGAGCCTGCGATCGCGCCGCATCTCCGCGCCCCTGCTCGTCAGCATCGACCCCGTGCCGTTTGGGTGGGCCATCCACCTCCACCGGCTCGGCGTGCAGGGTCCCTGGATGGCGTGGTCGTGCTCGACCGGACCGCGCCCCATGGGGGTGCTGTCAGCTCATCACCTCGTGCTCGAAGGGCCCGGCTTTGCGGCCCTACGGGCCGACTTCCGCCGTCGCGTGCGCGCGCTCCGCGTCGCCCTCGGGCTCGACGGCGCCGACGAGGAGTGGGATGGCAGCGAAGGCTTCGGGGCCTTCGACTCGGCCCCATTCACCCCGTTTGGCGACGACGGCGGGCCCGGGTTCGAGTTCGACGACGGGCTGACCGACGACATGCTCGATCTGCTCCGCGAGATGGAGGCCGAGGACGAAGCCGTGCGCCTCCCTCATCGGCACACCTTCGCGTTCGATCCCCAGCTCCCCCAGGAGCGGCCCGCGGCCTCGGACTGCCCCCCCGGTCTGCCCCCCGCGTTGGAGACCCTCGCGCGCACGCGGCCCCTCGGATCCCTCCCCCACGAGCTGCGCCACGACCAGCTCCGCAACCCGCCCGCGGTGCGGTACGCGACGGTGGAGCGGGGCGCCTTCTCGCTGCCCGACTTCTGCTACGCGTACTGCCGCGCCCAGCACGACGCGATGGCCGTGCACCACCCTCACTACGGGGGCCAGGGGTTCACCTTCATCGTGCCCCGGGTGCCTCGAGGAGACGACGGCCGCCACCGCGCCGGACGCCGCGCGCAGCCGGTCCTGTGCTCGTTCCGCACCCGCCGGGTCGTGCCCGAGGGGGCCGATGTCTTCAAGCGACGCCTCCTGGAGGCCCTCGCGCAGGCCGATCAAGGCCGCGACCTGCTGAGCCGGGTGCTCGACGATGCCCTCCGGGTCGCCCTCCCCGGGGTGGTCAAGTCGGCGGTGGTGCGGCTGTTCGAGCGCGGTCTGCGCGACGGCGGCACGTTCCTGAGCGGTCGCGGCCTCGTCGCCCACATCGCGGTCCCCGATCACCTCGTCGACCCCGTCGCCGAACACGCGGGGATCTACGAAGGCATCTTCGGAGGCAGCTGCCAGGCGCGGGGGGGCGTGGCCCTCACCGCGGTCGACCGGGGCTTCCGCCGGGACCTGTGCGCCGTGGGCACCGGGATGTTCCGCTACCAGGCCCCCATGGACCTCTTCTGGCAGCGCTTCGCGTACTTCCTCGGAGAGGCCGCTATGTAGGAGCCCGGTCTGTCGCGAGACCGCTCCTTCAACATAGTGACTCTGTGCAGAGTCACTAATCCGTGATACATGCTTCGGCATGCTCCGCCGGTCCCTGCCGCTACTCCTGCTGTTCGCGCTGCTGCTGAGCTGCGCGCCGGAGGTGGAGGAGCCCACGATCACGCTCTGGCACAGCTACCGCGGGGGCGAGCGGGAGGCGCTGGAGGCGGTCGCCAACCAGTGGGACGCCGAGCACCCCGAGGTGGCGCTGGAGCTGCTCGCGGTCCCGTCCAAGGCCTACAAGTCGCGGCTGCAGTCGGCGATCCCGCGCGGCAACGGTCCCGACCTGTTCATCGAGGCGCACGAGCTCACCGGTGAATGGAGCGGCAGCGGGCTGCTGATGCCGGCGCTGCTGCCGTCCGCGCACCGGCAGGATGCGTTCGCGAGCGCGTCGATCGACGCACTCACGTTCGACGACGAGCTCTGGGGCGTGCCGATCGCGGTGAAGTCGGTGGCGCTGTTTCAGAACCGGACGATGGTCGCCGAGCCCCCCCCCTCGTTCGAAGCGATGCTCGAAGCGGGCCGCGCCGTCAGCGACGTGGCGCTGGCCTACGAGACCGGCGAGTTCTACTTCCACGCCGCGCTCATGCACGCCTTCGGGGCCGAGGCCCTGGGGTCTGACGGCTACCCCACGATCGACACGCCCGAGCTGATCGCCTCCTGGGCGTTCGTGCGCGAGTTGACCGCCAGCGGGGCGGTGCCGCCGGAGTCGGACGGGGCGACGGTCTCGACGCTGTTCAACGAGGGCAAGGTCCCGTTCGTCATCAACGGCCCCTGGCTGTTGGGCGAGATCCGGGACTCCATCGACTACACCGTCGCGCCGCTGCCGATGCTGGAACGCACGGGCGAGCGGCTGCAGCCGTACCTGACCGTGGAGGCGCTGTTCCGCGCCGCCCACTCCGACGCCTCGACCGACTCGGTCATGAGCCTCGTGGGCGCGATCGCGGGCCTGGACGGATCGGTGGTGCGGGCGGGCACGGGGCGGCAGATTCCGGCTCTGACCATCGCGCGGGAGCACCCCGAGATCGCCGCCGACCCGGTGCTCGCAGCGTTCGCGGCGCAGGCGGACTCGGCCGTGGCGATGCCCAACCGGCCGGAGATGTCGACGGTCTGGGAGCCGGCCGCGCGGGGACTTCGGGGAGCCCTTCGAGGCAAGGACCCCGCCGAGATGGCGACGCGCGCACAGCGCGAGATCGAGAGCTTCCTGGGCTCCCGCGAGGACCGCGCCAAGGACAGCAAGCCCGCCCACGTCGCGCCCGTGTCGCCCACGCCGTACGTGGCCGCGACGTCGTTGCTGCTGCTGTTCATGGCGGCCTGGGGGATCAAGACCAGCCGGGAGCGGCAGGTCGTCGCTCGCGCCCGCGATTCGTGGCGCAGCTACGTGTATCTGGCTCCCGCCTTCGTCGGGATGATGGCGGTGGTCTTCATCCCGTTCGTCGTGGGCGCGGGGGTGTCGCTGTTCGCGCACTACGAGGGCGAGTTCACCTTCGTCGGGCTGCGGAACTTCGTGCGCATCCTCACGTCCGACACCTACGCGTTGACCGACCCGATGAACTTCTGGTTCACGTTGGTGGTGACGGTGCTGTGGACCGCGACGAACGTGGCCCTGCACGTCGGAATCGGCCTCGGATTGGCGCTGCTGCTGCGCGACCCGTGGATGAAGATGAAGGGCGTCTACCGGGTGCTCCTGATCGTGCCGTGGGCGGTGCCCAACTACATCACCGCGCTGATCTGGAAGGGCATGTTCAACGAGCAGTTCGGCGCCATCAACGGTGTGCTTGGGCTGGCCGGGGTCGAGCCGGTCGCCTGGTTCTCGCAGTTCGCGACCTCGTTCGCGGCGAACCTGTGCACGAACACCTGGCTGGGCTTCCCCTTCATGATGGTCGTGACGCTGGGGGCGCTGCAGGCGATCCCGCGTGACCTCGAGGAGGCCGCCGAGGTCGATGGCGCGGGCGCCTGGACCCGCTTCCGGCACGTGACGCTGCCGCTGCTGAAGCCGGCGCTGATGCCCGCCGTGATCCTCGGGTCGGTCTGGACCTTCAACATGTTCAACGTCATCTACCTGGTGTCCGCCGGCGACCCCGATGGCGGCACCGAGATCCTCATCTCCGAGGCCTACAAGTGGGCCTTCACGCGGCAGGCGCAGTACGGCTACGCCTCCGCGTACGCCCTGCTCGTGTTCGGGATCCTCGTGCTCTACACGCTGGTCACGAAGAAGGTCACCGGGGGGGAGGTCACATGAACCGGCGCTCGACGTGGTGGAAGCACGCGATCCTCGTGCCGCTGACGGTGGCGACGCTGTACCCGGTGCTGTGGGTGGTGAAGATGGCGGTGACCCCGGGCGAGGAGTTCGGGCTGTCGGCCAACCCGTTCCCCACGACGGTGTCGCTGGTCAACTTCGAGACCCTGCTGAGCGAGCCGCTGTTCTGGCGGCAGCTGCTCAACTCGATCATCGTCGCGGGCATCACCACGGTGCTTGGGGTGGCGCTGGCATGTTCCGCCGCGTACGCGTTTTCGCGGTTCGAGTTCCCGGGCCGCGAGGCGAGCATGAACGGGCTCCTCGTCACCCAGATGTTCCCCGGCGTGATCATGGCGATCCCGCTGTACATCCTGCTGGACGTGACCGGGCTGCTGAACTCGCTGTCGGGCCTGGCACTCTGCTACGCGACCACGTCGATCCCGTTCTGCGTCTGGATGCTGAAGGGCTACTTCGACACGATCCCGACCGAGCTGGAGCAGGCCGCCGTCATCGACGGGGCGTCGCAGTGGACGATCTTCACGAAGATCATCCTGCCCCTGAGCCGGCCCGCGGTCGCGGTGACCGCGCTGTTCTCGTTCATGACCGCGTGGAACGAGTTCATCCTCGCCGCCACGTTCATGTCCAAGGAGGAGGCGTTCACGCTTCCAGTCGCGCTCCAGGCCTACGTGGGCGACCGGTCCACCGATTGGGGGCTGTTCGCCGCCGGTGCGATCCTGGTGTCGCTCCCGGTGATGGCGCTCTTCTTCCTGCTCCAGAAGCAGTTGGTGGAAGGGCTGACTGCGGGGTCGGTCAAGGGCTGACTAGCAGGGGTCGTTCGGATCCCCGGGGGTGCCGCTGTCGCCCGCACCGAAGATGCTCGAGGCGCGGCACCAATTGGCGCCGTTGTCGTTGTCGACCTCGTTCAGGAAGAGCGGGCTCAAGTTGATCGACTCGCCGTTGGGGTCGGGGAAGGTCGTGTCTGTGTAGACCACCCGCGCGATCTCGTCGGCGGGGTCGGCGGTCAGGTAGCCGAGCACCACCTCGTCGTCGCCGTTGCCCATCTGCACGCTGCCCGTGTACTCGTACGCGCAGGTCAGGCCGCCGTTCTGGGCGGGGTCGTCGACGCGGCACATCGTGACGTAGCCGCCGCCGAGCACGTAGACGTCGCCGACGATGGTGTGGCTGTCGCTGCCGTCGTCGAAGATGACCCAGTCAGCGAGGTTGATCGCGTACGCGCCCGGGTTGTGCAGCTCGAAGTACTCGCCCACGTTGTCGGTGACGGCGAACGGATTCTTCATGATCTCGGTGATCACCACCGCGCCGGGGATGGGGTCGGCGCAGGCGTCGTCGATGTTGCCGTCGCAGTCGTTGTCGAGGCCGTCGCAGACCTCGGGGGCGGCGAGGGCGATCGTCGGATCGGTGTCGTCGCAGTCCAGCGTGTTGTCGGCGTAGCCGTCGGGCGCCGAGCAGTCGACGACCTCGTCCAGCAACTCGCTGATGACGACCTCGAACTGGGTGTCGTCGCAGCCGGTGTCGAACTTCGGGTCGATGATGAAGTCGACGTCGTCGCCCACGGCGATGGGGAGCTCCAAGGTCGAGTTGAACGCCGCCGACGGGATGTTCAGGTACTCGAACTCCGGGAAGCCGTTCTTGATCACGCGCACGCTGGCGCCGTCGCCGCAGCTGGTGTCGCGGTCCCAGAAGGTCATGTCGATCTGGATGGTGCCGTCGATGTCGCTGGTCCACGCGCGCACTGCCCAGTCGAACGTGTCGACGCCGGGGTGTCCGCCGGAGGCGTCCAGGAACGGGGTCGCAAACCCCTCGGGGCCCTCGTACTGGCTGCTGCTGCCGTTCCAGGTCAGGGGCGTGAAGGCGCCCGAGGTGAAGGCGGGGTACGAACCGTAGGTCCAGCCGTCCGTGCCGGGGGTGTCGCTGAACTCGGCCACAGAGTCCGCCACCTGCTCGATCGTGCCGCCCTGGCCGTCGCCGTCGCCGTCCTCGT
>PVBE011404572.1_pt1 | contig 25026 bp, 22 predicted proteins | sample 1631181 | NCBI WGS metagenome assembly PVBE01 (sample SAMN08397723, study PRJNA350692) | Marine metagenome, whole genome shotgun sequencing project. | isolation source: water | place: Pacific Ocean | collected 2012-04 | reverse complement strand
TCAGAAATTGCCCACGGCGCGTCGTCTTCGCGTACTTCTCGAACCCTTCACCCAGGGTCAATTGCTTGCTCATCGTTTAACTCGTTCTGTATCCGTTTGCCTACCGATCAGATCGATGACTTATTCAGAAGTTCCCTAAGTAAATTAGATGAAAATCAAAAAGTTGTTGGTCAGAAATCTTCAAGCGTCCTGATTCGCGCAGCCCGTGGCGGGTGTGACGGCGCCGCGGGAACATCGCCTAACTGCCGACGGAACTTCGATCACGGAGCGAACTTCGACTAGAGCCGAATCATGGAGAGCGACGAATCGAATCGACCCTTTTCCGCGTCCGCGCAGATCTGCATGGCTTGTCAGCTACACGGATTCTGCCTTCCCGGTCATCTGGGTGCGGAAGTCCTTGAAACGCTCTCTACTATCGTCAAAGCGCGGCCGCCGGTTCCCCGCGGGACTTATCTGTTTAATCAAGGCGCGCCGATGACCGCGTATTATTTTCTGCGGTCCGGGTCGGCGAAAGCGATCGTCGACGACGACGGCCGCGAATCGGTGACGGCCTTTCTGCTGCCCTCCGATATCGTCGGCGCTGGGGCGATGCAACGACCGGTTTACTACGACTCCGTTGTAACCCTGGAGAGAAGCGCATACTGCTCACTCGCGGTCAGTGATCTTACGGCGTTATTCCGCGACAGACCGGAGATCCGGGATAATTTCGAATCGAAGATCACAAATCGAATTCACATGGAGCGCCATGCTCGGACCCGGCTCGACCACACCAGCGCGGAGCAGCGAGTCGCGGATTTCATCATTGAACTCAGTACGCGCCTGCATGACCTGAGCCGAGATCCAAACGCCTTATATTTGCCGATGTCGCGCTACGACATCGGCAGCTATCTCGGCCTCGCGCCGGAAACCGTCAGCCGGACGTTGCGGCGATTCCACGATGCCGGTGTCGCCTCCGTTAACGTCAAGCAAGTGCGAATCATCGACCGCATTCGCTTGTCGGAAATCGTTCATAGCCCGGCGGCCGCAAGAAATCTAGCCTGAAAGTCGGCCGTGCTCCCGGCCTGCTGAAGTCGACCGGCTCCCCCCGCGCGGCGCCCGCGTTTTCCGATGGCCCGTTTCTGACCCGCGTCAGCATTGCCGCGCTTTCCTTTGTGTAACCTTCGCACGATAGCCGCCGTGTCGTGCGGTTATCGTTCAAGCGTAACGATGAGGGAAAGAACCGTGAAGAAAATGTCGCCGCAAGGTATCTTGAGTTTTCACGGCGCCTTAGGCGTCGCATTGTCCTGCTCCGTCCTCGTGTTCGCCGGGATCGCCTCGGCGGACGAAGGAGTCGAGGCGGCCGGCAAGCGTCGTTTCGGCGATTACTGCGCGGTCTGTCATGGCGTCGACGCGAAAGGGGCCGGGCCGTTTGCCAAAATGTTGACGAAACAGCCTGCCGATTTAACCGTCTTGACTGAGAACGCGGGTGGTACGTTCCCATTCGACCGCATTTTCGAGACGATCGACGGGCGAACGACCCTCGGTGGCGCTCACGGGTCGAAAGAGATGCCGATCTGGGGCGGTGAATGGAAGGGTTCCAGCGTCGCTTCCGAAACCGCGCTGCGCGGGCGCGTCCTCGAGATGATCATCTATCTGCGATCGATACAGCAGTGAGTTTCGAAGGGTTGTTTTAACGCGGTTTGCACGTATTTGTTCGGTGCATTCGCTAAGGTGATGGTCGCAGCCGCGACCAGATGATCCTGAAGGCCGCCGGCTTCGCCGGAAGCGGATCTACTCTGACTGGCCCCGCGCGGCGGAATGGTAGGACGATCGTCGCACCGGGCGAGATCCGGCAATCAGCGAAAAGCCACCGTGCCCCGGCGGGGTTTATTTGTCCTTCTTTGGCGCATTCGCGAAGGCGATGTTCGTCACCTAGCGGCCGTGTCAGGCAACCTGCCATGTAGAGGCGGTTGGGCTTATGCTAGCCCGGAACAGCGCTCCTATTACGCACGTCCCACCGGCTTCGCGCTTCTCCTTTTCCCGCCGCACTCGCCGCGGGAAGCGTATACTTACAGTGTAGTCGATATTTCTCGTACTGTTTGCCTCATCGACGCCTCGTCCGGCCTCCCCGCCATCATCCGAACTGCAATTGCGTTTATAAGCGTACCGGCAGTTTCCGCCCCAACCACTCGGTATAGAAAGCTTCCAGATCCGGCGTAAAATCGACCTCCACCGGATAGGTTGGCGGTACGCAGTCGACGTCCAGCAACGCACCGCTCTTCGGGCAGATCCATTCGCGCAGTTCGACGAGGTTGGGGTCTATCGTCATATGCTCGGGCGGGAAGATCTTGTTCAACTCGGCCTTCGTCTTTCGGATCCGTACCCGACACTTCATCTTCCAGTTCTCATTCCAGGCACAGAGTTCCGCGCCGCCCATAGTCTTGATGATCGCCTTACCCTTTTTCGCGACGATGAATAAATTCTCACCGAGCGGCAGCAGGATCTTTTCTTTCCACGGGACCATGGCTTGGACGGCGGCGATCATCTCGTCGAAGCGGTTTTCCGATTTCGGTTCACGCATGAGTTTGACGAGTTCCGGCCACGCCAGATCGCGGTTCATCAAAGCGTTGGTGACTTCCTGACTGCTCAATGTATCGTCTGCCATGCTAATTCTCCTCAAGCGCCTTTCACGTAGGGCTTCTGCGGTGACTTCGGATAGTAGAAGCCCGTCGGTGCCGTGGTACGGAAGTCGGTCGTGCCGGTATCGGTGTAGGGAAACTTCTTCAATTGCCAGAAATCGAGATAGACGTCCTTAATCTTTTCCGATAACGATGCGGAGCGGGCAAACGTTTCCGCAACGACCTTGCCGACATCGCCGGTACGCGCGCGTTTGCGTTCTTCGCGCCACCATTGCGACGCCGGTACCGACTCATCGAGGCGCTGTCGCCGGATCTTAGCCCGCAATTCTTCTGTCTTGGCTTCCGTCTTGGCGAAGCCGTGAACCTTGCGTACGTATGCGGGTGTGACCAGCCCGTTGGCGAGATCCTTTTCGATCATTTCCCGATCGCGCTCGATCGGATCGCCGTAGCCCGGTCCGCTGGTGTAGATGACGCCAAAGATGTCGCCGTCGGAAAGGTTCGGCGACCAGGTGTTGAGCGGGCCGCAATACCATTCTTCTGCCTCGAGACGCCCATCCTTCAACATCTCTTCGGCCTCGTTGACACTGCGCGGGATCCGCTCGTCGCGGTCCGCGATAGCCTGCAGGTCGACGCCGCGCGCCCACAGGCATTTCCATCCCGGCGCGGGGTAGCCGCCAAAGAGACCTTTGTGGAACACGCCGCCGTTATGCGCGCCGGAAGACGACAACGTGACGTTGACCAGGCGCGATCCGCGCACTACCCATAGGGACTCCCAGGCATTACCACCGCGGAAGCGGCCCGGCCCGTGGTGATTCGGGGTAAAACTGCGGCCGATATAGACGTTCGGACCGGTCATCTCCCAGACTTCGGCATCGCCCTGCATGCCCTCGGAGTTCCAGATCGGACTGCCGCAGTCCATGCCGTCATCGACGCCGCGGGCGCCAAAACTCTCCGCGGCCATTTCGAAGTTCTGGTAGCCGGTCGGTTGGCCATACTGATCGAAGCCCGAGACGCCGGCGATGCAAGTCGGCGTCGACATGATGATCTCTTCTACAAAACCGCGGGCGAACCAGCTGATTCCGATCAGGCGCCAGACGTTCGCGAAGATCGGGATCAAGGTCCACCAGGCGAGTGACGTAGCGGCCCCCGCGTAGTTCGCGTTGACGATAGAACCCTCGGGCAGATATTGCTTCACCGCGAGATAAGCGCCATCGTTGACCCGACCGTCATAGTTCAGGAGTTGGGTCAGCGTGATCCAGAAACCGCCGTTCATCGGGCCGACGGCGCAGTTAAACGGGTGGAAGCTCCAGCCCGTCGAGCCCTCGAAATCAAGTTCGATATGTCCCTCGGCGGTGACCTCCATATCGTTGCGTACCAGATCGATAAAATCGTTCTTAGCGAGCGGGTGCGTCGCGGGGATGTGCGATCGCTTGTGCACCGGCATGGTTAGCCCGCGGTAGACACCGGGCACCATCGTCGTCTTGACGCGCTTGATGAAGTTGATCCGGCCTTCCTCGATCAGTTCGCGGATCGCCTGCTTGTAGTAGTCGATCCCGAACTCCTCGATCACCTTGGTCAGCGCCTCGCGGATCATGAGACAGCCCGACAGCTTGGCCTTGTCATCCAGCGTCCACCAGTTCGAATTGCGGAGATTCATCTTGAGCCGCAACAGGTAGTCCTTGCGGAAGTGGTCGTTCTCGCCGACCTTCTCGGCGCTGATGTGCAGGCCTTCACCGAAGCGGTCCGGAGCAAATACAGACATACCCGGACCTTCGTAGGTCCCGGCTTCGAGTTCATGCGATACCGATCCGATCCAGGAAATCAACTCCCCTTTGTAGAAAAACGGGGTAGTGGTCATCACGTCCGGGGTGTGGACGCCGCCGGCCCAGGATTCGTTGTTCTCGAAGATATCACCCTCGCGGATCTTGGGGTCGTCTTCGTAGCCGTTGCGGATCATGAACTTGATGAATTCCGAGGTGGTGTGTACGTGCACCATGATGCCGGTCGATAGGGCAATCGCGTCCCCTTCCGGAGTATAGAGACCGATCACGAACTCCTCGAAGTCGCGGATCGCCGGCGACGAAGCGATGTGCTTCATGGTCTCGCGCACGGAGATGATGGTCGACAGGATGCGCGAGTGAAACGCTTCGAACTTCAATGGGTCCTTGTCGTGCACCGGTAACTTCTTCAGGCCCTGGTAATGCCCCGTTTTCTCGTACAGTTGCTCCGAGGCGTCCAGTTTTTGCAACAATGTCTGGTTCTTAGTCATGATTCAAAGTTCCCGATGGTCGTCCGTTATTTCGTACCCTGGCGGTAGTGGATGATGCGGCGCTTGTCGAACGCCGCGTGGTTATCTGGTGGGATGTACAGGGTGGTCGCCGGATGCTCGATCACAGCTGGGCCGTTAACCACGTTGCCGGCCTTGAGCTCGTCCATCTCGTAGACGCGAAATTCCTTGCGCTTACCGCGAAAGTATACCGGGCGTGCCTCTTTCTCGGCCGCGGAATCGGGTTTACGCCGCGACATCTTCATTTCCGGCAGCGCCGGTTTCGGGGTTGCGACGTCGGCGGTGAGCGCGACTTCGAGGATTTGAAAGCCGACTTCCGAATACATCGCCTGCTCCGGATAGATCGTCGTGTAGACTTTTTCAAAGCGCCGCATCAGCTCATCGAGGTCGTCGATCGAGGATAACGTCGCCTTCGGCCAGACCACTTCGAAATCCGACAGCTGATTGGTAAAGCGAACGTAGGCGACCCGCGAAAGCGTAGCCTTGCCGAAGTCCCAGCCGTGCAGCTTGAAATCGGCCTCGGCACGAACTTCGAGCTTGGCCCAAGTTTCGTTGATGGCGTCGACGGCGAGCGCCTTGACCTGCCGCACGTGTGATTCGTCCCCAGGCGGACAACCGGCGACGATACTCTGATGGTAGCGGTAGCGGCGCGGCGCGCATAAAACGCCGAATGCCGAGAAAACAGCGGCGAACGGAAAGCTCACGACATCTTTCATCTCCAGTCCCGAGACCACATCGGCGAGACCCAGGGGCCCCCCGCCGCCATACATCATCAAGGTATAGTCCCTGGTGTTGTAGCCACGCCCGCGCAACATATTGACCAGGAATTCGCGCATGTAATCGCACACCAGCAGATGCGCACGCTCGGCGAACTCGTAGATTTCCGTATTGAAATGTTTCGCCATAGGTTTCAGCGCTTTCACGGCCGCGTCGAGATCGAGTTGCACATCGCCGCCGAGGAAATTTCCCGGGTTGAGGTAGCCGAGCAGGATGTGGCAGTCCGTGATCGTCGGCACGTCCCAGTTGAGGCAGCGTCCGACATCGGAGCCAGCGCTTTTCGGTCCCACCGTCAGTTTGCCGGTGAGCGGATGGACGCCGAGTTCCGAGCCCATGCCGGCGCCGATCGATTCGCTGTGGATCATAGGAATATTAGTGCGGAAACTCAGCAACGTCGGCTCCCGCACGATCGGGATCAGGCCGTCGCGGATGATACCGACATCGAAGCTGGTGCCACCGATATCGCAGCCAACCACATTGCCGGAGCCGAGGATATCGCCGATGTAGTGACCGCCGAGCACGCCGCCTACCGGTCCCGAGACGTAAGACTCGTATAGGCGTTTCGTGCTGATGGGGACCGTTCCGCCGTGCGCGAGCAGCGTTGAGACTTCCTTATCGAAACCGTGAACGCGGGCTTTGTGTTCGACCTGCTGAAAGTGTTCGCGGGCGCGTTCGCCGGCGTAGGCCTGGGCCACGACGCTGGCGAGTCGCGTGTATTCTTTGTGCGTCGGCGCGATCTCGGATGACAACACGATGGGGATCTTCTTGTCGATGCGGCGGATAATCTTCGCCGCCTCTTGTTCGTGCTCGGGATTCATGTGCGAGAACAAGAACATCACGGCGATCGATTCTGCACCGGCATCGAGGAGTTTGACTGTCTGCTCCTCAACGTCTTGCTTGCGCAATTTGATCACTTCGCCGCCGAACATATCCAACCGCCCCTGGATCCCGACGATCCGTTCGCGCGGGATAGCCGGATCTTCGTGGTGATGGGTGACGGTGTGCAAGCGATCGGTATAGGGGTAACTGATCCACCCACCTTCGCCCTTCTCCATTAGGAGGTAGTCCTCGAACCCCTGCGTCACCATCAGCCCCACCTTGGCACCCGTTTTGCTCAGCAGCGTGTTGAGCATGATGGTACCGGCATAGACGATGACGTCGCTGTTCCCGAGCGTGTTGTCGAGGTCGCGGTTGTCGGTCGCGGCGCCGTCGCGGATGGCTCCGAGAAAGCTGACGGACTCATCCTGCTTGTTGGTCAGGTGTTTACCGACCAGAAATTGACCCTTGGCGTCGACGATGACCGCATCGGTGAGCGTGCCGCCCGCGTCCAGAGCGATCCAGTTCTTCTTCCCCTGGGTTATCCGTTTTCTTGCAGCCATGTACGTCAATCCCTCCCGGCGTTTATCGGGTTTGGCTGCGCTTGCGCAGCCAGTGATAATTCTCGTGCACCGCCCGCTAATCTGAAAGACACTGTGGGATCTGTCAAGCTAGCAACGTTCACCCGCTTTTTGCAGAAGGCTCAACCGGTGGCCGGGAGACCTAAGCGCGCACTCAGGCGATCACCCGGTTCCCTTTCCACGCAGCGATCTGATCTCGATCGAAGCCGCAGTCGGCGAGCACCGCCTCGGTATCGGCGCCGTGCTTCGATGCTCCTTTCTGGATCTTCGACGGCGTGCGGCTGAAACGCGGTGCGGGTGCGGGTTGCACCACGCCATCGACCTCGACGAACGTCTCCCGGGCAACATTGTGCGGATGACGGGGTGCTTCGGCCAGGGTTAACACAGGCGCGAAACAAATCTCGCTCCCTTCGAGGAGTTCGCACCATTCGTCGCGAGTTTTGGTCTTGATCAGCGCGGCCATTTTTTCCGACAAAGCCGGCCATCGCGTTTTATCACGATGTCCTTTCTTTTCGGGGTCTTCGAAACCCGTCAGTTCGAGTAACTCGTCATAGAATTTCGATTCGATCGAGGCGATAGAGATATAGCGCCCGTCAGCGGTCTCATAGGCGTCGTAGTAATGGGCACCGCCATCGAGAATGTTCGTGCCGCGATCATCGGTAACGACGCCGGCCGCGTACAGGCCGTAGATCGCGGCCATGAGCGAGGCGACGCCGTCGACCATGGCGGCGTCGACAACTTGACCCTGTCCCGACGCTTGCGCTTCGAGCAAGGCCGCCAGGACCCCGATCGCGAGATAAGCGCCACCGCCTCCGAAGTCGCCGACGAGATTGAGCGGCGGCGGCGGCGGGGCGTCGGCCGGACCGATGGCATGTGCAGCTCCGGCGAGCGAAATATAATTGATGTCGTGCCCGGCGGCCTTTGCCAGCGGACCATCCTGACCCCAGCCGGTAACGCGGCCATAGACCAGCTTTGGATTGCGCGCCAGGCAGTCCTCGGGGCCGAGACCGAGACGCTCGGTGACGCCGGCACGGAAACCTTCGATCAAGGCGTCCGACTGTTCGACCAGTTTCAGGATCAACTCGACGCCTTCCGGCTTTTTGAGGTCCACGGCGATCGAACGCCGGCCGCGGTCGAGCACGGCGAATTTGGGATCGACTGGGATGCCGAGGCCGGCGTCAACGACTCGATCAACCCGAATGACTTCGGCCCCCATATCAGCCAGCAGCATGGCGCACATCGGATTGGGCCCGATGCCGGCCAGTTCGATCACCTTGAATCCCACAAGTGGTCCGCTTGCGCTCATTCTCAACTCCTTATCGGGCAGCAGATCTCTCGCCCCGCTGAATGAATCGGAAGCTGCCTAGATTAGCACGGCTCGGGAGCGTACTGGGTTGCAGGCCGACACGTTGTTCGACCTGGAGGATTCAGCGTTCGAGAGTTTCTTCGACGAAGCGGTACACAATATAGCTACCGAGCGCACCGAGGCCGGCTATGGTGAGGCTCGCGATCCCGATAGGAGCGACCGCTACGACCATACCGATTGTCATCGGCCCGGCGGCGGTACCGGCATCAGTGAGCAGCCGCCATAGCCCAAGAAACTCGCTACGCCGTTCGGGTGGCGCGAGATCAGTGCCGAGGGTCATCACGATCCCGGTCGACAAGCCGTTTGCGATCCCGGCCAGCATAGCGACGGCGAGCAGCGAATAGAATCCGGAGGCAAGCGCCATTGCCGCCAGCGATACGGCGAGCAGCGCGGAGCTCGGTACTGCGGTGGCACGCCGTCCGAATTTGTCCATGATCAATCCGGCGGGGTAGAACAGTGCCACGTCGACCGCAGCCGAAGTCGAGACGATCAAACCGATGGCGGCGACATCCAGTCCGACGGCGGCACCGATCAGCGGGATCAGCACGGTTCGTGCCGAGCGCATGAGCATGAAGGCGATCGCGGCGACGCCCGCGGTCGAAAAGACACGGCGGTATTCGACGCCCAGATTCACGACCGTACGAAATTTCAATTCCCGCAGCAGCGGCCGTTCGTGCCTGGCGAACACGGCGACGCACCCAAACGCCAGCACTGCTGAGGCGGCTGCGCCGTAGAACGCGGTTGCGTATCCTGCAAATTCGACCACGACGGCGCCCGCTATCGGACCGACCAGCGCCGAGGCGCGCAGGCTTCCGGCAATCATGGCAATGACCCGCCCCCGCGCCGTAGCAATACAGACGTCGGTAATGTAGGACATTCTGCCAAGAAGAAACGAACTGGCGCCGGCGCCGTTGACGAAGGCGATCAGGCAAATGAGGCCGACATCGTCAGTCAACGTATAGGCGAACTGGGAGCCGCCCACTAAGAGGATCGCTAACAGCATGACGGCTTTGTCACCGAGGCGTGCGGCCAGGACCCCCGCGGGTATGTCGAAGGCCATCATGCCGAGGCCGCGGCAACCGACCGCCGTCGAGGCCGCGGCGAGGCTGCCGCCCACTGCAATGACGTAGAGCGGCAACAGTACAAGAATCGCTTGTGCAGCGATCCCGAGTAGCAGTGCGGGTACATATACGGGCAGGAGAAGGGGCCCGTGAATTCTTTCAGCGTTCAATCGGCGGGCACTCGGGCGTGTTGACGATATCCGGCATGATACAGGAACCGGCTTCTCCTCCCCCGGGTGGCGACAACGCGGCCCGCCGGAAAGCGGTGATGACAGGGCACCGCGCACAGGGCATAGTGGTTCCATGTTCGGGCATCGCACCAAAACCGGCTAAGAGGCCGCTGTCATCATGCGCTGCGAGGTGATTGCGATCGGTACCGAGCTGTTGCTCGGCCAGATCACCGATACGAACTCTGCCTGGATCGGCGAGCAATTGGCTCTCTCGGGTATCGACTCGCTCTATCAATTGAAGGTTGGTGACAATTTTGATCGCATGGTCGAGTGTATCCGCCATTCGCTTACGCGCAGCGATGCGGTGATAACCTGCGGCGGACTCGGGCCGACCCAGGATGACATCACGCGTGAAGCGATCGCCGAAGTGATGGGCGCGCCACTCGTACGCCAGCCGGAGATCGGGGAACGGATCCGCCACATGTTCGAATCGCTCGGTCGCGTAATGCCGGAAAACAACCTGCGCCAGGCGGATGTCCCGGAGGGCGCGAGCACGTTGGCGGAAATGCCGGGCACCGCACCGGGCCTGCTTTGCCCGGTCGGAGAAAAGGTTATCTACGCGGTACCCGGTGTGCCGCATGAAATGCAAACCATGATGACCGGCAGCATTCTGCCCGATTTGCGGCGGCGCGCGGGGTTCAACGGCATCATCATGAGCCGCGTGTTGCGAACCTGGGGCCATTCGGAATCAGGCCTCGCGGAATTGCTCGCTGCACGGATCGAGGCGCTCGATGAGGCCGGCAACCCAACGCTAGCTTTCCAGGCCAGCGGCATCGAAGGACTCAAAGTGCGGATCACCGTCAAGGCCGAAGAAGAAGCTAGGGCGCTCGCAATGCTAAACACAGAAGAACGCGAGGTCCGGCAGATCCTCGGCGATACCATCTTCGGCATCGACGGCGAGACCATGGAATCGGTTGTCCTCGACCGCCTACGGGAAGGAGGGTTGACGCTGGCCGTGGCGGAAATCACCAGCGGCGGCCTCATCGCTAAGCGGTTGACCGCGATCGATGCCTCGGGGGAGGTATTTCGCGGCGGCATCGTACCCGCGTCCGGCGCGGTGCGCGAGAGCCTGCTGGGCGTTCCCCGCGACGCCATCGGTACCGCGGAGGCGGCGCGGCGCCTGGCCGCCGCCGTACGCGAGACGCTGGGCGCCGACATCGGGATCTCGACAACCGGACTGCACGACCTCGACGAGCCGAGCACGCTGCCGCCCGGGACTACTTTTCTCGGCATCGCGACCGCCGCTGGCACTGAGGTCGAACAGATCCGGCTGCCCGGCGACCGCGAACGCATTCGGCAGTACAGCGTGATTAGTCTGCTCAACTATTTACGTTTGAAGCTGGCGGACAAATAACCCACATTTCTTACTAGCCCGCATTTTCTCACCAGTCGCCGGACGAGTGTCGGCGAACGCGACGGAATGCGGACGCAATCAGGGGCGCATCAGGAACCGCGTTTCACCGACGAGACCCTCCAGGCGCGGCTGGATCCATTCGATCCAATCACATAGCATCGGCCGGGTTTCGCGCGGGTCGATCATTTCATGGACCGCGAATGACTCGGCGGCGCGAAATGGATTGCGCGAACTAGCGAATCGGGCCTCCAGTTCGCTGCGCCTGGCTTCGGGATCCGGCGCTTGTGCGATGTCGCGACCGAAGGCGACCGCGACGCCGCCCTCCAGCGGCAGCGCGCCGGATTCGGCCGACGGCCAATCGAGCAGATAAGCGTCGGGTCCGAAGTGCGCCGCGCCGGCTACGCCAAAGCACTTGTGCACCCGTACCGAGGCCCACGGAATCGACGCGGTCGCCGCCGCAGCGACGGCCGCCATGCCGTAGCGGATCGTAGCGTCGGCTTCGGCGTCTGCTCCGATCATGAACCCCGGTTCGTCGACGAAATGCACCATCGGTAGATGAAAAGTGTCGCAGAGTTCGATCATGCGACGCATCTTCTGGGCTGCGGCTGCGGTCATGGCGCCGGCGAGATGTCGGCAGTCGTTCGCCGTTACGCCGACGCATTGGCCGTTGAGGCGCGCGAGACCGACCATCAGAGAGGGTCCGAATCCGGCCATCAGCGGAAAGAAGGAGCCCTGATCGGCCACCAAGTCGATAACCCGACCCATGTCGAAGGCATGCCGCCGGTTGTGCGGTACGATCGATAGCAGTTCGTCCTCGCAGCGATCCGGCGGGTCATCACAGGAAACTCGTGGTGCTCGCTCCCAGATGCTTTGCGGCAGGTAGGCCAGGAAAGTCCGGATCTGCTCGAACGCATCCGCTTCGTCCGCCGCGATGTTGTCCACTACGCCCGACCTCCGGTGCACCGCCGCCCCACCGAGTTGCTGCTTAGTGAGGGTGCGCCCGAGCGCGCGCTTGACCAGTGCCGGCCCGCCGACCATGACTTGCGATGTTGTTTCCGTCATAACTGAGAAGTGGGAGGCAACGAGGCGCCCGGCAGGAAATCCGGCGACCGGCCCGAGCGCGGCGGATGCTACCGGTACGGCGCCCATCGCCTCGGCGATGATCCGAAAGCGCGGCGCATCGTAGACGGGGTTCCCGACCGTTTTTGGTTTGCGGGGATCATCGTCGCCGGCGCCGACGCTGCCGCCGCCGCCTTCGAGCAGGCGCACCAGCGGGGTGCGGTACTGTACCGCCAGATGTTCGGCGTAAACGCTTTTGCGCAACCCCGCCGCATTGGGCGAGCCGCCCTTTAAGGTGAAGTCTTCGCCGCCGACGACCACGCGTCTTCCGGCGATCTTGCCGAAACCGACGACATAGTTGGCCGGCGTGAACTCGACGACCTCACGGTCATCATCGAGTACCGCGCCGCCGGCCATACGCCCGTGTTCGCGAAACGAATGCTCGTCGAGCAGGGCGTCGATGCGTTCGCGCACCGTAAGCCTGCCGTCCCGGTGCTGCTTCGCTATCCCTTCCGGGCCACCCTGGCCGCGCGCGAGTTCACGGCGTTTGGCGATCTTCTCGACAAGGTCCTGCCAACTCATTGCACGGCGCTCACGGCGCTGGAGAGACGCCCCCGGCTACCCATCCGATGAGGTCGGCGCCGGGGCTCATCAACAGGACTCGCGGCAGACTCCTAACCCCGCATCTTCACCTCGCCGGCAGCCGGGTGCAGACTCGCCGAAGCACTCGGGCGGCCGTCCATGCGGGCGAACCACGCGGACAGGTTTTCGAGATCCGTGTCGAGCGGCTGGCCAACGTCTTTGGCGAAATCCAAGCAGCAATAGAGGATGACGTCCGCCATCGTCAGCTTATCGCCGGCGACGAAATCCCGGCCCGCAATCAATCCGTCGAGCCATTTCCGGCTGCCCGCCGCTTTCGCCTTCAAGCCGTCGGCGGCTTCCGGAATGCAGAACAGCCGATCCCGGAACATGTCGATCCCTTCGGCATAGCGGAATGCGTTGTACATGTTCTCCGTGATGTTCAATTCGACGCGCCGCATCCACTGCCGGGTGTTGGCCCGCTCTTCGGCGCTAGACCCGATCAATGCCGGGTCGGGGTTCTTCTCTTCCAGGTACTCACACATCGCGACCGTTTCGCCGAAGACGGTGCCGTCATCGAGTTCCAACGCCGGCATCTGACCGCCCGGATTTTTGGCCACATAGGGCTCGGCACGATTATCGCCGCCCAGTAAATCGAGTTCTTCGGTCGGCAGTTCGATGCCTTTTTCGATCATGAACATGCGCACGGCGCGCGGGTTGGGCCCGAACGAATTCAACAGTTTCATCTTTTTTCTCCTAGTGGTGGACCCGTCAAACGAAGCAGGTTCGCAGACTATCGGTCGCGGGTCTTAGTTATCGTCGACGGTCGAAAATCGTTGATCCATCGAAGACAAATGTCAACTTTGGCGTATGGCTGGTCAGGGCGAAGTGTCGTCGCGGTGGTTCCCCGCTGTCGGTTCGCACCCATCCGTCGAGGATCGCGCGTAACGCTGCGACGAACGCCAACGGCTGGTCGAGCATAACATGGTGTCGAGCTTCCGGGATTTCGACGATCGGGGCTTGCGGACCCATCAATTCCGACATGTAGGCGGCGGTTTCGCGGCTGACCAGCGCACTGGACTCGCCGAAGATCAGCGCGGCCCGGCAGCGGACCTTCTGCAGATGTTCATGGAAGGGTTCGCCGAAGCGGCGCGAGGACAGGACGCCGATGTCGAACTTCCACGTCCAGCCCGTCTCGACCTCCTTGATCGAGTGGCGCGCGACGAAATCGACAAGGAAATCGTTCGCGCATTCCTGTGCCGGCAACAGACGGAAACGGTCGACCGCAGTTTCAAACGTATCGTAGACACGCATCCAGCCCATGCCTTTCGGCGGTTTGAATTTGGCGCGCTCCTCGGGACGCCGGATCGGCGAATCGACGATCACGGCGCCGCCGATTTCATCGCCATAGGCGGCTCCAAAACGCATGGTCATGAGTCCGCCGAACGAGTGACCGATGACGAAGGGTTTCGCTCGCAGACCGGCGGCAGAGATGACCGCCTTCATTTCGTCGGCGCGTTGGATCGCGTCGTAATCGTCGCGCCGGCCGCTGTCGCCCATGCCGGACAAATCGATCGCGGCAACGCGAAAATCACGGGTAAAAAACGGCGCGATGAAGCGCCACCAGTTAGCGTGCGCGCCGCCGCCGTGGACAAACAACAACCCACCCCTGTCTTCGCCGTCGCCGAATCGAGGCCACAGTAGATAGTGGATCGGGCAACCGTCGACCTCGACGAAATTGGACGATACCGGATGCTCGAGCGCCGAGTGAAACCAAGCGGGCGCCGAGGGCGCGGGAGCGAAGCGGCCGGTGATACAAGTCGACATCTCCCGCGAATGTGGATCGGGAACCATCAGCCGCCTTCTATCATCGGCAGAAAGTACACCTCGCTGTCTTCCCGGATCGTTTCGAGTAGAGGTTCCTGGAAGATCTCGCCATCGATGGCGACGGCCGTCCGCTCGCCGAGGCGCGCCCCGATACCGGGAAACTTCCCGTCGAGCCGTTTGATCAACTGCCGTACATTCGTCGCCGCGATCTCGATCTCGGATCGGCCGTTAGCGAAATCACGGGCGACATCCGTTTGCAGTACGACCCGAGCCATTAACGCACCATCCCGCAACGACGAACCTTCATCCGTAACCGATCCCTACCGGGCACCATACCTGCGCGATCGCTCAACGCGCTGCTTCGATGGCCGCGAGTAGCTTCGGCGGTGAAATCGGCAGGTCGCTCATGCGCACGCCGGCGGCCGCAGCGACGGCGTTGGCCACGGCAGCGAGCGCCGGGACGATCGGGACTTCACCGACGCCGCGAACGCCGAAGCGATGGCCGGGGTTCGGCACTTCTATCAGGACCGTATCGATCATCGGCAGGTCCGAGGCAACCGGGATGCGGTAGTCCAGGAAACCGGGATTCTGCAGGCGACCGTCGTCGTCGTAGATGTATTCCTCGTTTAACGCCCAGCCGATGCCCTGAGCTGCTCCACCTTGAAGTTGTCCCTCGACGTAACTCGGATGGATCGCCGTACCGACATCCTGGATCACGGTGTAACGGACGATCGTGACCCGACCGGTCTCCGGATCCACCTCGACGTCGCAGATTTGCGTGCCGAAACCCGGGCCGGCGCCGGAAGCATTGATATTGGCCTTACCGCTGATGGGGCCGCCGGTTTTTCCCGCGGTATCCGCGATCGCCGCGAGCGTCAAGGTTCCGCCTTCTGTTGCACCGACTTTTGTCGCTTCGCCGTCGCGCCATTCGATCGCATCGGCGTCGATGTCCCAAATCTTGGCCGCGCGCTGGCGTAGCTGACGCACGACATCGTCCGCCGCCTCGCAGACCGCCTTGCCGACGGCGAAAGTAACGCGGCTACCGCCCGTGAGCATACTGTAGGCGCTCGAAGCGGTATCGGCGATCTGCGGCTTTACGCGATCGATATCGACGCCGAGGACCTCGGCCGCCATGATCGCCATGGAAGCCCGGGAACCTCCGATATCGGGATTCGCGGTGACGACGTCGACGGTGCCGTCTTCGTTGATGTGCACCGCGGCACTCGATTCCCCGCCAATGTTGAACCAGAAGCCGGAGGCTACGCCGCGGCCCTGGTTGGGTCCGAGCGGCGCCGAGTAGTGCGGATGCGTCTTGGCTGCCGTCAGCGTCTCGAGGTAACCGATCTGTTGAAACTTGGGTCCATAAGCCGCTTGCGTGCCCTCCTCGGCGGCATTCTTTTCGCGCAGCGCGATCGGATCCACGTCGATCTCGCGGGCCAATTCGTCGAGCGCCGATTCGACCGCAAAGGCGGCCGCCGGCGCGCCGGGGGCGCGGTAGGCCGCTGCCTTTGGCCGGTTGACGACGACGTCGTAGCCGACCGTTTTGACGTTCTCCAGCGCATAGGGGGCATAAGCGGTCATGCAGCCCAATTGAACCGGTGAGCCGGCGAATGCGCCGGCTTCGTATTCCATCGTCAACTCGGCGGCGGTGATCGTCCCGTCCTTTTTCGCACCGATCTTTACGCGGGCATGGCTACCCGAGGTCGGCCCGGTCGCGCGAAAGACTTCCTCACGGCTCATCACGATTTTGACCGGCTTACGCGCCTTCTTCGACAGAATGATCGCAACGGGTTCGAGATAGACCGTCGTTTTACCGCCAAAACCGCCGCCGATCTCGGCCGGCAGCACGCGGATCTTGGAGAGATCCATCCCGCACACCGTGGCGCTGAAATTGCGCACCATGAAATGGCCCTGGCTGCTGCACCAGACCGTCGACGTACCGTCTTCGGTGGTATCGGCGACGCAGGCGTGCGGCTCGATGTAGCCCTGGTGAACCGGCTGGGTGGTGAACTCGTTCTCGACGATAGCGTCGGCTTCGGCGAAACCGGCGTCGGTGTCGCCGAGCTTGAACTCAAAACGTTGGGCGACGTTGGAAGCCGCCTCGGGCTTCGGATCGACGCCTTTGGTAAAGATGTCATCGTGTAGGAGCGGCGCGTCCGATTTCATCGCTTCGCGCGCGTCCATCACATGCGGCAGTACTTCGTATTCGACTTCGATGAGTGCCGCCGCCCGATCCGCAATAGCCGGGGTGATGGCGGCCACCGCCGCGATCGCGTGACCGTCGTACAGTGCCTTGTCGCGCGCCATCACATTGCGTGACAGGTCGCGGAAATTAACCGGCGCCTCTCCGGCTCCACGCTCCTTAGGGTCGAGCTCGGGGAAGTCTGCAGCCGTCACTACGGCCTTCACCCCATCCAAAGCCAAGGCCGCATCGGTTTTGATCGAGAGGATACGAGCGTGCGCGTGCGGGCTCCGAACGACACGGCCCGTTAGCATACCCGGCAGGTGAAGATCGGCACCGAAGGCGGCGCGCCCGGTGACTTTTTCGATCCCGTCCGGGCGTATCGTTCGTGTCCCGACCCAGCGATAATCGCCGCGCTTTTCGCCTGCGGTGACCGTTTTGAACGGTCGTTCTTCCTTACCCATGGTCTAGCCCTCCCGCAGCGCTGCCGCCGCTTTGCGGACGGCCGTGATGATCTTGTCGTAACCGGTACACCGGCATAGGTTACCGGCTAACCAGTAACGTATCTCGGTCTCGCTAGGATCGGGGTTGCGCTCGAGCAGGGCCTTCGCGGCGACGATAAATCCCGGGGTACAGATCCCGCACTGCAAAGCCGCTTCCTCGAGGAAATATTCTTGCAGCGGATGCAGGTGATCGCCCTCGGCGATGCCCTCGATGGTCTCGATGGAGCAGCCATCAGCTTCTACGCCGAGCACCAGGCAGGCGCATACGAGACGCCCGTCGATGGTAACACTGCAAGCGCCACAGTCTCCCGACGCACAGCCCTCTTTGGTTCCGGTCAAGCGCAAGTTGTCACGCAAAACATCGAGCAAGGTATCCTCGGTATCGCATAAGAACTCGACCGGATCGCCGTTGACGGCGCTGGTGACGTGATGTTTCGCCATTAGTTTGCCCTCGCGCGTTGAAGCGCCATTTCCGCCGCGCGCCGCGCCAATACTCCGGCCACCTTCGTTCGATAGGCAACCGTTCCGCGCTTGTCGTCAATAGGTTTGCAGGCGGCACTCGCGGCCGCGCTGAGTTCGGCCAGCGCCGCCGCATCGACTTGAGTTCCGATCAGCGCTTGGGCTCCGGCCTCGACCAGTAACTGTGTCGGCGCGACCGCGCCCAGCGCCACCCGCGCGGCGACGCAAACCCCGCCATCGTCGAGACTCACGCTGACCCCTGCGCCGACCACGGCGATATCCATTTCGGTGCGAGGGATCAGCCGCAGATACGCATCACCCGAATGCGGCGGCCGGGCCGGTAGAAAAAAGCTGACCACGAACTCACCCGGCGCAAGCGAGGTCTGCCCCGGACCAGTTACGATGTCTTCGACTTTGGCCTCACGCCGGCCGGCCGGACCAGCGATGGTGCAAGTCGCGCCGGCGGCAATCATCGCCGGGACACTGTCCGCTGCCGGCGACGCGTTGCAGAGATTACCGCCGAGGCTGGCACGGCCCTGGACCTGCCTCGATCCGACCAAGTCCATCGCTTCGACGACGCCCGGCCAGACCGTCTTAACGTCTGGATGATCACTGAGTTCAACGCCGGCAACGGCGGCGCCGATCCGGTAACCGCCATTTTTCGCCTGAATTTGTTTCAATTCGGGGATCTTTTTTATATCGACGATCATATTCGGGCGTACCCGGCCGGCACGCAATTGAATGAGCAAGTCAGTACCGCCGGCCAGGACTCTGGCAGAGTCGCCGGCTTCATAGAGACAGCGGACGGCTTCGTCGATCGAGGTAGGTGCAGCGAATCGGATATCAGTCACGGTTGCTCCAGACATAGTTCGAAGACAGATCCAAGAAACCGAAATTGTAACGCCGTTGACTTCGATAGCGAACCACAATGCCGAAATTGGACAGCGCAGCGCCGAAAACCTTGGACCGCTCGCGGTTGATTCGCCGGGCGTGCTGGCGCATGCTGCGGAAGATCGGATCCGATTGGGTCAGTGAGCGGAGTAACAGCGAGCGATGTACGATCTGCGGGTACTGTTTTTGTCGGGAGTATTGCTAGCTCTATTCTGGCCGGCTGTAGAAGTCTTGGCTGCCGCCTCAGCTGGTAAAGTCGTTTTTGCGAAGGGTGAAGTCAAAGCCGTCGACGCGAGCGGGGCCGGTCGTTATCTGATTAAAAACGACCCGGTATTCTCCGGTGACACCGTTACCACCGGAGACGGCAAGGTTCAGATCCAGTTTACCGACGGCGGCTACGCGTCCCTGAAAGCCGACACCGAATATCGTCTCGCCGACTACGTTTATCGCGGATCGGCCGATGGCAGCGAGCGCAGTTTTTTCAATCTCCTGAAAGGCAGCGTACGTTTTGTCACCGGCATCATCGGCAAGTCAAACCGTAAGAGTTTTCGGATCAGCACGAAAACCGCCACGATCGGTATCCGTGGTTCCAGCGGGCTCGCGGTAAGCTGCGTCGCTGGGAGCTGTGACGAGAAAGCCGACGGCACCTATCTCACAACCTACGCCGGCATACTAACGCTCATATCCGGTTCTTTCAGCGGCGAGGTTCACCCGCAGGAAACCTACTTCTGCGACGGCTTGAGTTGTTTGCAAATCGAGGTCGAGGCGGCCGCGCCCCAGTCGATTCAGGTCCTCCCCGACCACGACGCGGGGTATCGGCAGGGCGATCAGCAGAGCGCCGATCCCGGCGGTCATTCTCACGGCCCGTCCTCGCCGCCCGCAGCGCCAGCACAGCCCGCGCCGGGCAACTACAACCCGTGGTAAGCGCGCGTGCGTTACAACGCGGGACCGTGTTGTGGCTGCGTTCACAATTGATGCCGGACAACGTGGCATAATTCGAAAATCCGATCCCGGCGGTGCCCGGCGTGCCGTCGCCACTCTTGTAGCGAAATGACCCATGCGGATCATCATTATCAACGACTCAAAGCAGTACATGTCGGCCCTACGGCGCATGTTTGCCGCTTTCGATCCGACAGTAGAAGTCACCGAATACGACCCCGAGCAAATTGGACGGCCCACCCAAGGGTTCGACTGGGATTTGTATGATCTGCTCGTTATCGAAGACCGGCTGGGAGGTACCGAAAGCGGTCTCGCCTGGCTCGCGATATTTATGCTCGACACCACGTTGCCACCCACGATCATGCTGGCCGATGAAAATGATACCTTTGTCGCCAGCAAAGTCGCCGAGATGCAAGCGACCACCTATGTGATCAAATAGGAGTTTACCGGTGACTCCCTGCCCCGGATCCTGAATTCAATCGGCGTTAACGGACCCGGCACGCGGAAAGTGGACCCGCTGGACGATAGTCGATACGAGCAGGACCGGCAAATCTTCGGCGATTTGGCGAGCCGGGAAGGGCAGGTCGAGAGCGGGTACAAGTTTGTACGGCTGATCGGTCAGGGTGCCCATTCGCGCGTTTATCTCGCCGAGCGCCTGGAAGACCAGTTAACGCTGGTATTGAAGATCATGGATTTGCACTCTATCGACGACGCCACCGTCACCAAACGTTTCGCGCAAGAGGCGGCCCTGCTGGCGACGATCGAAAGCCCTTACGTTGTGAAGTTCTACGGCCACGATTTTACGCCCGGTTACGGTTACATAGCCGTCGAGTTTTTTACCCGCGGCGATCTCAAGCAACGCATCGAACACGGCGTCAATACAGAGGAGGCATTGCTGTATGCCTTGAACATCGCTTTCGGACTCGAAGCGATCCACACGCGAAACATTGTCCATCGCGACTTGAAGCCCGGGAACATCATGTTTCGTTCCGACGATTCTCTAGCCCTAGCGGACTTCGTTATATCCAAGCATCTCGGTGGATCCTGGGACTTGACCAAAACCGGGAGTATCCTCGGCACGCTCAACTACCTGAGCCCCGAACAGGGCCTTGGTCAGGACGTCGACCAGCGCACCGATCTGTACGGCTTGGGGATGATTCTGTTCGAGATGCTGACCGGTGAAAAAGCCTTCCGTGCGAGTTCTCCCGGCGCGCTGGTCTATCAACATCTGTATGCCGATGTCCCGACGTTGCCGGAGTTTCTTTCCCAGTATCAACCGATCGTCGACCAGCTGCTGGCGAAGGATCCGAAAGACCGCTACCAGAGCGCCTCGGAGTTAGTCGCGAACCTACAACCTCTTTGCGCCGGCTTGTAGTTCCGCGTCGTCCGAAACGAGCGAGCGACGATGGCAGACCTACGTATCTTTTCCTATTTACCCAATCCCCGGCTCTACAAGGCAACAATTGCCGCGCGCCTGGGGGGCGTGGATCTTGAAATACGGGGCGCGACACCGAAGGAACTCGCCGAGTGGCTGTGGGATTTCGACGCGAGACCGCTCGGCAAAGAAGATCGCATAGACAAAACGTACGCACGCCGGGCGCGCGCCGGATTCTCGGGTGTCCTCTACAAGACCGATGCGTTCCTCGCCGCGAATCCCTTCGGTACGGTACCGGTGGCATTCAGTCCGGACGGCGCGCTCGGCATTTTCGAGTCGAACAGCATGATGCGGGCAGTTGCACGGCTCGCCCGCAACGGACCGCCGCTGTATGGCGGCGACCCGTATAGCGCGGCTCGCATCGACTCGTTTCTGGACGTGTCGTTGGTATTCGCCCGTGACGGCCAGCGCTACCTGTTCGGTTTGATGGGCAAGGGTCTGACCCAGGCCTTGCACGACGACATGGAGAAGGCGTTTTCCAACTATCTCGGCGGGATTGAGGAAGCACTCAAGGCCGGTACGGGTTTTCTCGTCGGCGCACAGATCAGTCTCGCCGATATCTGCTTCGCCGCCGAACTCGTCTTGTTCGCGCTCTGCCGATCGGAACGGGAACGCATCGAGGCCTCGGGTTATCAGGTAATTTTCGACGAGGATGCGACAACGGCCTATCCGCGCGCCGTGGCCCATTTCGATACGCTGCTGGCGCACCCGGCCTTTACCCCGGATCTCACGCCTTTCTATACGGATATGACGTTAGCGAAATTCCTCGGTTAGCGTGTTTCCAACCGCGCCTTCGCGTTACCACTCCTCGCCGAACGGCCGCAGTTCCACATTAAACGACCACGCGCTGCGATCCTGATGCGCTACCTGATAGGCCGTCTCGGCGATTGCGGTAGGTTGGATGAAGTAATCGTCGGCCGCATCGGGCAACATCTCGCGTGTCCAGGCAAGATCGATCACCGCATCGATGACGATGTAGGCGACGTGGATACCCTGCGGTCCTAATGTCCGCGCCATCGATTCGGCCAATACGCGCTGCGCCGCCTTGGTCGGGGCAAAAGCGGAGAAGTTGGGTTTCCCCCTCAAGGCGGAGGTGTTTCCCGAAGCGATGATCGCCCCGGAGCCGGCCTCTAGCATTGCCGGCGCGCAGGCCCGCGCGAGATAAAGAAAACCCATGGTGTTGATGTCGAAATTGCGTTTCAGATCGGCCGGATCGATCTCCATAAAGCTGCCGAACGTGCCCCGCACCGCGTTATGGATCAGGATGGACGGAGCGCCCAACTCCCCGCGCACCGCCTCGACGGCCCCCTTTACGGCCGCTTCGTCGGAGACATCGCAAGGGTAAGCTTTCGCGCCGCTGATCTCCTGCTCGAGCGCGCTCAGCCTCTGGGTATCGCGTGCGATCATCGCGATGCGGTAGCCGCCTTCGGCGAAACGCCGGGCCAGCGCCGTGCCGGTTCCCGGTCCCACACCGCTGATCAAACAAACATCTTGGGTCATGGTCCGTCGTCCTCTTGTCGCTAGGGGAATTCGGGCCGGTCATCGGCACCGTACCCGTGGCATCGCATTGGCCGTGCGTGGAAGACTTCGATTTCCCAATTCGCGAGTTATGCCTTATCTTCGCACGACCGTGGAGGGGATACTATGACAGCACCGGAACCGGCAACCGCCTCGACCGGCGGCGAGACGCGGTGGCCGCGGCGCTATTCGGTCATCGCGCTCTGTTTTTGCGCGGTGTTCGTATGCTACATCGATCGCGTCAACATTTCCGTCGCCGCACTGGCAATGCAGGAAGAATTCGGATGGTCCGAAACCGTCAAGGGTTTTGTATTGTCTTCCTTTTTCATCGGCTACATGTTGTTTATGGCGCCGAGCGGTTGGATTGCGAATCGTCACGGTGGGCGCATCGTCCTTGGGGTCGCGGTGTTGTGGTGGTCGATCTTCACGATCCTGACTCCAACCGCCGCTTTTCTGTCGCTGCCAATCTTGATTATCACGCGTATCGCGATGGGCCTCGGGGAGGCCGCGATGTTTCCCGCCGCTTACACGATCTATGGCCGTTGGGTGTTGCCGGCGGAGCGCTCCCGGGCTGTCGCGATCCTAATCAGCGGCATTCCGCTCGGGACCTTGTTCGCGTTGACGACAACCGGTTGGATCGTGAGCAAGTATGGCTGGGAGAGCGTTTTTTATATCTTTGGCGCGGCAGGTTTCCTATGGACGGCGGTCTGGTACTTTCAGGCGCACAACGATCCGGCCACCGACCCGAAAGTCTCGCCAGCAGAGTTGAAACTGCTCCGAGAAGTCGCCCCCCCGGACGGTGAGAAACCGCCGATACCGTGGCGCCGGCTCCTTTCAACCCCGGCGATCTGGGCGTTGCTCATAAATCATTTCTGTAGCAACTGGGTGCTGTACATGCTGCTCGCTTGGTTGCCGAGCTATTTCCGGGGTGCTCTCGGTTTGAGTATTACGAGCGCGGGCCTGTATTCGGCGGCGCCATGGTTGACGATGTTCATCGTCGGCAACTTCGCCGGCTGGGCCGCGGATCTATTGGTGAGGCGGGGACTCAGCCTGACGGCGGTCCGCAAAATCATGCAGACCGTCGGCCTCGTCGGTTCTGCGATCTTCATGCTGCTCGCGCGCGACGTCGATTCCGCCGGCATCGCCGTATTGCTCATGTGCGGTGCTTTGGGGGCTGGGGCGTTTACGTGGTCCGGCTTTGTCCCGAATCACCTCGACATCGCACCGCGTTACGCGGATGTCCTGATGGGGATCACCAATACGGCCGGCACGATCCCCGGGATCATCGGCGTGGCGATCACCGGCTGGTTGGTCGATGTCACCGGCACCTATTCCGCGGCGTTTGCGCTAGCCGCGGGAATTAATATTTTCGGCGCTATCGTATGGCTCGCTTTCGCGTCAGGAGAGCGCGTCATCGATTGAACCGGCGTTCAATCATTATTGTTGATAAAGGAAGAAGCAATGCTCGAAACCTATGCAAAATATCAAGCCCTCAAACTCGATTCACCCTCCGAGCGCGTTTTGAGGATCACGTTCGATAAACCCGAAACATTGAATTCTCTCGATAAGGACGGCCATCGCGAACTCACCTACATCTGGCGCGATATCGATCAGGATCCGAATGTTGACGTCGTGATCCTGACCGGCAAAGGTAAGGCCTTTTCCGCGGGCGGCGATTTCGGGATGATCGAAAACATCATTGAAGATCCTCAGGCTCGGGCCAATGCCTGGAAAGAAGCCCGCGACCTCGTCTACAACGTCATCAATTGCTCGAAGCCGATCGTCTCGGCGCTGAACGGCGTCGCGGTTGGCGCCGGACTCGTCGCCGGGCTGCTCGCCGATATCTCGGTCGCCGGAAAGTCGGCGAAGATCGTCGACGGGCATACGCGCCTCGGTGTCGCCGCGGGTGATTCGGCGGTGATCAATTGGCCCTTGTTGTGCGGAATGGCGAAGGCGAAATACCTGCTACTGTTATGTGAGCCCGTGAGCGGCGAGGATGCGGAGAAATACGGTCTGGTCTCGCTGTGCGTCGAAGATGACGAACTCCAGGACAAGGCGCTCGAAATCGCCCAACGGTTGGCCGCCGGTGCTCCTTCGGCCATCCGGTGGACAAAATACGCGCTCAACAACTGGTACCGTATGGCAGGTCCTGCCTTTGACGCCTCCACGGCGCTCGAGATGTTGGGCTTTACCGGACCGGAAGCGCGGGAGGGCGTGGCTTCGCATCGCGAGAAACGTCCGCCGAAATTCGATGCGGGATCGCCGGTTTAAACTCGGCCGCGCCGGTCTCTCTATCGGCCGGCGCGGAGCTAGATAGCCGTTGCGAATTATCGATCAGTTTCGGAATAAGGGCCGGCGACCGTGCATCGTCACCGTCATAGCGGCCCCGGATCGAGTCCGGGGTGACGGACCCGGGATGCAGTAGATAAAGCCCGCCGCCGGCGGACATTATTTAACTGGACCCCGGGTCTAGCCCGGGGTGACGGGCGCGGGTAGAAGCGCGAAAGTGAAGCTTCTTTTGGAGCGCATAATTAGCTCACAAGT
>PVBE011355281.1_pt1 | contig 25030 bp, 19 predicted proteins | sample 1631181 | NCBI WGS metagenome assembly PVBE01 (sample SAMN08397723, study PRJNA350692) | Marine metagenome, whole genome shotgun sequencing project. | isolation source: water | place: Pacific Ocean | collected 2012-04 | reverse complement strand
GCCATTTCAGGCGGTTTGGGCAAAATCGGCGTTCTGGTTGCCCTGCAGTCCGACGCTGACGCCGACAAACTTAACGGCCTTGGCAAACAACTGGCAATGCATGTCGCAGCGGCTGCCCCTCAGTCGGTTTCGCGCGATGATCTGGATCAGGAAAGCGTCGAGCGCGAACGTCAGGTTCTTAGCGATCAGGCCCGTGAATCCGGCAAGCCCGAGGAAATCATCGAAAAGATGGTGGAAGGGCGTATCCGCAAGTTTTACGAAGAAGTTTGCCTGATGGACCAGACTTACGTGGTCGATGGGGAAAGCAAAATCTCGAAGGTTCTCGAAGACGCTGGCAAGGAACTGGGGTCCCCGGTTACCATCACCGGTTTTGCTCGCTTCGCGTTGGGTGACGGCATCGAGAAAGAAGAAGATTACGCCGGTGAAGTTGCCGCCCTCGCCGGCGCTTAAAAACGAACACGAAACCCCGTCATGGCTCAATCTGCCTGGTGGGGTTTTTGTATCTGCAATAAGCTAAAAAAAACAAAGACCTCGTCCATTTGGTTGGTGTAAGATTGGCGGCGATTTACCGGGTGATTCCGTGTGAAAAGCATGGACAACAGCAACAAATTAGCCGCATCGGAAAAATAAACCATGCCATCCGAGCCAAAGTACCGACGTGTTCTTTTAAAACTGTCGGGTGAAGCGTTGATGGGGCCGAAGGAATTCGGGCTGGATTCCGATACGGTTGAACGCATTGCCGCAGATATCTCCTCTGTTCATAAAATGGGCGCTCAGGTGTGTCTTGTTATCGGGGCCGGCAACATCTTTCGCGGCGTATCCGGCACAGCCGCCGGGATCGAACGCACCAGCGCCGATTATATGGGTATGCTGGCGACCGTCATTAACGCTCTGGCCATGCAAAGCGTGCTTGAAAGCCATGATATACAAACCCGTGTGATGTCGGCCATTCCCATGTCGACCGTGTGTGAGCCCTACATTCGTCGTCGCGCTGTGCGTCATATGGACAAGGGCAGGGTGGTTATTTTCGCCGCCGGAACCGGCAACCCGTTTTTCACGACTGACACGGCGGCAGCCTTGCGAGCGGTTGAAATGGATTGCGACGCCTTGTTGAAGGGGACCCAGGTCGATGGGGTTTACAGCGACGATCCGAAAAAAGTTGCTAATGCCGAGCGCTACGAAAAATTGAGTTATCAGGACGTATTGACCCAAAACCTGCGTGTCATGGATACGTCGGCTATTGCGCTGGCGCGAGAAAACGATGTTCCAATTCTTGTTTTTTCAATTCACAATCCGGGAGCTTTCGCCGACGTGGTAAATGGTGGCGGTACCTACACCATCATTACGCAAGATTGATACGGTGAAAGTCGGGAAAAGAGGGAAAATCTATGACTACGAACGATATTGAAAACACGAAGAAAGACGTAAAGCGTCGAATGGAAGGGGCTGTTGAAGTCCTTCACCAGGAATTTGGTGGCCTGCGTACGGGTCGGGCCTCGACAAGTTTGCTGGAGCCTATCATGGTCGATGCCTACGGTTCTGAAATGCCGATGAACCAGGTTGGTACGATTGGCGTGCCGGAACCACGTATGCTCACTGTCCAGGTATGGGATAAAAGCATGGTCAAGTCGGTCGAAAAGGCGATTATGGAATCTGGACTGGGTCTGAATCCATCGTCCGATGGTCAACTCGTTCGCATTCCGATTCCTGCCTTGACTGAAGAACGCCGTACCGAACTGTCGAAGGTCGCCGGCAAATACGCCGAAGACGCCCGTATTGCAGTTCGCAACGTGCGTCGTCATGCGATGGATGAATTGAAGCGCGAGGAAAAGGAAGGGGAAATTTCTGAAGATGTGCATCATGAATATCATCAGGAAATTCAGGACCTTACCGATACGTTCGTGAGCAAAATTGATGATACCCTATCTCATAAAGAACAGGAAATTATGCAGGTTTAGATCAAGTGACACCGGCTGATCCCATGAAGGCCATCTCCCCCGATACAGGAGTCCAGGCCAGTCCTCCCGCCCATGTCGCGATCATCATGGACGGCAATGGCCGCTGGGCCAAGGGGCGCAACCTGCCTAGAACGGCCGGTCACAAGAAGGGAGCCGACGCAGTAAGAACGGCCATTAAGAGCGCCATCGAGGCCAATGTTCGTTACCTGACTCTTTATGGATTTTCGTCTGAAAACTGGAAACGCCCCACTAGCGAAGTCAGCGACTTGATGGACTTGTTAAAATACTATCTGAAAAGTGAAATATCGACCCTTCACAAGGAAGGGGTCTGTTTCTCGGTCATTGGGGACAGGAAACGTCTCGGCGATGATATTGTCAATTTAATAGAAGGGGCCGAAAAACTGACGGCGGGCAATGGCCGCCTGCACCTGACCATAGCTCTTAGCTATGGTGGACGGGCCGAAATTTCCGAAGCCGCGCGTGAATTGGCGAGGAAGGCGCGAGCCGGTGAGATAAACCCGGATGATATCAACGAGGAAACCTTTGAAGGTTACCTTTATACCCGGGGCATTCCCGATCCGGACATTCTGATCAGAACCAGTGGTGAACAGCGGATAAGCAATTTCCTGTTATGGCAACTCGCCTATGCCGAGTTCATTTTTCTGGATACCTTGTGGCCTGATTTCTCGAAACAGGATTTTGACAAGGCAATCGAAGCATTTCACGGGCGTGAAAGGCGTTACGGCGCGACCGGTGACTGAACCCCGTAAAAGCAATTTGACAATCAGAATTCTATCTTCGCTAGTGATGATCCCGCTGGTGCTTGGCATTACCTATTTGGGCGGCCCCTATTTCAATGGGTTTGTCGTAATGGCCGTTGTTGTGATGGCGTGGGAATGGCGTCGCATTGTCAGTGGTGGACGTTTCGGCTATCAGGGATTGGTCCTGGTTGCCGGAATGGTCACAGCAGTCTTCGCGGCCTCGTTGGGCGCCTATCTGAACGCCATTTTGGTTTGCGGCGTAATTGGCGTCTTTTTCTTTGCCATGACAGAGATCAGGCGATTGATGTCTGGTTTACCGCTTCATTCGGAAGAAATGGACAAAGCCGTACACCCCGTAAACAACCTGTGGATGGGAGCGGGAGCCGTTTATATCGGTATTCCGTCGCTCTCTTTGATCTGGATCAGAAATGATTGGGACAACGGTTTCACGGCTGTTATCTGGCTGCTTGTGCTGGTCTGGGCAGCCGACAGTGGCGCGTACGCTGCGGGACGGTTGATCGGAGGTCCTAAACTGGCACCGAAAATCAGCCCCAACAAAACATGGGCCGGATTGGGAGGCTGCATCGTGTCAGCGGCGTTCGCCGGGGGGATTGTGGCGCATTGGACCGGGTTTGACGAAATATACAAGATTGCCGCCGTAAGCGCTTTTATTGGACTGGTTTCTCAAGGTGGGGATCTTGTCGAATCTGCCTTTAAGCGTCATTTTGACGTCAAGGACTCGAGCAATTTGATACCAGGCCATGGTGGATTGCTGGATCGAGTCGATGCTTTGCTTGCCGCTATTGTCGCCGCGGCCTTGATTAACCTGGTCGATAAGGGGGCGTTGATGTCATGACCTCGCCTCATTCGCAGACACAGGCAATTATTGAACCATCGACAGATATCAGAACTGTTTCAATTCTTGGTTCCACGGGGTCGGTCGGGGCGAATACGGTTGATCTGATTAAGCGATCTCCTGGGCGTTTTAGGGTTGAGGCGTTAACGGCAAACCGAAATGTCGATTTGCTGGCTGAGCAGGCGAAAACGTTAAACCCGAAAATCGCCGTTGTCGGCGACTCTCAATGTTATGCAGCCTTAAAAGACGCCCTGTCGGGCACAGGTATTGACGTTGCTGCTGGTCGCGAGGCCATCAAAGAGGCCGCAATGATGCCTTCCGACTGGGTGATGGCATCGATCGTCGGAACTGCCGGGTTGGAGCCCACGTTCAAGGCTGTCGAACGCGGCGCCATCGTTGGCCTGGCGAACAAGGAGTGTCTTGTTTCCGCAGGGAATGTGATGATCCGGGAAATAGCCCGTCACGGCGCTACCCTGATACCGGTTGATTCCGAACACAGCGCCATTTTTCAGGTATTTGATTTTGACGATCCCTCAAAAATCAGCCGTATTATCCTGACGGCGTCTGGCGGGCCATTTCGGGAGAAAACCCGGGAAGAAATGGTTTCAATGACGCCTGAACAGGCTATCGCCCACCCCAACTGGGATATGGGGGCAAAAATTTCCATCGATTCTGCGACAATGATGAACAAAGGGCTCGAATTGATTGAGGCCTATCATTTATTCCCGGTGCGTGAGGACCAAATTGAAGTTTTGGTACACCCCCAGTCGGTCGTTCACAGTCTGGTTGATTATGTAGATGGTTCCGTTTTGGCACAAATGGGAACGCCGGATATGCGCACCCCCATTGCCTACGCTCTTGGCTGGCCCCGACGGATGGCCACACCCGCCCCGAAGCTGAAGCTGGAAGAAATAGGCAACCTGACCTTTGAAACCCCTGACGAAGGGGGCTTTCCGGCATTGAGACTAGCCCGGGAGGCCCTGAAAGCCGGCGGAAATGCACCGACGGTTCTTAATGCGGCCAATGAAATCGCCGTTGCCGGTTTTCTCGACCAGCGTATCAGCTTCCTTGAAATTGCCGCAATTGTGGAAAATACTCTGGAAAACACACCGCATTGTGGGTTAGCAACCCTTGACGAAGTTCTTGATGCTGATGCCAGTGCGCGCGAGATCGCAAATAGCTATATTATGGGGTAAACTTGGCTAGCAGTTTACCTTTAACAATCTTAACGGACTGAAATACTGTGGAATTTCTAATATATTACGTTCTAATCCCATTAGCCGTTCTGACTATTCTCGTGTTTGTTCACGAAATGGGGCATTTCCTGGTCGCCCGTTACAACAACGTGCGGGTTGAAATATTTTCAATTGGGTTCGGTAAGGAACTGTTCGGTTTTAACGACAAACACGGCACCCGCTGGAAATTTGCCGCTATTCCGATGGGCGGTTACGTCAAGATGTTTGGCGAAGGTGAGAATATCGAAGAAGAGAAAGAACGCCCGCTAACGGACGCCGAAAAAGAGGTTTCCTTCCATCACAAGCGCCTGGGCCAACGCGCGGCCATTGTTTTTGCTGGCCCTTTTGTAAACTTCTTGTTTGCCGTTTTAGTTTTTGCCAGCCTTTTTTTTGTTACCGGTGAACCGACACCATTGTCACAGGTTGGTACGGTTCAAGCGGGCAGCGCTGCTGAGGAAGCTGGAATAACACCTGGTGACCGGGTTATTTCAATAGACGGAAAAGATGTCGTTCTGTTTGAGGATTTACGCCAAGTAGTGATGAAAAGCGCGAATGTTTCATTATCGATGGAAATCATCCGTGATGATGTTCAACTAACGATCATTGCAACCCCTAAAGCTCATACACGTCAAGAAAATGGTGTCGAAAGCCAAATAGGTCTTTTAGGAGTGACGCCAGACCCAAATCTTGTTGAGTACCTGCCTTTAGGAATTTTTGATTCTCTATTAATGGGGGTAGATCGGACATATGGGTTCACAGTCACTATATTGAAAACTGTCGGCCAAATGTTCTCTGGAGCAGTTTCGAGGCAAGATCTAGGGGGGCCGATTAGGATAGCCCAGATGGCTGGAGACATGGCGCAAGGCGGGCTTCCCACCTTTTTCTTTTTTTTAGCAGCCTTATCCATCAATCTTGGCCTGATCAATTTATTCCCAATTCCCATGTTGGACGGAGGGCACCTATTATTCTACTTCTTCGAAGCTATTCTTGGTCGTCCAGTCAATGAAAAAGTCCAAGAATATAGTTTTCGATTTGGTCTTGCTTTGATATTACTTCTCATGGTTTTTGTGTTTTGGAATGACTTTGAGAACATCAAACTTATAGAGAAGATAAGAAACCTAGTTAGTTGATCTAAGTGATTGAATCTTAGAGTGTAATCGTTTCTAATATGGAAAAATAGAAACGTGAATCGCCCCTTGGTTATTTTTTTGGGGCTTGTTTGCGTCTTGGATCGTATTGATCCTAAATGATAAATGCCTAGGGGGGTTTAAGTGGGACGCCTGTTTCGCGTCATAATTTTTGTCTGTTTAATCCTTGCGCCGTTGATAGCGCCGAAGTTTTCGGCTGCGCAGGGCGTGGTTGTGCGCGAGATCGTTGTCGAGGGCAATCAGCGCGTCGAATCGAGCACAGTTCTATCCTACATGCTGATCAAAAAAGGCAACTCCTTCGATAACAGGCGCATTGACAATTCTCTGAAAAGTTTATTCGCCACAGGGCTTTTCGCGGACGTGACTATTCGTCGCCAGGGTAATGACATTATAGTCAATGTCATCGAAAACCCGGTCATCAACAGAATTGCTTTCGAAGGAAATAACAAGCTTAAGGATGACGACATCGCCAATGAATTAACGCTCAGTCCTCGGGTTATCTATAGCCGTTCGAAAGTTCAAAACGATATAAAACGAATTTTGACCCTGTACCGCCGTAAGGGACGATTTGCCGCCAGCGTGGAACCCAAGGTAATCCAACTGGAGCAGAACCGGGTTGATCTGGTTTTCGAGATCAACGAAGGCAAGTGGACCGAGGTTCGCAACATTCGTTTTATCGGCAACAAGGAATACAGCGGTTCACGCCTGCGGAAGATCGTCCGTACCAGTGAAACCCGCTGGTACAGGTTCTTTTCTCTGGATGATAACTACGACCCTGATCGCCTGGCGCTTGATCGCGAATTGCTGCGGCGCTTTTACCTTGCGGATGGATTTGCCGATTTCAGGGTCTTGTCAGCCGTCGCCGAATTGACCCCAGACCGTAAGGATTTTTTTATTACCTTCATGGTCGACGAAGGCAACCGCTACACCTTTGGCAAGGTTGACCTGGACATCAACTTGCTGGATTTGAATCCAGAAGACGTCACGGAAAGCCTGGTAGCCGAACCGGGAGAATGGTACGACGCCGAACTGGTCGAAACGACGATCGACAAAATGACCAACGATATTGGCTCGTTGGGATTCGCCTTCGTCGATATTCGCCCCCGCATTAACAGAAACCGTGAAGAACGAACCGTTGATGTCACCTTTGAAGTCAACGAGGGACCACGGATATTCGTTGAACGAATTGATGTTGAAGGAAACGTAAGGACGGCCGACGAAGTCCTGCGTCGGGAATTCAGGCTGGTTGAAGGAGACGCTTTCAATCCTTCAAAACTCAGGCGCTCCAAACAAAGATTGCAAAATCTGGATTTTTTTGAGGTCGTCGAGATTGAACAGGTTCCAGGAAGAGAACCCGACAAAACTGCGATTAATGTCAATGTCGAGGAAAAATCAACTGGCTCTCTAACCGTTGGGTTGGGCTTTTCAACCAGCACCGGCCCCCTGTTCGACGTTGGTATTACCGAGCGAAATCTAATGGGTAAAGGGCAAAATATGAGTGTCAGCGGAATGATTGCGGCGCGTCAATCCAAGATAGACCTCAGCTTTACCGAGCCCTACTTTATGGACCGTGATGTTGCTGCCGGGTTTGATGTGTTCCACACTGCAAAGGACAACCAGGACGCAAGCTCTTTTGATACCAAACAAACGGGTGAGGCTTTGCGGGCAGGGTATTCCGTCACGGAACATCTTCGTCAAAGCTGGAAGCAAACACTCAAGAAGATCAAAATTGATAATGTGCCCGACAACGCCTCCCAATATGTCAAGGACGCTGCGGGATCGGATTTTGTTTCTGAGTTGAGCCACGGCATTGTTTACGACAAACGGGATAATTCGGTATTTCCGACAGAAGGTTATGTCCTTCGAATGAATAATGATTTGGCTGGGCTTGGTGGTTCGAAACGCTATCTGCGCAATATGTTTAAGGCGGGAAAATACTTCTCTCTGTATGACCAGTGGATTTTGTCATTTCGTGGATCGGTTGGCCATATCCTGGGCATAGGTCAGGATGTTAGCCTGCATGATCGTTTCTTTATCGGCGGCGATGATTTAAGAGGGTTCGCTACGTCTGGTGTCGGTCCCCGGGATCAGGCGACGGCCGACGCTCTGGGTGGCGAATGGATGTACAAGGGAGGGACAGAACTGACCTTCCCTCTTGGGCTGCCTGAAGAACTTGCCGTTAGCGGAAAGCTCTTTACCGACATCGGTAGCACAGGAAAATTGAGTTCCAACGGATCCGATGTCAACGATACCGGTAGTATGCGTATTTCGGTCGGCACAGGATTTATTTGGCATTCTCCTTTCGGTCCACTGGGCATCGATATGGGATTCCCGGTTGTCGAGGAGAGCTTTGATGAAGACGAGAATGTACGCGTTAGTTTTGGCACCAGATTTTAGGAGTTAGTCCGTGAAAAAAATGCTCATACTCTTTTCCCTGATGGGAGTTCTCTTACTTGTTTCGGGTAGATCTGTTTTTGCCCAGGAAACAGAATCGGGAATTAAAATTTCCGTGATCAATATTGACTTTATTATCCGCAATGGTTTGGCTTTCAAATCCATCCGCGAACAGATCGGTAAATTCCGGGAAGTTTTCCAGGGCCAGATTCAGAAGGAAGAAGAAACGTTGCGCACAGCAAATCAGGAGTTGGACAGCCAAAGGACTATACTCTCGGCTGAGGCGTTTACCGATAAAAGACGCGAATTTGAAAAGCAGTTGGTGGAGGTGCAGCGCCAGGTTCAACTGCGCAAAGGGAATCTTGAGCGGGTACAGGAGGATGCGATCGGGCAGATCCAGAAGGTATTGAATGAAATCGTTACCGCCATGGCCAATGAGCAGGGTATCTCGCTTATCCTGCGCCAGGATCAGGTTGTCATGGCTGGTCCAAAACTGCAAATTACGCAACAGGTACTGGATCGTCTGGATGCTCAGATGCCAAGCATCAAAGTCGCCGAACCGGCTAAATAGCGATTAAGGGCGCATATCGGATATGGCCGATTCCCGATTTTTCAATGTAGTCGGCCCGTTTTCCCTTTTGGAACTGGCCGAGATCGCTTGTGGCACCCTTTGCGATGGGGCTGATGGAAATACCCAATTTACCAACGTAGCGCCGCTGGGCGAGGCAGGGGCGTCAAATATCAGTTTTCTGGATAACAGAAAATATATTGAGAGCTTTTCTCAAAGTCAGGCCGGGGCGTGTATCGTCCACCCGGCCCTTGCATCGAAGGCACCCAAAGGAATGAGCTTGGTGCTCATGGATGACCCTTACCGCGGGTACGCGCGGGTTGCACGTGCATTTTACCCCATTATCCAGATAGTCCCTGAAATTTCCGACAACGCCTCGATACATGAAACGGCAAAAATAGGGGAGGGATGCCGGATTGAACCCGGCGTCGTTATAGGGGTGAATGCCAGTGTTGGCAAAAATTGCTGGATCGGCGCCAATACGGTTATTGGACAGGGAGTGAGCGTCGGTGAAAGTAGTCGTATAGGACCATTGGTTACTCTCGATTTTTGTGTGATTGGCTCTCAGGTTATTATTCATTCCGGCGTTCGCATCGGCCAGGATGGTTTCGGCTTCGCCATGGGGCAGGAAGGTCATTTGAAAGTTCCTCAGTTGGGGCGTGTTGTTGTTGAGGACGATGTGGAAATCGGCGCCAATTCTACGATCGACCGGGGAACTGGTCCCGATACGGTTATCGGTGCCGGTTCCAAAATTGATAATTTGGTCCAGATAGGCCATAACGTTCGTCTGGGGCGTTGTTGTATCGTTGTTTCGCAGGTGGGAATTTCCGGATCCACCACGGTTGGCGATTTTGCCGCGCTGGGAGGTCAGGTCGGACTGGCCGGCCACCTGGAAATTGGTCCGGGCGCACAAGTGGCGGCGCAAAGTGGCGTCATGCGCAATGTCGGTCCCGATGAAAAAATCGGCGGATCGCCCGCCCAACCGTTTCGTGAATGGATGCGCGGCGTCGCCGCAATCGAAAAAATGTCGAAAAAGAGAGGTTAAGTAATCGTGTCGAGCGAAAGCATCCCGGAAAAAGTCGAAGATATCGACATCGTGCGGATCATGGACATGATTCCACACCGCTACCCCTTTTTGATGATAGATAAAATCACAGAAGTCATCCCTGATGTAAGCGCTATTGGTATAAAAAACGTCACCATAAACGAACCTTTTTTTCAGGGCCATTTTCCGGGGCACCCGGTCATGCCAGGTGTGCTGATTATCGAGGCCATGGCCCAGACTTCCGGTGTATTGGTGATAGAGACAATGGGGGCTCAATCGGAAGGAAAGCTGGTTTATTTCATGTCCGTCGATAAAGCTCGTTTTCGCAAACCGGTAACGCCGGGCGATACGTTGTCTATTTTGGTGACAAAAGTTCAAAATCGCGGTCCGGTTTGGAAATTCAACGGCGAGGCCCGGGTTGGCGATACCTTGATGGCGGAAGCGACCTTTGCGGCGATGATTGTGGATAACGAATAATGACAGATATACACCCGACCGCCATAATTGCCGACGGTGCCGAAATTGGTGAAGGCGTCAAGATTGGCCCTTATTGTATCGTTGGACCAGACGTCAAACTTGGTGACGGCGTCGCGCTTGTTTCTCATGTTGTGGTTGACGGTATCACCAGTGTCGGCTCAAACACACGCATTTTTCCCTTCGCATCCATTGGTCACCAACCCCAGGATTTGAAGTATGGCGGCGAACCGTCAAGACTGGATATCGGGTGCAACAACGTCATTCGCGAGCACGTCACCATGAACCCTGGCACCGAAGGCGGTGGTATGCTGACCAGTGTCGGAAATAACTGTTTGTTCATGGTGGGGTCGCATGTCGCCCATGATTGCCGAATCAAAGATCACGTCATTTTGGTCAACAACGCCACATTGGGTGGCCATGTTGAAATAGATGAATGGGCTATTATCGGTGGCCTTTCCGCCGTGCATCAGTTTGTTCGCATCGGCCGTCACTCCATGATTGGCGGTATGTCGGGCATAGAAAATGATGTTATTCCCTACGGCTCCGTTATTGGAAACAGGGCCCGCTTACAAGGCCTTAATGTAGTTGGGTTGAAACGTCGAAATTTTGACCGGGAAACGATCCATGCCATGCGCAACGCCTATCGCTTAATGTTTGCCCCTGAAGGCACCATGGCTGAACGACTGGAAGATGTAGCCGAGATGATGAGCGACATTGAACCGGTTAAGGAAATTCTTGATTTCATTCGCGCCGATTCATCGCGCTCCATCTGTCAACCCAACCTGGAAGATGCAGCCTAAACTAGGCATTCTTGCAGGTGGCGGGGAACTGCCTGCACACATTATTCAATCCTGTCGCGATTCCGGTCGGGATTTTTTTGTTATCGCCTTCGAAGGGCAAGCCGATCCCGGTCTCATCTGCGCTGGGGACGAACACGCCTGGGTTCGCCTGGGAGCCGCCGAAACAAGCCTCAAACATCTACGCGAAGCGGGTGCAAAGGAACTCGTCATGGCCGGGGCGATCAAAAGGCCCGGCCTGAAAGATTTGCGCCCGGATATGTGGGCGACAAAATTTTTTGCCTCCAGTGGTGCCGCTTCTTTAGGAGACGACGGCCTGCTGAAAGCCTTGATCAAGGCTTTGGAAGCCGAAGGATTCGACGTCGTCGGCGTTGAACAATTGCTTCCCGATATCCTCGCCCCCAAGGGCCCTTACGGCGCATACAAGCCGACGTCAATGCAGCTTTCTGACATATTCCTGGCGCAGGAAGCAGCTTTGTCCATAGGCGCCGCCGACAAAGGTCAGGGTGCGGTCGCTTTCCAGGGATCGGTTCTGTCGCAGGAAGATGAGCAGGGCACCGACGCCCTGATCGGTCGCATAGCAGAATTAAGGGGCACTGCAAAAGGCGGCGTACTGGTCAAGGTTTGTAAACCGGGGCAGGAAACTCGCGCCGATCTTCCCACCATCGGTGTTTCCACGCTCGAAGCTGCTGCAAAAGCCGGACTTGACGGAATCGCCGTACAGGCTGGAATGGCCCTGGTTGTTGATATGAACGCGGTGCGAACTGCCGCCGATAATCTTGGGTTATTTGTTGTCGGTATCGAAATTCAAACACCGCTGATCTATATGATCGCAGGTGAGGCCTCGGGTGACATTCTTGGGGCAAGGGTTATGGCGCGTCTGAAAGAGAAAAATAGCGAGACCCGATTTGTCGGCATCGGCGGTCCAAAAATGACTGAGCAAGGCTTGGAAAGCCTGTTCCCGATGGAAGAACTGTCGTTGATGGGGATAGCGGAAATTTTGCCGTACCTTCCCAGGCTTCTTAAACGCATCAACCAAACAGTTGCCGATGTTTTGAAGCAAAAGCCGGACGTGTTGCTGACAATTGACGCACCTGGTTTTTGTTTTCGCGTTGCTGAAAAACTCAAGGGTAAAAATATCAAACTGGTTCACTATGTCGCCCCTTCGGTTTGGGCCTGGAAGCCGGGGCGGGCGAAAAAAGTAGCAGGGTTCCTTGATCACCTGCTGACGCTGCTTCCGTTCGAACCCCCATATTTTGAGCGCGAGGGGTTGAATTCCACCTTTGTTGGTCATTCGGTTGTCGAAGGCGGGGCGGACAAAGGGGATGGCGATGGTTTTCGCAAACGCCACAACATCAATAACCGCGATCCCTTAATGGTGATGTTGCCCGGTTCTCGCCGTGGCGAGGTTGAAAAACTTCTTGGCGTTTTTTGCCAGACCGCCATTCAGTTATCCAAAACCCACCCCGATCTTAAAATTGTCATTCCCGCCCTTGGATCGCTGGCCGAACGGGTTCGCCAGATCATTGATCCCTGGCCCCTGAAGGCGCTTGTGCTTGAAGGTGATACGGAAAAATTTGATGCTTTCGCCGCCGCCGATGTGGCGCTTGCTGCGTCAGGAACGGTAGCGCTGGAACTGGCGATGGCGGGAACGCCAAATGTCATAGCCTATAAGGTAAATTCCTTGACCGCCTGGCTGGTTCGCAGGCTGCTGAAAACACCCTATGCAAATCTGGTTAACATCGTCCTGGGTCGTGAGGCGGTTCCGGAATTTCTTCAGGAAAAATGCCTGCCGGACTTATTGAGCGAAGCCCTGTCGGATTTGCTTGATGACGAACCGGCCGCAACCAGGCAAATTGAAGCGGCAAATGAGGCGCTAAAACAACTGGGACGGGGCGGTGTTTCGCCTTCCGCCAAGGCCGCCGATGCACTTATAACCATATTGAAGGAAACCAGACTATGAGCGATGATACCGGCAAGTTCCGCCTTTTGCACACGATGATCCGGGTGCTGGATTTGGAAAAATCTCTTGATTTTTATTCCCGTCACCTGGGCATGACGATCATGCGCCGGACTGATTTTCCCGGTGGGAAATTCACCCTGGCATTTGTCGGGTACGGCGACGAGTCCAGTGATGCTGTGGTTGAACTCACCCATAACTGGGATCAGACAGGACCTTACGAAGTCGGCAACGGGTTCGGCCATCTGGCTGTTGCCGTGCCGGATATTTATGGCGCTTGCGACGCCATGCGCAAAGACGGGGTTAAGATCAGCCGGGAACCGGGGCCGATGAAGCACGGCAAAAGCGTAATTGCCTTCATCGAAGATCCGGACGGCTACAAGATCGAACTGATTGAGCGGCCCTAGGATCGTTCATTCAGAGCAACAAAATTCCGTTCCACTTCACCCGTGAAGAGCTGACGCGGGCGGCCGATCCGTTGGGTCGGATCCTCGATCATTTCGTTCCACTGGGCGACCCAGCCAACAGTGCGAGCTACCGCAAACAGCACCGTAAACATTGAGGTCGGGATACCCATGGCGCGGAAGATAATGCCCGAATAGAAGTCCACATTTGGGTACAGTTTTTTCTCGACGAAGTATTCGTCTTCAAGCGCGATGCGTTCCAGTTCCATCGCCAGTTCAAGCAGAGGATCCTGTTTGATGCCCAGGTCGCCCAACACTTCATGGGCCGTCTGGCGCATGACCTTGGCGCGTGGGTCGAAGTTCTTGTAAACACGGTGGCCGAAGCCCATCAGGCGGAAAGGATCGTTTTTGTCCTTGGCCTTGTTGATATATTCAGGAACCCGGTCCACGGTGCCGATTTTTTCCAGCATGGTCAGTACAGCTTCGTTGGCGCCGCCGTGTGCTGGCCCCCAAAGGGAGGCGATACCGGCGGCGATACAGGCAAACGGGTTGGCGCCGGAAGAACCGGCAAGGCGAACTGTGGAGGTCGATGCGTTCTGTTCGTGATCAGCATGCAGGATCAATATGCGGTCCATGGCGTTCACCAGGATCGGGTTGATTTTATATTCTTCACATGGGTTGGAGAACATCATGTACAGGAAGTTCTCGGTGAAGTTCAGATCGTTCCGGGGATAGGTAAAAGGCATGCCGATGGAATAACGATACGCCGAAGCCGCTATGGTTGGCATCTTGGCGATCAGGCGCATCGAGGCGACAAAGCGGTGTTTCGGGTTATTGATGTCGGTGCTGTCGTGATAGAACGACGATAATGCGCCAACGATGCCGTTCATAATCGCCATCGGGTGGGAATCACGACGGAAACCTTTGAAGAACGAGTTGATCTGTTCATGCACCATAGTGTGGTAGGTGATCCGATGTTTGAACTTGTCCAGCTGTTCTCCAGTCGGTAGATCGCCATAGATCAACAGGTAGCAGGTTTCCAGGAAGTTTGAACCTTCTGCCAACTGATCGATCGGGTATCCGCGATAACGCAGGATGCCTTTTTCACCATCAATGAAGGTAATGTCGGATTGGCAACTTCCAGTAGATGTGAATCCTGGATCGTAGGTGAAACAACCTGTTTCCGCGTACAGCTTCCTGACATCAATGACATCCGGGCCGGTTGACCCTTTCAGAACGTCTAGGTCATAGGTTTTCCCATTACGATTGTCCGTTAGCGTAAACGCTCCTTTATCTACCGGGGTTGTTGCGTTGGGCATCCATGATTCTCCTACCATCTGTTTCTCTTCAGTTTTGATGAATATACACCAAAAACAGTTACTTTAGAACGTCATCCAGGCGTCCTAGTGATTCATCACGACCGAGAACGTCCATGACGTCGTAAATGCCCGGCGAGATGTTTGACCCGCTCAAGGCGGCACGCAGAGGCTGCGCCAATTTTCCTAGCTTAATTTCTTCCGCTTCGGCCATATTTTTGACAGCAATTTCCATCGCCTCGGGTTTCCAGTCAGCAAGGCCTGCTAGTTCGTTGCGAAGGGTTGCTATTTTCTCCAGTCCGCCATTGGCCAAGAGTTTGGTTGCCTTTTCGTTCATCGGCAGGGGGCGCGGCGCGACATAAAAAAAGGCGCTTTCATACAATTCAACGACGGTCTTGGCGCGCTCCTTCAGGCCATCCATACCTTTCAGGACGCGACCTTTTTCCAGGTCGTTCAACTCGCGGCCAAGGCGCTCGCCCAAGGCGGGTTCAATCAATTCGGCGAGCATGGCGGATTCCGATTCACGCATGTACTGGGCGTTCAAATTTGTCAACTTGGCGACGTCGAAGCGCGCCGGTGATTTGCCGACGCCATCCAGATCAAACCATTCGATGGCTTTGTCCGTCGGGATAAATTCGTCGTCCCCATGCGCCCAGCCCAAGCGTAACAGATAATTGCGCATGGCTTCAGGAAGAAATCCATCGCCCCGATAGGCGTCCACGCCCAGCGCGCCGTGACGTTTCGAAAGTTTTGCCCCATCTGCGCCGTGGATCAATGGAATGTGGGCAAATATCGGCACTTCCCATCCAAGGGCAACATAAAGCTGGTATTGGCGAAAGGCGTTGGTCAGGTGATCATCACCTCGTATTACATGGGTTACGCCCATGTCATGATCGTCAACAACCACGGCAAGCATATAGGTGGGGGTGCCATCGGCGCGCACCAGGATCATGTCGTCCAGTTGGTCGTTGGCAACCTTGACTTCGCCCTGGACCAGATCACTGATAACGGTTTCACCATCGTGCGGGGCCTTAAGACGGATCGCCGGGGCGACACCTTGGGGAGCTTCGTCAGGGGATTTATCCCGCCAGCGTCCATCGTACCGCATGGGACGGCCTTCGGCGCGGGCGTTCTCGCGCATTTGCGTTAGCTCTTCGGGCGAGCAATAACATTTATAGGCGTTGCCCTCGGCCAACAGGCGTTCAACCGCTTCGCGATGTTCATCAACGCGAGAAAACTGTGACACAGCGTCGCCGTCCCAATTCAGCCCCATCCAGTTAATACCGTCGTAGATCGCCGTGACGGCTTCATCGGTCGAGCGTTTGCGATCCGTGTCTTCGATTCTGAGCAGGAATTTACCACCGTGATGACGGGCGAAAAGCCAGTTGAACAAAGCCGTGCGCGCGCCGCCTATATGAAGGAAGCCAGTCGGGGAAGGCGCAAAGCGTGTAACAACCGTCATAAGAGTATTGGTTTCCGTAATGTCAACGTCTGTGGTTTGATGGCTGGCATGCCCGAATGGGCTCACCTGAATCTAGTTCGAGTTTGGCCGTTTTTTATCACATTCATTTAGCAGTTGCAGCAAAGACCTCGCCGTATTGTGAAATTTTATCCCAAAAGGAAAATAACCTGCTGATATTTAAAGAAAAAATAATTGGAATAATCTGGCAGGAACAGTCCAGATTGGTGCTTTGGGCCCCCGTGGCGCTTGGTTTGGGTGTCATTTTTTACTTTTTTCTGGAAACCGAGCCACCCTTTTGGGTGGGGATAACTGCTATCTTCGTCACTTTAGTGGCCTTTAGGTTGGCAAAAACACGAAACCAGGGTTTCCTGTCCGTACTTTTCATCTGTTTGGCGATAATTTCTCTCGGTTTTACATCAGCCCAATGGCGAACGGCCCTTGTTTCTGCTCCTGTACTGGTCAGGGCCATAGGTCCGACAACCCTTGAAGGTCGCATTGATCAACTGGAAACCCGGATAAAGGGGGTTCGGGTAACCCTGGATAAAACGCGTATTATCGGCGTTAAGCCCGAATCAACACCTCAAAAAATCCGTATTGTCCTGGCCGGCAAACAACCGTCATTGTTTGTTGGCGACTGGGTGCGCTTAAGAGCGAGGTTGAGGCCGCCTCCGGCCCCGGCGGCTCCTGGGGCCTTTGATTTTCAGCGGCGGTTCTTTTTTACCGGTATCGGCGCCGTCGGTTTTGCCTACGGAAAGGCAGTTGTTACCCTAAGTGCTGAAAACTCTGGCCCCCAGGACCTCATTTACAGGGGGACCGCCGCCCTGTCCCGACTTCGCAATGAAATTGGCAGGCGGGTTCAAGGCGCGTTTGCGGGTTCTGAGGAATTGGCTATTGGGGCAGTAACCCGCGCCCTTATGAACGGTGAGCGCGGGGCGATACCGGAACAGGTAATGGATGATTTCCGGGATTCTGGAATCGCGCATCTACTCGCCATTTCCGGGCTTCATATTGGACTCGTCGCCGGTATCGTGTTTGTCGGGCTGCGCGGATTCCTGGCCCTGTTTCCGTTCATGGCCCTTGGCTATCCGATAAAAAAATGGGCGGCGTCGGCCGCGATATTGTCGGCCCTTGCATACGCCCTGATTGCCGGGGCTACCGTGCCGACCATGCGCGCCTTCCTGATGATCGGGGTGGTGCTTGCCGCAGTACTGTTTGAGCGCCGTAGTCTTTCCTTACGTCTGATCGCTTTTGCCGCCTTCGTCATATTGCTGATTAAGCCGGAAAGTCTACTGGGGGCCAGTTTCCAGCTATCTTTTGCAGCTGTGACGGCGCTGGTGGCCGCATACGAAATTTTGTCGGAGAAAAAATGGTCAAGATCAGGCAGGGGCAGGGGGTGGGCGGCGACGTTTTTGTTATATATCGGCGGTGTTGCGTTGACGACGCTGATCGCCGGGATGGCGACAGCGCCCTTTGCCGCCTTTCATTTTAACCGTTTCGCGGATTACAGCCTTGCCGCCAATTTGCTGGCGGTTCCCTTAACCGCCCTTTGGATAATGCCGTGGGCGGTGATCGCTTTCGCCCTGATGCCGCTGGGGTTGGAGGGATTAGCCCTGGCCCCGATGGGCGCAGGGGTTGGGTTTGTCATCGATATCGCAGGGGAGGTCGCCTCATGGCCGGGCGCCGTAACCTTGTTGCCGGCGATGGAAACAGGGGGCATCGCCGCGATCACATTAGGTGGGCTTTGGCTATGTTTGTGGCGTCAGAGATGGCGATGGTTCGGCGCCATCGCCATCGCAGCCGGAATGGCTTCTCTATTTTGGGTTCAATCGCCGGATATCCTGATAGATGGCAAAGGAAAGCTGCTGGCGTTGAAAGATAATCAGGGACGGCTGGCCGTATCCTCGATGAAAACGGCAAAGTTCACACGCGATGTCTGGTTCAGGAGGGCAGCCCAGGGTTCAGGGGACAACTGGGATGAGATGGCAAAAACCGCCCCCCTGAAATGCGATGATCTGGGGTGTATTTTCACCATCAGGAACAAAAAGGTCGCGCTGGTTCGAAAAGCCGGGGCTGTCGAGGAAGACTGTCGAAGCGCCGATATACTGCTTTCAGCCGTTCCGGTGCGAATTCCCTGCGGTAACCCCGTCATCGTCGTTGACAGGTTCGATTTGTGGCGAAATGGAGCCCACGCCCTATGGTTTGACAACGACGGCTGGGTGCGAATCGAAACGGTGAATGGAAGCAGGGGCAAAAGGCCGTGGGTTTTGCGCCCCAAAAGAAGGCCGAAAACGGAAAAAGGACCGGGTTAATACTTGCGGATCAGGCCAACAAGCTGGCCCTGCACCTTGACCTGATCAGGGCCGAAAATACGGGTTTCAAAATCCTTGTTGGCGGCTTCAAGGGCCACCGAATTTCTCTTGCGGCGCAGGCGCTTAAGGGTCACTTCCTCGTTATCGATAATGGCGACGACGATGGCCCCGTTGTCGGCGCTATCGGAATGGCGAATAATCACCGTATCACCGTCGTGGATGCCTTCGTCGATCATCGATTCACCATCCACTTCCAGGGCGTAATGTCTGCCCTTGCCAATCATGTCGGCGGGAATTCCGATTGTATTGGAGGGATTGTTGACGGCTTCAATAGGTAAACCGGCGGCGATTTTTTCATAACGGGGTATTTGCACGGTGCCGCCACCGTCCGTGGGGTGGGCAACTGGTTCGGCCCCCGATATCTTGAAATCGCCCCGGATAACATTCGGGGTGAAGCCCTTTGATTCAGCGGGTTTTTGCCCCTTGTCAACGTTTTCCGGGCGACGCAAAATTTCCAGCGCGCGGGCGCGATGGGGCAGGCGACGAATAAAGCCGCGTTCTTCGAGCCCCGTAATCAGGCGGTGGATGCCAGACTTGGAAGCCAGACCCAGGGCATCTTTCATTTCATCAAAAGAGGGGGAAACGCCGCTGTCTTTCAGGCGTTGATCAATAAAAACCAAAAGCTCGTATTGTTTTTTTGTCAGCATGGGCGGTCCCTAATGTCTGGTTTATGCGCCTTTTCCACATGCAGTAGGACCAATTTGCGGTTCCCCCAATATGTAGAACAAAAGCAAAACGCTCCCAAATGTTCTACTTGCGTTCTATATCGCCGTCAAGGGTTGTTCCCGACTTTTTTCTATCTGGTACAGCCCCTTGAATAAAAAGGGGGGCGTTAAGCTACGGAAGCCTAACGCCCCTAAGTTTCCCAGGGAGGATATCCTTTATTCTTTTTCCTTCACGAACAACCGCTTGTGCCGCCGCATGTCAGGCACTTCATGCAGGTCCCGTTGCGAACAAGCGTAAAGTTGCCGCATTCACCGCAAGGATCTCCCTCGTATCCTTTCATTTTGGCTTCCCGGATTTGATCCAGGTGTGCATCGGCCGTTTCGATTGTAACTGTTTCGGTAATTTTTTCCGATGCCAGCAACTGGGCACCGCCGCTTCCTGCAGAGGCTGTTATTTTTCTGCTGGCCGCGGAAGTCGATTGCGATGAACCCTCGTCGCCGTAGCCTTTGGCACCCTTGATGACCAGGAACTTTGAGCGCACGTAGCCTTTCGATGCGATGCGCTCGACGACTTCCTGCGCTTCTTCCTGAACGGACTGCGGCATTTCGCCTTCCCCCTCGCCACTGCCCAGGCTGTCAGGGGCCAGATCATCCGGTACGACATGGGCCAGATCATTGCGTCCCAGGTAGGACACGGCCAGTTCACGGAAGATATAATCCAGGATTGACGTGGCCATTTTAATGGTGTCGTTGCCTTCGACGACGCCTGACGGGTCGAAACGGGTGAAGGTAAAGGCTTCGACATATTCTTCCAGCGGCACGCCGTATTGCAGGCCGATGGAAATAGCGATAGCGAAATTGTTCATCAAGGAGCGGAAGGCGGCGCCTTCCTTGTGCATATCGATGAAAATTTCACCCAACGGGCCATCTTCATACTCGCCGGTACGTAGATACACCTTATGACCGCCAACAACCGCTTTCTGGGTATAGCCCTTGCGGCGATGCGGCAGTTTGCGCCGCTGGGTAATGAAACGCTCGACGATGCGTTCGGCAATCACTTCGGCGCGAACGGCGTCCGGTGCTTCGGCTATGGCTTCCCTTGCATCAATTTCCGCGTCGCTTTCCAGTAGCTGCGCCTGCAAGGGTTGCGACAGTTTGGAGCCATCCCGGTAAAGCGCATTGGCTTTCAGGGCCAGACGCCATGACAGCATATAGGCTTCCATGCAGTCTTCGATGGTCGATTCAGCTGGCATGTTGATGGTTTTGGAAATGGCACCTGAAATAAACGGCTGCGCTGCCGCCATCATCATGATGTGACTTTCCACCGACAGATAACGCTTTCCTGTGCGCCCGCACGGGTTGGCGCAATCGAAGACGGGCAGGTGCCCGTCTTTCAAATGCGGCGCTCCCTCAATCGTCATAGCGCCGCAAACAAAGATATTCGCCGCCTCAATCTGGTCCCTGGGAAAGCCCAGGGCGGTTAGCATATCGAACGAAACATCGTCCAGGTTTTCGGGGCTTAACCCCAGGGTTTCGGTGCAGAAGCTTTCGCCCAGGGTCCACTTATTGAAAGCGAACTTGATGTCGAAGGCTTCGGCCAATTCCTTTTCAACCGCTTTGATGGCTTCTTCCGTGAAGCCTTTCTCGCGAAGGGTCTCGTGGTTGATGCCGGGAGATCCCTCCAGGGTTCCGTACCCTTCGGCATATCCCTTGATGTCCTTGATTTGACGCTCGGAATATCCCAGGCGGGTCAGGGCCGTCGGGACCATACGGTTGATGATTTTAAAGTAACCGCCGCCAGCCAGTTTCTTGAACTTGACCAGGGCGAAATCCGGCTCAATCCCGGTGGTGTCGCAATCCATGACCAGGCCAATGGTGCCGGTTGGCGCGATGACGCTGACCTGGGCGTTGCGGTAGCCGTGTTTTTCACCAAGTTCCAGGGCCTGGTCCCAGGCTGTGCGGGCGGCGACGGAAAGTTCTGCGTCCGGCGAGCCTTCGGCGACCAATGGAACAGGGGCGACGTTCAGGTCTTCGTAACCGGCCGCTTCGCCGTAAGCGGCGCGGCGATGGTTGCGAATAACCCGAAGCATGGAGTCGGCATTTTCTGTGTAGCGCGGGAAGGCGCCCATCTCGGCCGCCATTTCCGCCGATGTGGCGTAGGCGATGCCGGTCATCAAGGCGGAAATCGACGCACAAATCGTGCGACCGGATTCCGAATCGTAGGGAATGCCCGCAGCCATCAAATAGCCACCGATATTCGCGAAACCGAGGCCAAGGGTGCGAAATTCATAGGACAATTGCGCAATTCGTTCCGACGGGAACTGGGCCATCAACACGGAAATTTCCAGGGTGATCGTCCACAGACGAACGGCATGTTCGAAAGCCTCTACATCAAAAGCCGCTTCGCCACCCTTGTTTTCGCTCAGGAAAGCCATCAGGTTCAGGGACGCCAGGTTACAGGCCGTGTCATCCAGGAACATGTACTCCGAACAGGGGTTGGAGGCGTTGATACGGCCACTTTCGGGGCACGTGTGCCAGTCGTTGATGGTCGTATCGAACTGCAATCCCGGATCGGCGCAGGTCCACGCCGCATGGCCGATCTGTTCCCATAATTCGCGCGCCTTGATGCGCTTGTCGACAGCGCCATCGGTGCGGCGAATCAGTTCCCAGTCGCCGTCTTCCAGGACCTTATTCAGGAAATTGTCGGTGATACGCACCGTGTTGTTGGAGTTTTGGCCGGAAACCGTCAGGTAGGCTTCGGAATCCCAGTCCGTATCGAAGGTTGGGAAGGAAATTTCCGTGTAACCCTGCCTGGCGAACTGGATGACCCGCTGGATATAATTTTCCGGGATCATCGAGGCGCGCGCGGCCAGGATGGCGGTCTTCAGGCTGGAGTTTTTCTTCGGATCGAAGCGGCAATCCGTATCTTTTTCACAATCATCGCCGTCGCAGCCCTGAAGGCAGGCTTGCAGCACGGTATTCATGTGTACCTCGGCCATGCGCGAACCGGCGACAAGGGCGGCTACCTTCTGTTCTTCGTGGACCTTCCAGTTGATGAACTGCTCGACATCTGGATGATCGACATCGACGACGACCATCTTGGCTGCGCGGCGGGTGGTGCCCCCGGATTTGATGGCACCAGCGGCGCGATCCCCGATTTTCAGGAAACTCATCAACCCGGAAGATTTGCCGCCGCCTGAGAGATTCTCGTTTTCCGCCCGCAGACGCGAAAAATTGGTCCCGGTGCCGGAGCCATACTTGAACAGGCGCGCCTCGCGCACCCACAAATCCATAATACCGCCTTCGTTTACCAGATCGTCGCTGATGCCCTGGATGAAACAGGCGTGGGGCTGTGGATGTTCGTAAGCCGACCTGGACTTGACCAACTTTCCGGAACGAAAATCAATGAATGAATGTCCCTGAGCCGGGCTGTCAATGCCATAGGCCCAGTGCAGGCCGGTGTTGAACCACTGCGGGGAATTGGGCGCGCCAGCCTGAATCGTCAGCATGTGGCGCATTTCGTCGTAATAAGACCTGGCGTCGGCTTCCTTGTCGAAAAACCCGCCTTTCCAGCCCCAGTAGGTCCAGGTGCCAGCGAGGCGGTCAAATACCTGTTTGGCCGAACTTTCGCCGCCGCTGCGCTCGCCTTCGGGAAGATCATTCAGGGCCTTTTCATCAGGTACGCTACGCCACAACCAGGAAGGAACGTCCTTTTCCCTTATGGCTTTCAGCTTTGCAGGCACACCCGCCTTGCGGAAGTACTTTTGCGCCAGAATGTCGCAAGCCACCTGCGACCACGCCGCCGGAACTTCCATGCGTTCCTGCTGAAATACGACGGATCCGTCGGGGTTGCGAATTTCACTGGCTGTGTGACGAAATTCGATGGAGTCGTAAGGTGACTCGTTTTTATTGGTAAAAAGTCGTGTAACGCGCATAAAGCCCCCAAAATGGCCCTGAATGTGATTACTTGGCAGGACCCGGGCTTGCGCCAAACCTACCGCTTGTTTTTCATTTTTACCCAGGGTTCCCCCCTGGGCTCATTCAGCCTGTGGCACCTGCAATTCAGGCACCGGACGCTTCATCCTTGTGTGTTACACTGAAACTTACGCACTAGATAGCGTGTCTGCCCAAGCTCAAGGCACAAAATGTAGTTGATCAAGGGGGGCCGCGCAACAAGAAAATTCTTAATAAAATGCGATTTAAATAAGTCAGGTGTAGCGATTAAGTGTTGTTATTCAATTGGTTGTCACGGGCTTCTGATTCTCATCGTGAAAAGATTTTTTTCTTTTTTGGGAAATTGGCCCGGATTTCAGGTTGTGGATAACTTTGCCGCTCCCGTCCCTGAAAATTCCTTGGATTTGAATCGGTTGTGCCTTTCCTTTCAGGTTTTGATTCAATTCATGCAGGTCTTTTCGATAGCACTTGCCGGAAGCCAGAATATCAAAATTGAGGGCGAATCGTGATTCTGCTTTCCTGACAGACTAATCTGGACGCCTGCACCGGCAAGTGCCATATTTGCGCCATCGGATTCAGCTATATATAAAGAACCCGCAGTTCACAAAAATTCGGCGCATGAATGTTGCCGACAGCGAAAACGAGGACGCTAATGATTATCGGTACGGTTCTCTATACATGGCTCAAGGGCGAACTTGTCGGGACTGACATTTTCTCGAATCAATATTACCGTGGAAAAGGTGCCAGACTTGATGGGCGTGAAAGGCGTTGGGTTTTGTATAAAGGCCGCACAGAGGCATCCTCCGTGCCCGCCGAATGGCACTCCTGGCTGCACCATACCACCGACGAACCGCTAACCGATAGCGCCGCCCAGATGCAGCCGTGGCAAAAAGAACATCAACCCAACCCCAGTGGAACGGCCGAGGCATACTTGCCGCAGGGGCATGAATACAAAGGCGGGCGCCGGGCCGCCGCGACCGGCGACTATCAGGCATGGTCTCCGGATAATTGAGCCATGATTGTTTTTGAAGAACGCACGATTGTTTTTGGTGGCGCTGGCGTTGTAGCCAGGGCAAACGGCGTCTCGGGCAAATAATCCATGTCCGGTGAAAATTCTCCCCAATCCTGGAATCCCGAAGGTTATGAGCGCAACGCCGGTTTTGTCGCCGATTTAGGCGTCGGTGTTGTCGACCTGCTGGCCCCGAAGTCGGACGAGCGGGTTCTCGACCTTGGTTGCGGACACGGTAAACTGACGGAAAAAATTGTGGCGACCGGCGCCAGCGTCGTTGCCGTGGATGCCAGCCCGGAACAAGTCGAAGGTGCGCGGCAACGTGGCCTTGACGCCCGCGTCATGGATGCGCGGGAACTTCCTTTCAAAAATGAATTTGAAGCCGTTTTTTCCAATGCCACCCTGCATTGGGTTAAAGAACCTGACCTCGCCATTGCCGGGGTGAAAAAGGCACTGGTGGCTGGTGGGCGTTTTGTTGGCGAATTTGGCGGCCAGGGTAACTGCGCCGGGATACTGGGCGGAATCTCGCGGGCGATGGATAAACGCGGATTGGATATTGCCAGTGTATGGCCCTGGTATTTCCCTTCAACCCAGGATTATCAGGCCCGCCTGGAAAAGGCTGGATTCAGGGTGTCGTTTATTGAGTTGTTTG
>PVBE011133194.1_pt1 | contig 25032 bp, 25 predicted proteins | sample 1631181 | NCBI WGS metagenome assembly PVBE01 (sample SAMN08397723, study PRJNA350692) | Marine metagenome, whole genome shotgun sequencing project. | isolation source: water | place: Pacific Ocean | collected 2012-04 | reverse complement strand
TGCTTAAACCAATCCACCACACCTTTGGCCCACATATTACGACTGCATATCTTTTTCAGTCTTGGAAGCTTCTCCTTACTCCATGGAACTGGAGAAAGGGATACGCACGAGAGGCACTCCGATCTAGTTTGCAATATTGGTTTGGCACTAAGGCATTTCTATTTTCATCAGGAAGAGAGGGGCTGCTTGCACTGCTTAGATCTCTAAATTACGAAACAAGTAGTGAAATATTAATTCAGGGATACACCTGTGTAGCTCTCCCAAATGCCATACACGCAGCGGGATACACTCCCGTTTTTGTAGATACCAACCCTCAAACACTCAACGCTGATATCTCTCATCTTGAAGGCAAGATTACATCTCGTACAAAGGCGGTAATCTGTCAGCATACATTTGGCATAGTGGCAGATACGGAGAGGCTTAAATCTATCTGCAACAAGCACGGTCTGGATTTGATAGAAGACTGCGCGCACATCCTCCCCGATGTCACAGGGCCAAAAGTAATCGGCAAACACGGCGACTACCTCATGCTCAGCTTCGGAAGAGACAAAGCAGTATCAGGCATAAGTGGCGGAGCAATTATCAGTAAAAATGACGACGTATCGCAAGAGATAGAAGAGGAAGAAAAACGTGCGAAAGAAGTATCGATCTGGAGCGTAGTACGACTGCTTCTTTACCCAACAATCTACAAAGTAGGAAATCTGTTTTATGGCATTGGGCTCGGAAAAGTGCTGCTTGTTATGGCAAGATCTGCACATCTGCTCATCCCAGTACTTACAAGCAAAGAGAAGCGCGGCACACAACCACACACACTCAGAAAGATGCCAAGTTCATGCGCTGCATTTGTAGTGAAAGAACTTAAGAATATGCACTCGATCAACAATCACAGACGAAAGCTCACCGAATACTATTTGAAAGAAATTACCGCAAGACACTGGAATGTTCCGGAGTTTGTTAGTAACGATCTCCCTCTCCAGAAGTTTCCGATACTCATGGGAAACGCAGATCAGATACGAGAGTTTATGAAACCAAATAACATTCATCTGGATGATGGATGGACAGGCGCAAGCGTATGCCCACGATCTGTAGATCAGATAGCATCTGGGTATGAGAAAGGAAGCTGCCCTCAGGCAGAGATGATAGCCGATCAGATTCTTACGCTCCCAACACACCCAACAATGACGATGTCTCAGGCGCAAAAACTCGTGAAGATCCTGGAGTCGGTAACCAAATAATCCGCTACCATATGCGATATGGATGTATCCATAGCAACTGATCTGTCGGCCTGGGATGGCTTTCTATCCAAACAAACGTACAGTCCCTTTTTACAAAGCTGGACGATGGGAGAGGTGTATCGCGATATAGGAGAAGAGCCTGTTCGACTGGAAATGCGGGAAGGAGGCGAACTTGTTGGCATCTGCCAGGCATTGGTTGTAGATGCCAAAAGAGGGCGCCATTTGGCAGTTCCTTACGGGCCTGTTACTGACAATCAACAACCAACAACTGCACTTATCGACGCACTGAAAGAGCAAGCTATAAAGCACAATTGCTGCTTCATACGCTTGAGCCCCTTTTGGGAATCAGGATCTGATGCTATCGCAGGATCGAAGCCCTCCCCATTACATCTACTTGCGGAGCATATTTGGTATATCGATCTTCGGGATACTTCGGAGGCAGATATTCTCAAGAACATGCGCAAAAACACTCGTAATTTGATCCGAAGAGCAGAGAAAGAAGGCGTGGTGATAAAGAGGTCTGAAGATCCACTAAAAGACCTAGATACATTCATCGAACTGCACGAGGAGACACGCAAGCGACATAGCTTCACACCATATACCAACAAGTTATTTAAATCTCAGGTAGAGCGCTTTGCAGCCCGAGACGAGTGCACCATGTATCAAGCGCATTACCAAGGCGAGGTAATAGCCTCCTCTATTCACATGCATGCATTTGGCGAAACTAGCTACCACCACGGAGCAAGCACACATAAATTTAATAAGATTCCAGCTTCGTACCTTCTGCAGTGGACAGCAATACAAGACGCACTCAAACGCGGAGATCATATGTATAGCTTCTGGGGTATTGCACCAGAAGGAGTGAAAAAGCATCCGTTTGCAGGAGTGACACTCTTTAAGCGCGGCTTTGGCGGGCAGCTACTGGAACTAACCCACTGCATGGACGTTCCTGTCACTTCACGGTACTATCTTACTCGCGCCTTCGAAACACTCCGTAAGTGGCGCCGCGGATTCTAAACACTCTTATGCCCAAAGAAGATAAGCTAGATCAAATCCTAGAGCACCTCGCTAACCTCGACCGCAGGGATCGCCTGCGAACATGGGGAGGGTTCTTTAAAGGCATCATCGCACTTATCCCTATGCTGATCTTTATCTACAGCATGTGGTACTTCTACCAGCATGGAGATGAATTGCTAAAAAAAATTGCCAGACAAGCTGCTACTCAAGCTGCAGAAGTAACCAAGGAAGATTCGCAAGGGCGACTAAAGCAGCTGCAAGATAGTTTACAACCTAAGTAGATACTACCGAGATAGCAGCGAGAGCAAATCTTCCACTGTGGTAGATGCTTTCATCACGAAGCTTGGCATTCTAAGGAACTGTGTTCGCTCAAATGTGGAATCGGGTGAGAGAGAAAGCCCAAGTAGGTAGCCAACGTCTGCAGCCTTGCGTGCGACACGATCGTTTACGCCACCAAGCGGGAATGCCACTGAGAAGACATTCTTCTTTGTAATATCCTCAATGAGCTTCTTGCTCTGCGAAAGCTCAAGCTCAACCTGGGCATTCGTAAGTGATCGCAAGTCGTCTCCTGTGTGTCCTGCACTTTGAATGTCATGACCATTTGCAAGCAGTGTCATTATGCGACGCTCATCGATACCACCTCCACCAAGATGACGGGACTCCAAGAAGAGAGTCGCTTCTGCGTTACTTGCACGAAGTACATCCGAGACTTCGGTGATGTTCTCTGGGCTGATATCTGAAACAGCAACAATCAAAATGTTTGGATTTAGACGAACGTCTTTATCTTCTTGTTGCAAAAGAAGCTGATAGAAATCTCGCATTGTCCAAAGAGTGTACCCTTCTGTTTTGAGTGCAGAGATATGCTGTGGCATAACATCAAGAACTCCTTCATTTACAAGTCTGTAATGTACGACAGGAAGACGGAACTCACTCTGGCGCACGAGGAAGCGTGGGAAGAATGACGTGAGGTATTGAACGGCTATGTACCCATCTCCTTCTCCATAGGGAATGCGGGCCCATGTATCATCCATCGAGAGTGGACGCACAAAAGACTGACTAGATAGCTCTCCGAGTTTTTCGCTTTCTGAAGCCGCTTCTTTACGTACATTCAGGAAAGCAAAATCGACAAAATAGAGGCCTTCGTACTTCTTTTTTTCATATGCAAGCTGCTGCTCAGATACAATTTTGCTGATGTACCGAGAGGCTACATATCCTTCTTGATTTTCGTACATAACCTTCGCCCATCCTGCATTTACAAATTCCACCACCTCCACAGATTCACCGCGCTCCAATCGACCCAAATGACCTGCAGTTACTCGTGGATTAGCACGAACATTTAGGAATGCATTTGTAATACGGTATCGGTCTTCACCAGTTTCTGCTCCTGTTCTAATAGCATTGAATTTTGAAATTGTTCCAATATCAAGCACGGGAGGTCCGCTCTCTCCTTCTGTCTCCGGCTGCAACTCCAAACGTGGAACAAATGCTCCAGATCCATTTCCTACAAGCTCTTTCATGCGTGCAAGGTCTTCTGCGGTAAATGTAAACTCATCGGCCTGAGGGATTTCTGCTGGCTCATCTTTTCCGCCACATCCAGCAAACAATATGCCAAACGATGCTACGAGAAGAAACACAGAAAACGGACGAAGAGATTGTTGCGGGCTGCGGCGAGCGGAGCGGTAGTAAGTCATGATTACATACGGTCAGGAACAGAAATAGTAAGAAGGGAAGCACCCGTTTTGAGCACGGTTGCAGTAAGGTCTGTAAGGTGAACACGGAGGGACCTCTGAGGTTCCTCTGCGCTTAAAATAGGATCTGAGTTGTAAAAGGAGTTGTAGTCCTGGCAGAGCTCAAAGAGATAATTCGCGAGAACGTGTGGCATATGACTTTTCCGTGCTTCCTCTAGTGCATGTTCAAACTTCAATAGCGTATTGAGAAGCTGTCTCTCGTTCTCCGAAAGGCTATCGATAGACATTGGCTCAGAAACACCTCCGGCTTTATCGACTACAGATCTCGCACGAGCGTGGGTGTACTGCAAATAGGGAGCGCTGTTTCCTTCGAAGCTCAGCATCTTATCCCAATCAAAAACAATACCCTGCTTTCGATTTTGACCAAGAACACCGTATGCAACAGATCCAATGCCCATTGTCTCAGCAAGTGCAGCAGGATCATCCGTCTGTATGAGGTCTCCATGCCCTGCAATGACCTTCTCTGCTCGTATAACAGCCTCATCCAATACTTCCTCAAGTTTGATTATGCTCCCTTTTCTTGTACTCATAGACTTGTCCTTAAATCGCATTCTCCCAAGGACGACATGTTCCAAAATAGGCAAGTTCGATTCAAGCTTCTCCACAGTTGCAAACAACTGCTGAAAGTAGAGCTGTTGAGCTACGTCAACAACAAAAAGAATAGACTGAGGGCTCCATTCACTAATTCTATGACGCAACAGTGCCAAATCACGAGTCAGATAGATAGTTGCTCCGTCTGCCTTGAGAACGACCGCAGGAGGTAGATCTTCCTTCTCTGGAAACTCTACAATAAGAGCGCCTTTTTCTCCCTCCGTAAAAATACCCTTTTCCTTTCCTTCCGTTACTGGAGCATCCATCTTGTCTTCGTAATAACTCTCTCCTGTATCAAGATCAAACCACACGTTCAATCTTTCGTAGATGCCTGACAACTCTTTCTTTGTAATAGCAACTACTTCTTCCCAAAACAATCGAAGCTCTTTATCTCCAGATTCCAATCTTGCGAAAGCTTCACGTCCAGCATTTTCGAGAGAAGAATCCTTCTCTGCCTCATCGTGAAACTTGATGTAGAGCTCAAGGAGCTCATCCATAGTGTAGTCAGAAGCCTCACTCTTTGTTCCCCACTTATCTACTGCAACCGATAGCTTTCCAAATTGGGTTCCCCAGTCACCTAAATAATTCCAACGAACAGTATTGTATCCTGCATGTTCATAGAGATTACCTATTGATTGGCCAATGAGAGTTGACAATAAATGATGCGCACCAAGTGGCTTTGCGATGTTTGGCTGTGAATAGTCAATAATAATTGGTGCCTCATTGCTCTTTACCTTCGCCGTACACGCCTCCCGTGTAGACCCGAGTGCGCTGATGAGTGCATCAGGTGTTAGTAGAATGTTGACGTATCCAGGACCTGCAGTCTCTACACTCTGCACTTCAGAAAGCCCGGAGAGCGAAGCAGTAATCGCCTGCGCAATCTCTTTTGGACTCTTCCCAACCCGCTTCGCTACCTGCATTGCTACGGGAGTAGCTAGGTCCCCATGATCTGCCTGTTGAGGACGCTCCCAAGACACGTCTACATCCGAGAGACCAAAGTCTTCTGAAAGTGACTTTTGCACAGCGGTAGAAAGTGTCGAAAACATCGTGCAGGAATGGGGCGAGTGAACAAAACTGCTACTCAGGAAAGTGAGCTAACGTTAGCACAAACCACACCTCATGGCACATGAAAACAATATTTGATCTTGCATACAATTTATCACCATGTTTTGAACACAAAATGTATGCACAATCGTCCACCACACTTCGCCCTCTTTTGAGGGCTTCGCGTGGCTAGCCCTTAAGAAAAACTACACTTTTGTGAAGTGTGCCCCGCGTAGCTCGAAGAGCGAAGTGGGGCCTAAACATTTCTTCAATCAGCAAATATTGTGTTAAATGGGCAATATACGAGTACTTTAGCTTATATATATTTATTGATCATTTCTGAACTCTATTGTTATTCAGGCCAAAAAACGCTAAAATATAAGGATGAATTGGCATATTAAAGCGGTTTCGGCACTCATTATCCCCTGCTTATTTCTCACTGCCTGTGAGAAGGAAGAAGTAGAGGAACTTTTGGTTTCTGGAGCCAAAAGTGCAATAGCTGTTATTGACAGAATATCCAGCTCTTCTTTGAAGCAAAATCGACCAAGTGCGAGCTTGGGTATCTATGTTGGAATCTACACTGCACAGAGAGGAATTCTCCCTGTAAAGACTGCAATGGTTGGGCTGAATTCTGTTGTGGATATCATTGCAGCGCAGAACAAAAGTAATACCAGTGAGAACTACGCGTTGCTCATAGAAGTAGGTGAGGTGCTACAGGTAAATGTGCCCGATTACCTGAATAGAAGTAACGATAGGACAAAAGTAATGGATGAATATATACAGTCACTCAAAAATACAGGAATCCTCATAGAGAGAAAGATAAACGAGCTAGAAGCACTTGAAGATGAGCAATCAGACGAAATGAAAGCACGACGAAAGACGCTTCGTGATACAGATAAACAGATATCGACAGCTCTGCGAAACCAAGACTACGGTACAGCAGCTGAATTTGAGGAGCAGCTAGCTGAAGCCAATAGTGCGCATGCCGAAATAGAAGTGAAGAAGAAGCTAACTTCAGACATGCTAAAGAGGCTTGATGTGCTCCTAAATGTGACGATAAAGCGACTGCAAGCTGTAGAAAATAACCGCGAAATACTGATTGCCGGGCTTCGTGTTATAAAAGTACCAGGCATCTCAGACCTCAATATCCTCGAAGAGGGCAAGTCTTGGCGTAAAGTAGGTACTGATGATGTATTTGGTAGGGGGAGATAACCAAAGAGGTAATTGGAAGATTTTGGCTTCTTGAAGCTATTTCATGGAGCTTTAGACCATATTTCAATATTGAATAAAACACTGATTTCTGCTATAATTACTGGATTAAATGGCATCTCCTACCAAAATATCAAAGGCTAAGGGAAGTTCCCTTCTTGTGCAGGCTATCGATGACTTGCTGGGCCTCCATAAAAAGGCATCTAAAGCACTGAGCTCTGCAACAAAACGAGAACTTACCGAAGAAGAGAAAATTGCAATTGCCCACTACGAAGAAGGGCTGCAAAAAACGCTAGATCTCATTGCTCCCGCAGGAATGGAAATTCATGCAACGGAAGTGTTGATCAACGAGCAGTACGCAAGAACTCTATACGTCTACAACTGGCCGAACTACATCTATCCAAACTGGCTAAGTCAGATGATTAACTTTGATGCACAGATGGATATCTCGCAATTCATCTACCCAACGAGCAACCGAGTTATTATGAAAATGCTCCGAAAGAAGGTGGCAGAAATGCGATCTAGTATTCGTATTCTGGAGCAGCGAGGAATCGTTCGTGATCCAGCACTAGAAGCTGCCCTTCAAGATGCTGAGGAGCTACGAGATCTTCTCGCACGTGGACGTGAAAAGCTATATCAGTTTGGAATGTACATTACGATCTATGCAGACGATGAAGAGAAACTAAAAATGCTACAAACAGATGTGGAATCTCTCTTGGGAGGAAAGCTTGTACTTTCTAAGCCTGCATTCTTCCAGATGGAACATGGATGGATTTCTTCATTGCCACTGGGAATAGATGAGCTGGAAATCAGTAGAAACATGAACACATCACCGCTTGCGACAAGCTTCCCCTTCTCGTCTTCTGATCTTACAGACGACCATGGAATTCTCTACGGAATCAACCGACACAACGACTCACTCGTAATCTTCGACCGATTCGATCTTCCAAATGCAAACGCTACTGTGTTTGCTACATCTGGTGCAGGTAAATCGTTTGCTGTGAAACTAGAAATCTTGCGTGCGATGATGTTTGGAACAGAGGTGTTTGTAATAGACCCGGAAAATGAATATGCCGACCTTTGTAATACGGTTGGTGGAACATACATTCCAATCTCACTGCAAAGTTCATTCCGAATCAATCCATTTGATTTGCCGAAAGCTCTTCGCGGAGATGACACGCAAACAGGTGAAGTGCTCCGCGCAGCTATCATCACATTGCACGGACTCTTTAAGATTATGCTCGGCACTCTTACGCCAGCAGAAGATGGTATTTTGGATAAAGCAATTCTCGATACGTACGCTCTTAGAGGAATCGATCTACAAACAGAAAATGCAGGTGAGCTGGAGCCACCGACAATGCACGAACTCGTAGATGTGCTCATGACCACAGATGGTGGTGAGAACATGGCGAAAACATTGCAGAAGTACACAGATGGTAGCTACTCCGGACTCTTCGACAAGCCAACTAATGTTCAAGTAGATAATCAATTGGTTGTGTTCCAGATTCGTGACCTAGAAGAACAGCTAAGGCCGATTGCGATGTACATCGTCTTAAACTTCTTATGGAACCGAATTCGAGCAGACCTTAAGCGTCGCTTCCTCGTGGTGGATGAGGCATGGAACCTTATGCAATACGATGACTCCGCACGCTTCTTGTACGGGCTTATCAAGCGTGCCCGAAAGTACTACCTTGGTGTTACCACCATTACACAAGACGTGGAAGACTTCGTAAACTCTCCGTTTGGTAAACCAATTATCACAAACGCATCACTTCAGATTCTTCTAAAGCAGTCTCCAGCTGCAGTGGATAATCTACAAAAACTTTTCTACCTAACAGATGGTGAGAAGTATCTACTTCTTAATTCTGATGTTGGTCAGGGGCTATTCTTTGCAGGAAACAAGCACGTTGCTATTCAAATTGTCGCAAGTCCACAAGAAGAGCAGATTATTACTACAAACCCCGAGGAAGTGATTGCCCTTAGAGAAGCAAAGAAGAGACAAGAGGATGCAGCACGCAAAGGAGAAGAGCTCATTCCAAAGGGTGTCGATGAGAAAGGTAAGATCGATCCTGAAAAAGCGGTAGTAGAAGAAGAAAAAGAAGCAGTCCAAGAAGAGGAATCTGCGAGACAGCTCGGAGAAAATGAGGCAGCAGAAGCAATAGATAAACAGATTGCCAGTGAAGGAACGGTAAGTGATGACCCAAATGATTCACCAGCTGATGAAGCAATACCCGAGGAGGAGCCTGCACTAGAACCAGAGCCAAAAACAGAGCCAACAGATGAAACCGTGCCACCGGAGCATCCGGCAGGCACTCTCGATCAAGCTACTCCTCCATCCGAGGAGCCAGCACCAGATGAGGACACCAAGAGCTAGGAATCTGAATCAGTAGCATCCTCAACCACCTTCCAACGTACTTCTGGTTTTAGCTTACCCGGAAGCGCAAACCCAGCAGCTTTTTTGTGACCACCTCCATCGAACTTACTCGCCATTGCAGCAACATCCACATCGTCACGAAGTGTACGCAATGATCCTTTTACCTTTCCATCTCTCTCGCTAAGAATCATAGAAAAGCGCATACCAGGAACTGCATTGAGATAATCAATTGCACCAGTAAGCGCTGAGGCATCTGCTCCCGTGGCAGCAAAGTCCCCTTTTGTTACGGCAGAGATTGCACCGCCTTCATCGCTGATGGAAATCTTTTCGAGTACGCGCCCCCAAAGCCTGAGTGTAGAAACCTTCGCTGTTCGAAATACCTTCTCTACCATCTCCTGCCTACGAGCCCCAGAACGCAAAAGTCTTGCCACTGTACGATACACTTGCACACTGGTATTGCTGTGTAGCAGTCCACCTGTATCGGTATACACACCTGTAAGAAGACACGTGGCAATATCGGAATCAAGCTCCCACCCAAGCCCGTCTGCTATCTCGACAACAATTTCACATGCAGATGCTGCGTCTGGATCGATAAGATTGACGGTGCCGAAGTTTACGTTGGTTGGATGATGATCGATATTGATACTCAACGTTGAATCTTCAAAGAGTTGAGAGTGGCTATCGAGGAGTCCTGTTAATTTTGGTTCTGCTATATCAAGAAAAACAATAACATCTCCATCCTGCAATAAAACATCTGTCTGCACTCGCTCTACGCCAAAAAGGAATTGGAATATTTCGGGGGCAGGATCTTTGCAGAAAAACAATATCTGCTTCTCTGGATATGCCTTCTCGAGTGTGTGCCCCATACCAAGAAGAGCTCCGATTGCATCACCGTCAGGATTTGCATGACAAATACAGACAACGCGCTGAGCTTTTACAATCAGTTGAGCCGCCTTTTGTATCATGTCCTGACTTAGCATAAGGAGACAATGATACTTCGATTGAATTTTCTACGGCAACGAACGCGTATTGCGAAGAATGTAAATATCTCTCTTGCAGCAAAAAGAGGAGTCTAGTTGTCAGTCTCGTTGTTCGCTTCCTGTAGCAGATCATCGATATGTTTCCCCCGATCTGTACGGGGGTCGATACGGAACCGAACTTCGGGTATACGTTTTCGATAAATGCCGCCCATCGCTTTACGTAGTTGAGGTAGCTTGGCCTCCAGGTACGAAAGTGCTCTCTCTGGAGATTCAAGAGAGCTTATGTATACCGTGGCATATGAGAAATCTTCGGAAACTTCTACCTCCGTTATAGAGATAATACCGCACTCTTTTGGGCACAGGCGTGCAACGGGGGCTACAACCTCACGTACTACAGAAGCCAGCATTTTTGGACGATTTCCCATAAGAGAGTGGAACTAGTATACTCATCCAATGTCAGATCAACCACGAAAAGTCATCTTTGCAGGCACTCCAGAATTCGCTATTTCTTCGCTTAAAGCTCTTATAGTAGACCCTGCATTCGATGTAATAGGTGTAATTACCCAGCCTGATAAAAAGGTTGGCAGGAAGCAAATACTTACACCACCCCCTATCAAAGCAGTAGCTGAACAAAACCAAATCCCAATCTGGCAGCCTAAAAAGATAAATACCGAGTGGCCAGATCGCCAATCACCTTTCTCGGAGTCGTACGACTTTCTAGTAGTTGTGGCATATGGTCAGATTCTCAAACAAGATATTTTAGATAGCCCAAGTATCGCCCCAGTTAATGTGCATGCATCTCTCCTTCCACGTTGGCGGGGAGCTTCGCCTATGCAACACGCACTCCTTGCAGATGACGCACACACCGGTATTACCATCCAACGCATGGCTGTGAAGCTAGACTCAGGCCCTATCCTCTCGCAGGAAAGGACTGATATTACAGACTCCACAACTATAGAATCCATGCACGATGAACTTGCTGCTGTGGGTGCAAAACTTCTCGTAGAGACACTAAAAAACCCAATTACTGAGATCGAACAAGAGGAGCAACACATTACAATCTGCCACAAGCTTTCCCGAAAAAGCGGCAATGTAGATCCTGCATCACAAACTGCCTCAGAAATAGAACGTACGATACGTGCACTAGTTCCCTGGCCAGGAGTACGCTGCGATATAGATGGCGATGAAGTAAAACTTCTAGAAGTTCTGTTAGAAGAAACAGAAAACAGTATTCCACTTGAGTGCAAAGATAGCACTCTGCATATCGTTACACTGCAACCGCCAGGCAAAAAGCCAATGAGCGCAAAATCATGGAAGCGCGGAAGGCAGTAGAAGGCTATACTGTAAATAATCCCTTCTATTTCATGAGACTACTAACTCTACTTTTGCTGCTAAGCATACCGCTTGTTGCACTTGCCCAAGTGGATAGTACAGATATTGATGGAGATGGACTTTTAAATACCGAAGAAGATTCCAACGGAGATGGAATAGTAAACAATGAAGAAACAGATCCGTTTAATGCAGATACCGATGGAGGAGGAGAGGCAGACGGATCGGAGAAGCAGGCAGGGCGTGACCCTTTAGATAGAACAGATGATATGACATACGACCTCGATAACGATGGTCTTACCAATGGGGCAGAGGGGATAATAGGAACCGACAGAACCAAAGCAGACACAGACGGTGATGGAATAAATGACAAAGACGATCCATTCCCTCTCGATGGAGGTTACAGAGGAGATAGGGATAACGACGGTCTTCCAGACGAATACGAGGAAGCCAATAACCTAGAAGAAACCAGAAGATCAGATGCAGAGGAAGATCTCGATAATGATGGGCTTACAAACCTAGAGGAATTTCTACAAGGCACAGACATCAACAATCCAGATACCGACCAAGATGGAGAGGAAGATGGAAAAGAAGTAGAGCTTGGATCTGATCCACTAGAAAACCCCTGCCTCTACCACATGGGACCAACAGAAGTGCTACATGACCTAGATGATCACTGGAGCAAGCCATACGTTACACCGCTGCAAGAAACCAAAATTGGACAAGAGGGTGAAGGGCCAAGAATCATAAAAGGATACTGGACTCCCGATGGAGCAGAGTTCCGACCAAATAGAGAGATCAGCAGATATGAACTTCTAAAAATTGTACTGCTGAGTAGCTGTATCACTCCAGATGAATCTGTAGATGATGGATCATTTACATTCCCCGATGTGCGGCGCACTGCACGCCCACGGGAAACAAACGATTCTTCACTCAAGAGAAGAATTATCTACACAGCTTTCGACAGAGGAATTATTCGGGGATACCCAAATGGAACATTCCAACCAGACGCTCCTATCAACCGAGCTGAAGCGCTAAAGATTCTATTTCTCGCTAGCAAGTTAGAACCATTTGATTACGACGACTACTCAGGAAGGTTTATCGATGTAGACGACGATGCATGGTATGCAAAACATATCGAAGACGCTCTCAGTTATGAATTTGTAGAGGGTTACAGCGATGGAACATTCCGTCCGAACCAAAGTATTACACGAGCAGAAGCTGCAAAGATTGTACTGTTTATGATGATCTCTAATCCACGAGTAAATGGATACGTGATACCAGTGGAAGAATTGGAATTTTAAAAAAGCCCGACAGATATGCCGGGCTGATTTGTAAATTTAAACGTGCGCCTTCATCTCTTCGAGCGCCTCGATGAACTGCCCGAGATCTTCTGCATCAAACATGATGGTCGTCTTCTGGCCACCACGAGATTTCTCGGATAGCTTGAAGAACTTTCCATTGTTGCTCTCCTTGAGATCGATGTAGAACGTACGCTGACGTGCATGGATAGTTACGGAGTGCAGCTCGTCTGCGAACTTGCGGTCTCCGCTACGTGCAGGTGGTGGAGTGGCTGCATCAGCTGCTACTACTGCACCATCGTCATCTCCGGTAGAACCACCGGTAAGATCTGACATTGGATCAAACATAACAAAATTGGTTAATGGGATAAAATCTTGCCCTCCTCGCCGAATCCTTCGCTTTTGCGTATGGTGTCGCTTCTGAGAGCGAAATGACGATATCAAAATCTGATGCGATTGCAAGCAATTGCCCAGATCATTCGGTTTAACACTTCTAGAAGTGTTATAGTATAAATTTCCTGAATCAATCGAGTGGAGCAAACAATATCTCCGGCTCCCCTATAGATTGCCAGTCTTTTTGCCCTCCAAATTCACGCATTTCCTCTGTGATCACGAAATCTGCATTCAGCATAGAATCTGCGTACGGAACGCCAAGTTGCTTGCTGATCCTTTGGGCTGTATCTGGGGTAAAAGGCAGCAACATCAAAGAAATATGACGTAATACCTCAGCCAACACACTTAACAAGGCTATCTTGGTGTCTTGATCTTCATTCCATGGCTTCTTGTCATCAATATATTTATTGCATAGGCCTGACAATACAAATGCATGACCAATGCCCTCTGAAAAATCAAAACTATTCATTGATGCCTCATACTTTTCCCAAGTGTTATCACCGAGCAAAGCATTTTCATTTCCAATCTTCAATTGACCATCTTCTTTCTTAATCATCACAAGTACTCGATTTAAGAGGTTCCCTAATTCATTTCTGAGTTTTGCATCATAGAGCTCCTCGAATCTAGACCACGAGAAATCTCCATCGTTGCCTACCGGAATCTCATGGCTCAAATAGAAACGAATAGGATCTGGGTTACCACCAAACTTTTCCAGAACATCTTCGGGCATTACTACGTTCCCTGTGGATTTGCTCATCTTCTCTCCTTCGCTTGTAAGGAATCCGTGAATCAGAAGTTGGTCTGGAGTTTTTACTCCTGCATGCTTAAGCATGCTTGGCCAGATAAGCGCGTGGAACCGAGCGATATCTTTACCGATAACATGCGTTACAACTGTAGGATCATCCCACCACTTCGCATCTTCTTTATCTGTAAAAAATCCAAGACCAGAGATGTAATTAGTAAGCGCATCACACCAAACGTACATTGTTTGATCCTCATCTTCTGGAACAGGAACACCCCAGTGCAAGCTCGCATTCGGTCTGGAGAATGAAACATCTTCTAGGCCAGAATCTATGAGTGCAAGAGTTTCTTGTGCACGACTTTTGGGAATAATTCGATACGACTCTCCGTCCCACTTGCCTGTAAGCAAGTTCTTAAGATTCTTCGCGTCTTTGCTCATGAGGAAGAAATAGTTTTCTTCCACCACTTCCTCTGGTGCTACTTTGTGATTCTCACACTTGCCATCTACCAAATCCTTCTTCGTCATAAACCGCTCGCATCCACTGCAATAAAGACCTGTGTAACTTCGCTTCTCAAGCATTCCAGCTGCATCAATTTTCTTCCAAAGCTCTACAACTGTCGGCCAGTGAACCTTTTGATCTGATGTACGAATGAAGTAGTCGTGACTGATGTTGAGCTTCTTGTATAGCTCTTCGAATAACGGAACATTCTGATCAACCAGCTCCTTCGGACTTACTCCAGAATCATCAGCAGTACGCTGAATCTTAGTACCATGCTCGTCTGTTCCTATCTGAAATCGAACCTCATCGCCTCGTAACCGAAACCAACGTGCTGTTACGTCTGCAAGCACCTTCTCTAATACATGACCCATATGAGGAGCTGCATTGGGGTAATCGATAGCGGTAGTGACATACTGCCTTGGCATGCGCAAATCATAGCGCAAAAAAGCCAGACGACGCTAATTTTCTAGAAGAAGACTTGGCAATAATCTACATTTGGATTTGTAGCAAGCTGAACAATTCGGCAAATCCAGTTTACGATGGCAACACTCGTCATTGTTAAAGCGATACCAATTACAGACATCGTAATAATCTTTTTTGCATCTTCTTTTCCTTGATCATTACCAAATGAAGCAATCATCTTGATGGAACCGTACAAAACTCCGATTACAGCCAACCCACCAACAATCGGGAACACGAAGATGTTTACCACACGAATGGCAATATGAACGAAGTACGCAATACCATCACCACAGTATGTTCCAAGAGCATTACAATAAAGACCATACGGAGATACTCCCTGCGCAAACGCCTTTTCTATAAGAAAGCCGAAGTAGTAAGCAAAGAGTTGCATGATTAGAATCCGAGAGCTTCTGTAGATTTTACTAGAGCGTAAGACAAATTGATAGCAAGAGCACCTGCAGCCGTCCATGTAAGAGCTTTCTTTACTGAATCCAATTCAGACTGCTGACCACGAGAGAAGATCATCTTGTAGCCATAGAAAATCATCATAATTGCAAATACGGCATTCATAATAAAGAGAATCGAAGCTACCGTAACTTGCATTAGTCCTAGGTGAGGATTCGTAGCATCGATAATACCTACTCGATCTGCGACAAAAGAAACAATCGCCTGAGAAGAAAGTGCAATGGCATACCCAATAAGTGCAAATAGTATTGCCTTCTTTCCTTTGCCCGACATAGATTCATTTCCACCATTCAATACAAGAAATGCTCCACCAATAACCACAAACACAACAGCAAGTCCTGACGCTATTTCTACAAGCACAAAAGCAATCCAATACACAAAATTTGGAAGTGGATTCCCAACTCCCCCGCAACCCGTGATAGCACCTCCAAATCCTACACAAGGGCCACCCTGTGCAAGAGCGCTTGGAATAAAATCCAATAGTGAACCAATAGAATAAATTAGATCAATCATTATGGTGTCGCTGGAGGAATAAAGAATACATCATTGAGCATCGTTAGTATAAATCCTGTGAAGCTCACAATAACAAGCCCGATAAGCGCCCACGTAATAATAGTTTTTCCTGTACTACGTTTACCGGAATCAGAACCGGATACCATGATGAAGTAGCTTCCGATAAGAACCCAAAGCACAGCAAAACCTGTTGCAATCTGCATAAGAAGATTTGCCGCATCAAGGAAGTAATCTATAAAGGCACCTCCTACTCCCTTGGATGCCTCTGCAGCTTTTACATCTATTTTTCCCATCTTCCCAAGGGGAGCCAGAAGTGGAATACAAGACATATCTCCAACACCACTGCAAAATTCTGAATCTGCTGAAGGTAACGGCTCAGTTCCCGGCTTACCGCCTACATCCTCTCCTTCACCACCAATACCAATTAGCCCTCCAAATGACCCCCCTCCAATCGTATCAGCCAATAGTAACCCTTGAGGATCTGGATATTCTGTAGAATTCCCACTAAAAATCACCAAAAGCCCAAACGTGATAACCGTCGCACCTACAATTGCCAATGTCTGCTTCTTGAGATACATATTAGATAATTATACCTAATATACGCTATTCCTTCGTTAGAACAGAATAGGATTGTTAAGATAAGCTAACAAATTAGTAACATTAGGAAATAGTTTATACCAAGAATCAAGATAAGCTCAGCTCTTACTTGCAAGAAATGCTCACACGCCGTAGGATTTTCCAGCTAATCAAGCGGATGTAGCTCAGTTGGCTAGAGCGTCTCCTTGCCATGGAGAAGGTCGCGAGTTCGAATCTCGTCATCCGCTCCATTTTTTATCGTATCAAAAGATTATTCCATCCACTTGACGTTAGAACTTAGCGTATTAGTCTACAGCTAAAGCTCTTTAACATTCTTGTGCTCCAATAAATACCGAATTTGTAGGTATGTACGAAGCACCTAATCACGGAGGTAGACTCTCATGAATCAGAAAGTTACCACTTTTGTAGTTTTCACAACGGGGCAAATTGGAAAAGCCTGCAAGGTTGCACCGCGCACTGTTGGAAAATGGCACGATTCTGGCGCTCTAAAAGGTCACCGACTTCCGGGTGGACGAGACCGTCGTTTTCCTCTTGATAGCGTGGTCTCGTTTCTATTCGAAAATGGAATGGAGACACACCTAAACGCATTGGCCGTTCTCATGGAGAGCAAGAAAATGCTTTTGGGTCCCCTAGTCGATCTATTGATCGAACAGGAGATGCCCCAGAAAGAACTTACCGCGTTTCTCGTTATGCACAGAATTGAGCACCCGGAGCTGAATCCGAGAACCGAAGATGCTAAAGCTGCATGATTGGAAAAGAGCCGTCGGCACGCCGACAATCCCAAGGCCCTCGCGCACTGTTGCGCAATGACCTTTCTTTATAATGCATAAAACGCCACAGCGTTTGCTGTGGTTATTTCATCCACTTCTTCAAGCGACACACCTTTTATTTCAGAAACTAGCTTCGCCACTTCCATCACATGCATCGGCTCGCAACGCTTTCCACGGAATCCTTCAGGCGCCAAGTACGGTGCATCTGTTTCTACCATCATCTGCTCAAGCGGACACTGTTTGATTGTGTTTCTGATTGCTTCGGATTTTAGGTAAGTCGCAATACCGGTAAAACCAAAAAGATATCCACGCTCTATGAGCTCCGAGCAGTCTTCCCATTTCTCTGTATTACAATGTAACACAAGCTTTTTGGGCTCGAGTTCTCTGATGATTTCGAGAAGATCAGAAATAGATTCTCGATTATGCACGACGATTGGCAAGTCTAACTCTTTGGCAATTTCAATCTGATCTCGAAACGCTTTGATCTGATCTTCTTTTGGCGAATTCATGTAATGATAATCCAACCCAATCTCACCAACAGCAACAACCTTCGGCTGCTTTGCTGCTTCTGTAATTATCCTATTTCCACTATCTGTTATCCACTCATCGGCATGATGCGGATGCACTCCTATTGTACAATAAATTTGTTCATACTTTCCTGCTATATCCATACATCTATCCCCTTCTTCTAGTGTATCTGCAATTGTCACCATACGATCAACACCTGCATCGTGAGCGCGCTGCAATACTTCAGGTAAATCCTGAGCAAACTTCTTATCAGCCAGATGACAATGAGAATCAATCATTTTGTTGCATGATACATCACACCAACTACAATGACCGCAAATGACAGCCGCACTTCTCATCACCCTCCGCGAAACACTCGAAGCCTCTCTTATTGTAGGCATCATGTTGGCGTTTCTAAATCGCACACAAAACAAACACCATAACCCAATAGTCTGGGCTGGAGTAGGTGCAGGAGTTGCAACGTCTGTCATCGTAGGGTTTTTTATTATGCAATTTGGCGGAAGCTTTTCTGGAAGATCTGAGAAAATATACGAAGGAATAACCATGCTCATTGCTGCCGGACTCATCACCTGGATGGTGGTGTGGATTGCTACCCAAGGAAAACAAATGAGACAATCAATCGAAAATAAGATGGAAGTGCATCTTGCGGCAGGCGCTCTCATGAGCCTGTTCTTTCTTGTGTACACATCCATCCTACGTGAAGGAATAGAGACAGTTATCTTCTTGCAGGCTGCATTCTTTCAGTCGCAAAATACATCACAACACGTAGGAGCAATTGCCGGTGTGGTACTTGCTGTAAGCGGTGCGTGGCTTCTATTCCGCGGCATGATGTCGTGGTTCTCACTGAGTCACTTCTTTGCATTCACAGGAATCCTCCTCATGTTCTTTGCGGCAGGACTCGTTGCACATGGGATACACGAACTACAAGAAGCTGGGCTTGTCCCGATTCTCATAGAACATCTTTGGGATATGAATTTCCTCATAAATGAGAAGGGTGTAATTGGAGGATTGCTCAAGGGAGTGTTTGGTTACAACGGCAATCCGAGCCTCATTGAAGTTCTGAGTTATATTGTGTATCTCTCAGGAGTAGGAATGCTGTGGAAGAGGTCTAGATAACAAAAAGTAAAGATTTGACAACATTTAAAAAAGGCATATGGTATTCCCATGATCTCTGATAAATCACAAATTCCTACTAAACTTGCCACCTCAAATGAGAAAAAGGCTGATGAATGGAGTCGTATCCTAGAGTCGGTTTCAGGTAACAGTACCGTAGAAAGATTTCAGGACGAATTCCATCTAGTATTTACGAAATGGACAAAAGATTCTGAACCTACTCAGGGGGAGCCGTATAGAGTAATTATTGCAAAAGCATTGGAAGCATTTGATAAGAATGAAGAACCAGTACTTGTAGAGGAGGCCTTCTTAGAAATAGAAAGGCTAGGCGGATATCCTGGGGTGCATTACGCATGGCAACAAAGCCTTGGGACTACAAACGCGGATTACTGCAGACTTCTTAATGGTGAAGGCAACAAAAGGGCAACAGCATCAATTGCCTCAGCATTTATTAATAGAGATAGGTCAGAGGCCCTCGTAAATATTGTAGGTTGTTCTGGGGCTATAGCGAATGAACCTCGAGGTGAAAATGGGTTTGGCTTTGATGACATATTCATTCCCGGAGTAATGCAACAAACACTCTCTGAATTACCAGAAGAGGAAAAAGATAGTATTTCTATGCGACGAACTATTATCATTGACTTGTTAAATGGCAGAGCCTCCCACTATCCAATAGGAAAGCCTAAACCAAAATGGAGCCCTATTTCTGGTATGAGGAGAACAGAGGACTAACAACCTTAAGATTGATGGAAAAACCAATCGCGGCGTAGCCGGAGGCGCTTAGGCCCCACTTCGCTTTGTTTCACAAAGTTTCGCGGGGCACACTCCTTGTAGAAGGATTTGGCGTGCCACGCGGAGCTCTTCTGAGCGAAGCGACGAAGAGTGGAGTGTGGTGGGTCGGGTGGGGATCGAACCCACGGCCAACCCCGCGTCAAGCGCGGGGCTGCTCTACTATCCAACGGGCAGCATTCTTTGATCGTTTAATTTTCGCCTCTAACTTTCGCGCTTCCTGAATCGTACCGCAAGGGAAAAACTTCACCAGATTCCAATCTCCAATTCTCCTTGTAGTATGCGTGTGACCATCCCTGTGTTGAATTAAGCGCCGATCAAGATCATCTGTGCTACCAACGTAATACCGAGTTCCTTTTAGAATGTAGACTCCTATTTTATTCATAATGCAATGGATGGTGGGTCGGGTGGGGATCGAACCCACGGCCAATAGGTTAAAAGCCTACTGCTCTACCACTGAGCTACCGACCCAGGTACAAACGCTCGCCCCTATTGTACGCAAATTACAGCGAAGCGAAACAGAAATCGCTATGCTTTGGTCATGAAAATAGCTCTCGTTCATGAACTTCTTACCATGCGTGGTGGTGCCGAAAGGGTACTCAAGATCCTTGCGGATATGTACCCAGAGGCTCCTATCTATACGCTCCTGTACGACGAAAAGAAACTCGGAGACTGGTTTCCAAGTGAACGCATACGAACACCAAAGGCTCCAACGCCCTACGCCCTACTCCCAAGCTCCCTAAAAAATAACCACCATCTCTACCTCCGTCATTTCCCGAAGATGATCGAATCTTTCGATTTCTCTGAATTTGATATCGTGCTCTCCACCTCCTCTGCATTTGCCCACGGCATTATAACCAATGGTTCGCCGAAGCACATAAGCTATATCAACGCTCCAGCCAGATACCTCTGGGATAGAACACACGACGTAATCGATTCAGCGAGCAAAGGATTACTAGGACCCATCAAAAGAAAATACTTAGAACGCACATTCCACAAGCTTCGTACATGGGATGCAGAATCTGCCGACAGACCAGACAAACTCCTCGCAGCATCCAAAGATGTTCAAAGAAGAATAGAACTCTACTGGAGACGAGAGAGTGAAGTGGTGTATCCCCCAGTCGATGACTTCTGGCTTCAGGGATCTTTTGGTGGAGCGCAGCGGGAGACACCAAACTATTTTCTAATCGTCTCAACACTCGTATCTTATAAGAATATTGAACTGGCAATCGAAGCATGCAACAAACTAAAACTCCCGCTCAAGATTGTCGGCGAAGGGCCACACAAAAAAGAGCTGCAACGCCTAGCAGGGCCAACAGTAGAATTTTACGGATACCGACAGCGAGATGAGCTTGGAGATTTATATGCAGATGCAACTGCGGTGATCTTCCCAGGGCAAGAAGACTTCGGCCTCGTTCCACTCGAAGCCGCTGCCTGCGGTACACCAGTAATCGCCTACCGCGCAGGTGGAGCACTAGAAACTATTATCGATGGAGCCACAGGATGCTTCTTTGATGAACAAACTCCGGAATCACTCTCAGATGTACTTCAGAATTTTGATCGCAATAGGTACTCATCAGATGACTGCAAAAACAGAGCAAAAGAATTTTCGAGAAAGCAGTTTGAGGAAAAAATTCGATCGTCTCTGCCACTGTAGTGTGGACGAAGATCACCCCGACTCACTTGCAGTCAGCGACGAATGCCCCGCTTGTCGGGGTTGAGGAGCGTACACTAAATTCTCTAAATATTTCTTCGTCCACATCAGTGGCTAAGATTTTTGGTAACTTTTGATCTTTCAAAAGTTACAAAGGATTGATCAAGCTCTAGCAACCAAAGTCCCACCAACAACAATCAACACAGATCCAAACAACAGCTGCGGAACAGCAACAGTCTTCCATTCTGCAAATACCAAAAGACCAACCGATACTGCAATAAGCGTATTCAGATTATAGAGTGGCACAAGTGTACTAATAGAAGCAGAGTACTTTTGTAGAGCAATCAAAATACACACCATAGACACTGCCCAAATAAGCCCTGCAAGAAACGTAACCAAACCTGCCGACGTAGTAGATCCTCTATCTGGATAGATAAAGTGAAGCCCTACTCCAACAATCACCACAGCAATCCCCGTAATAAGAACATACAAAGGAATAGAAATCCCCTTCTCTGTTGCCACTTTTATAAGCACATTCGAAAAGCCAAAAAAGATTGCCGGGAGAATGCCGCCGATAATTATTCCAAGTGTGTGAGGATTCATGACTCTATATTACTAAAAAAGAGTAGACTGCGCATCCTCAGAAACAGAAATTCCAAGTAATTCGTATCCAAGCTTCGTTACTGTTCTTCCTTTAGCTGTCCTCTGCAAGTATCCACATTGCATGAGGAATGGCTCGTATACATCTTCGAGTGTATCTGCCTCTTCTGCAGTTGCAGCAGCAAGAGTAGAAAGCCCTACTGGACCACCTGAGAATTTCTCGATAATGGTACCAAGAATCATACGGTCAGTTTTATCGAGCCCTTTGTCATCCACACCAAGTTTTTTTAGCGTAGTCGCAACACGCTCTTTACCCACTGACTTCTCGTCGCTCACTTGCGCAAAATCTCGTACCGAACGAAGTAATCGATTTGCAACACGAGGAGTAGACCTGCACGACTTCGCAACAAGATGTGCCGCACCTGAATCTAGACCCACATCAAGAATAGTCGCACTACGTTCCACGATCTGTTCCATCTCTATAAGATTATAAAAATTCAACTTGAAGTTATGCGTAAAGCGATCACGCAGTGGCGCACTTACGGTTCCGATCTTCGTGGTTGCTCCTACGAGTGTGAATGGCTTGAGCTCCAAACGCATCGAACGTGCCGTTGGACCTTTTCCAATTACAAGATCTAAAGCAAAGTCTTCCATCGCACTGTAGAGCACCTCCTCTATTGCCGGACGCATCCGGTGAATCTCATCGATAAACAACACATCACCCTCATCAAGATTCGAAAGAATTGAAGCAAGATCACCCGGCTTCTCTATTGCGGGCCCAGAAGTTCCTCGCATTTGTGATCCCATTTCTCGCGCGATAATATGAGCGAGTGTAGTTTTTCCGAGACCCGGAGGTCCGTGAAGCACTACATGTCCCAGAGGTTCATTACGTTTTTTCGCAGCTTCGATATACACAATGAGATGTTCTTTTATATCGCTCTGCCCAACATACTCGATGAGCTGCTTCGGCCGAAGAGTTACTTCGAATGCATCTGTCTCGCTAGGAGAAGTGCTTGGTTCCACTGTCGGCTCTTTTCGTTTGCTGCGTTTGATTGCCATAAGGAGTATTATCTTATCAGAACTTATGCAAACTCGAAATTCCTATAAAAGGATGTATAGTAGTCTCCAATGGAAGAGAAGATTAAAATAACGGCTGGCCTCCTGCTGCTCATGCTAATACTTGGTACGGCAGACATTGCGCTAGTTGAAGGCTTTCCATCCGAGCAGCCAAGCGAGCCTACTACCACTGGTCGTGTCGATACCAACACACCAAAGCCCTCAAAACCTCTTCCTCCGGGAGGAGTAGCCAAATTTAGTGGTCCGAACATAGAAAAGCTTCTCTCAGATCAGGGTTTCCGTATGGCTGAAGCAAGAGAAGATAGCATTCTCCAGAGAGTGGTTCCCGAGGGTGTATCCATAGAAACACATGTAATGCTCCGAAAAGGAGACCGCGCAGGGCTTATCGCCTGGGTAAACTCCCCTGATGTGAAGCGCTACTACATTGTGCTCAAAGAGGCTCTACACAGTGCATTTACCCCTGATGTACGAGATTTGCTTGATGAAACACAACGTAGAGAAGGCAGACCAACAAGAAACCTCCTTACGTTCTTTGATCCGGGAATTGCCCCAGAAAGAGTGGTATTTGTACGTGTACGAGAGCGTCTGTACGAAATACGTGTATCTGAGGGCTCTTCCACTGAGGTATTCAATTTGATTGAAGAACTTACGAAATAGAGAAGATCTAGTAAATCGAGGATCCTCTCTTTCTTCTCCTTCTTCTATTTCCTCTATTTCTTTCCCGAGTTTCCATTTGACCCAACGCACTCCAGTTCGTAGAGTGTCCGCACTTATGGCTAAACAAGTCGTCAAAGTTATTAAGGCACAAGCACGTGGAGGACAGGCAAACCCTGCTCCGCCACTAGGTCCTGTACTCGGTCAGGCCGGAGTTGATATCAATGGTTTTTGCACACAATTCAACGAAAGAACCAAAGACCAGCAAGGACAACTTATTCCTATTGTCATTAAAGTATACGACGACAGAAGCTTTGAATTTGAGCTCAAGCAACCACCTGCCGCTGCAATGATTATCGAGAAAGCAAAACTGAAAAAGGGAAGCGGTGAACCAAACAAAAACAAGGTAGGTTCGCTAAACAAGAAGCAATTAAAAGAAATAGCAGAAGCAAAGATGCCCGACCTCAATGCAATCGATGTAGAGGGTGCAATGGAAATAATTGCAGGCACCGCACGGAGCATGGGAGTAACTATTGAGTAATAATTTACAAATAACGCAACATCTTTCAGGTGCAGAGTTTTTAAAGAAGCCGTAGGCTAGTTGCACCCTTCCTTACTAATAACCATGGTTGAAAATCCCCTCACAACAATTTTTGGGTTCATCGGATCGTTCTACGGTCTCGTTCTACCCGCAGCTACCTTCCTCTTTCTGGCTATTCTCTTTATGGCCAGCATGAGTGTCCCCGGCGCAAAGCCTAAGGGAATAGGAGAATCAGTCTATGCATATCTTATGCACGGGCTTAGCGTACTTCTGATGACTATCGGTGCATTGCCGACAGTCTTCTCCGTATTTGCCGGAGTTGCGTATACAGGTCGAACATACATCGCACTACTTCTGGTATTCGCCTGTGGAGGACTCCTCTTTCTTATTCAAGACCAAGCAGTACGTGGTCTAGATGCAGCATCCAAGTCTGTCATCGAAGCTGTGTACCTAACAACACTCAAAGTGATTGGAAACCTATTGGCACTCCTATCCACTCTTTCTATATTCCTGAGTATTGTTCTCGCTTCATATGTACCGGGCTGGTGGGTCACTCCATTTGTCCTGTTGCTCTACGGACTCCTTATCAGCTGGTGCACCAAGGGAAATCAAGATTGGGAGCTCTTTAAGACAATCCAAATGACGGCAGCACCTGCCAAATCCGCAGCAAGAAAGCCAAGCAGGAAGAAAACCACGAAAAGGAGGAAAAAGCGTAAATAGGCTCAAAAGAGTACTTTTTTCTTGCTTCAGGAAGCCGATTTAGGCAACAATACCGCACTCGTGGGAGTCCTTCGACAAGCTCAGGAC